>Ga0194133_10000570_pt1 | contig 72375 bp, 65 predicted proteins | sample TA2KigOf40mmetaG_FD_155448 | JGI IMG/M metagenome (GOLD analysis project Ga0194133, IMG submission 155448) | Freshwater microbial communities from Lake Tanganyika, Tanzania - TA2015055 Kigoma Offshore 40m | ecosystem: Environmental > Aquatic > Freshwater > Lake | place: Tanzania: Lake... | reverse complement strand
CCTACCGAAGCTTATGGATGATCTCCTCGCTCGTGTATCTCTGCTTGCCCATCGTCCACGTCTCCTGTCCCTTTTTTGAACATTAAACATGGACCAAAAATACCGGGTCAGGTCATTCCTCTGAACGCCTTGTAGTATTGTATAAATACTACATAGCATTTATGCTCTATAAAGTATCGGCTGCTCCCTGCGGCAAGCCGAAGCGGATTCACGAGGAAAATCGACATGGGGAAGTCATGGGTCGCGGCACCGATCGCCGCCCTGGGTTTGACCTCGCTGCTGTGGTTTGCGCCAGCTGCGGCAGTGGCGCAAGAGGGGGCGCGACTCACCACGCCGTTTGCGCAGTGTCGACTGATCGACCCGCTGCAGTTGCGTTCGATCGAGGCGGAATGTGCGGAAATCAGTGTCCCTGAAAGTGACGCTGCCTCGAGCCGTCGCATCAGTCTTTCGGTTGCCCGGATTCCGGCCGTCAATCGCCAGAAGCAGATTGATCCGATCGTGTTGCTCGCGGGCGGACCCGGTCAGGGTGCGCAACTGAGCTTTACGGCAGCGTCCTTCGCATTCTCGCGAGCCGGTCGCGAGCGCGACATCCTGCTGCTCGATCAGCGTGGTACCGGCAGATCAAACATCCTCTCGTGCGAGCCGGAGGGAGAGCTGAGCAGCAATGCCATGACCTTTGATACGGCGACGTTCGTCCGCCTGAGCGAGCAATGTCGCGATCGTCTGTCAGCAGCCAACGACTTGAGTGCATATACCACCAGCCATGCCGTGCAAGACCTCGATGCGGTGCGCGCGCTGCTCGGCTACGAAATGCTCAATCTTTATGCCGTTTCATATGGCACACGCGTAGCGCAGCACTACGCACGCCGTTATCCCGCCCGTGTTCGCAGCATGGTGCTCGATGGTGTGGTAGCGCCGCAGACCGTACTCGGTCCGCGGCTCTCGCTCGATGCCCAAGCAGCACTCGACGGGATCTGGCAGCGCTGCAAGACCGACAAAGCCTGCGGTGATCGATTCGGTGACCTGCGCATCAAGACGCGCGAGCTACGCGAGCGGCTGCAGCGCAGTCCGGCGCGAGTCCAGCTGGCCCACCCCCGGACAGCGGTGATGGAGTCCTTGGAGTTCGGTGCCGACAAGCTCGCCATCGTGCTGCGTTTCGGAAGTTACGACCCGGGGTTTGCCTCGATGCTGCCACTCGTCGTCAGCGAGGCGGCCAGCGGCAACTTTCGTCCTATCGGCACCTTGTTTTTGCTGACTACGGCGAGCGTTCAGGAAGTGATCGCACTTGGCATGCACAACAGCGTGATCTGCAGCGAAGACCTGCCGCGTTTCGGTACGGTGACCATCGATCGCACAGCGATTGAGGCGACGTATCTCGGCACGGATTTCATCGACGCGCTGCCCGCGATCTGTCGTGGCTGGCCGCGGGGCAAGGTCGATGGTGACTTTTACGCGCCGCTCGTGAGCGCCGTCCCGAGCTTGCTGCTCTCCGGCACTCTCGACCCCGTTACGCCGCCCGCCGACGCCGATCGCGTCGCACTCAACCTCAAAAACTCAAGGCATCTGATACTCAAAAATTCTGGTCATGGGCAGTTCGGTTTGCCGTGCATGGATCGCGTGCTCGCCGACTTTTACGCAGAAATCAACCCTAAAGAACTCGACACCAGCTGTCTTGATCGTCGAATGCAAGCACCGTTCTGGATCTCCCTCGCAGGGCCTGCGCCGTGATCGTCGTCAAAAATTTGAGCAAGCAGTTCGGCAAGGTTCAGGCGGTGCGAGACGTCACTTTCACCGCGCCAGACGGACGGATCACCGGACTGCTGGGCCCGAACGGCGCTGGCAAATCCACGACCTTGCGAATGCTGTGCACCCTGCTGCGGCCCGACTCGGGGGATGCACTGGTCGATGGACAATCGATTCTCTCGGACCCCATCGCCGTCCGACGCCGCATGGGAGTGTTGTCGCATGCGAGCGGGCTCTATCCGCAGCTGACCGCGCGCGAGAACATCGTCTACTTTGCCGAATTGCACGGTCTGGATCGGCGCACGGCTAATACCAAGGTCGACGAACTTGCCGCGTTACTCGAACTGACGGAATTCCTTGATCGTAAAACCAAGGGGTTTTCGCAGGGACAGCGCTTGAAGACGGCGCTCGCCCGCTCGCTGGTTCATAGTCCGCGCAACCTGATTCTCGATGAGCCGACCAACGGCCTTGACGTGATGGCAGTGCGTAATCTGCGAGCACTGCTGCATCGCTTGCGAGGGCAGGGGCATTGCATCCTGTTCTCCAGCCACGTCATGCAGGAGGTCGCGTTGCTGTGCGACGAAGTGATCGTGATTGCCGAGGGGCGGGTTGCCGCCGCGGGTACAGTCGAAGCGCTACGTGCCGAAGCCGGTGAGCCCACGCTCGAAGATGCCTTCGTCAAGCTGATCGGTACTGCAGAGGGATTGAACTGATGCGCGGCATACTCACTGTTTTTCGCAAGGAGTTTTTCGAGAACCTGCGCGACCGGCGTATTCTGCTTTCGGCTCTCGTCTTCGGCCCCGTCATCGGACCGTTGATGCTTACCGCCGTGTTGCAGTTGTCGGTGTCGATGGGCGAAGCGACCTTTCAAAAACAGCTGGTCCTGCCGGTGGTCGGTGCCGAACACGCGCCCAACCTGATGGCGATGCTCGATTCGCAAAACATCAAGGTCGAACCGCGCAAGCTCGACGAACGGCAAATCCGCGTCGCAATCACCTCGCGCGAAATCAAGGTCGCACTGCTCGTTCCTGCAGATTTCGCGGACCGTTGGGCGCGCTCGGAGCCCGCTCCCGTACAGATTTTTGTCGATAACTCCGACCAGTTCGGCGGCGAGGCGAGCGCGACGCGGGTCTCCCGAGCCATCAATGCATACAGTCGCCAGGTATCGCAGACCCGTCTGGTGCTGCGGGGCGTCGACCCGATCAGTACGACTGCCGTGGTGATTCACGAAATCGACGTGTCGACACCGATGAGTCGGGCGATTTTCGCGCTGGGCATGCTGAGCTATCTGACGATCTTTGCCATGCTGTTCGGCGGCATGTATCTCGCCATTGATGCCACGGCCGGCGAACGAGAGCGCGGCTCTCTCGAATCCTTGCTGACGGCGCCCATGCCGCGTACCCACCTCATCTATGGAAAGATCGCCGCAACGGCCTCCTACATGCTGATCTCGATGGCGCTTACTTTGAGCGCCTGTGCGATCGCCTTGCAGTATGTTCGTCTCGAGGAGTTCGGCATGAGCGTCTCGATGGACGCGATGACGACCCTAAAGCTCTTTGCGGTGGCGGCGCCGCTCTCGCTCTTCGGTGCTGGGCTGCTGACCGTCGTGGCGTCGTTCACTCGGAGCTTTCGCGAAGCGCAAAGTTATCTGACATTCGCCATCAGTGTGCCGACGCTGCCGCTCGTCTTCGTCGGCTTGATTCAGCTCGAGCCCACGCCGCTCGTGATGTCGACGCCTTCGCTGAGCCAGCATTTTCTGATGATGCAGATTCTGCGGGGCGAGATGCCGGGGGCGACAGATCTGCTCCTGTCGGCATCAGCGAGTCTGCTGGTGGGTGCGATCCTGTGTTGGATCGCGGGTCGCCTGTACGAGCGTGAGGCCATTCTGGGTTGATCTGCAGTTTGACTACGCCTGACGTGTGAAGTAGCCAGTACTACTTGACGACCGGTACTGTACGACGTACAGTACTGGCATGAACGATATTGCGCGGAAGTTTCAACGCGACCTGAACGCAGGACTCGTAGCGCTGGTGCTGCTCGGCGTGCTCGCCGACGTCGACGACGACCTTTACGGCTACGACATCGCCAAACGCCTGCAGCGAGCGCGTCAGGGCGAGCCTCTTTTCAAAGAGGGCACCATCTACCCGGTTTTGCGTTCACTGGCCGCATCGGGTTGGTTGTCGAGTCGAATCGTGCCGTCCTACTCGGGACCGCCACGTCGTTATTACCGCATCACTGATGAAGGGCGAGCCGTGCTCGCCGAATGGCGCACCGTTTGGCGTCACACCCGCGACTTCGTCGATCAGTTCACCGGACCTTCCGCCGCCCCCGCAGCAACCTTGGAGGAGCCAACGCCACGAGCGCTGACCCGAACACACTCCCAGGCAGCATTGATGAGTACCTGACCCAGTTGCGTCGCGCACTTGCGGGCGCGGATGCCGCCTTGATTCAAGATGCCCTGAGTGATGCCGAGACGCACCTGCGTGCAGAATTCGCCGCGCGGTCGACTGAGAGCGAGGCATCGGTACTGGAAGCGATTGCCGCGAGCTATGGGTTACCTGCGGACGTGGCGGCGGCCTACCTCGAAACCGATTACAAAGTTCAGGCCGCGCTAGCACCCACTCCCGGTCGCGCGAATTCTACGCGTTCGTCAAAGCGCGGATTGCTTCGCGAATTCTTTGGTGTTTACGGCGACATCCGCAGCTGGACGTCGCTGCTACTCATGCCGCTATCGCTGGTCACCGGAGTGCTTTACTTTTCAATCGTGCTGACGGGGCTGAGCCTTTCTCTCGGTTTGGCGATCCTGATCATCGGTCTGCCCTTCTTCATAGCCTTCGTGGGTTTGACGCGAATTCTCGCGTTGGTCGAAGGGCGTCTGGTCGAAGCGATGACCGGCGAACGCATGCCGCGGCGCAACCGACCGTCGCAGCGCGGTCGATGGACGGAGCGGCTTGGCGCCATGTTCAAGGACCGGCGCACGTGGACAACCCTAGCCTACCAACTGCTAGCCTTATCGCTCGGTGTGGCGTCGTTCACCGTCGCCGTGACATTCAGTACGCTCGGCATCGGCTTGATGGGCGGCGGCGTTGTCGCACTGCTGCAAGAGTTCGGACTTGATGTGCTTGGCGAAGCTTTGCAGTGGGGCACGGAAACCCTCGAACTCGGACCTGTCGCTGCAGTGCTGCGCTCGATCGGCGCGATCGGCCTCGGAATCCTGGTGCTGACCGCTCTGCTGCACCTTGCGCGCGTGACGGGCCGGGCGCACGGGAGATTTGCCAAGCTAATGCTGGTCGCGGCCTACGCCGATCCGCCGATCAGCGTGGTCAATCACGCCATCGGAAAAGTTCGTACGCGCTCATGTTGACCGCCGCTGCGAGATTCAAGGACTCGACGAGGGGCTGACCGGGAACCGCAAAAACCGCGGTGTCTGCCAGCTGCAACATCTCCGCGGAAGCGCCCTCGGCTTCGCTGCCGAACATGTAGCAGTCGAATTCCTTGAATGCGTCACAGGTCATCGACCGTCCGCGCGTATCGAGCAGCGCGACTCTCGGATAACGGGCACCGATCGTCGCGAGCGGTATGTCGATCTCGCAAGGCACCGAGAAGATCGCGCCCATGCTCGCCCTGACGACTTTGGAGTTGTGAGGGTCGACGCTGTCCGGGGAGAGCAGGCACCGGAATCCGCCAAACCACGCGAGCGTACGCAGAATAGTGCCGAGGTTCCCTGGATCCTGAATCCGATGTAGATAGATCGCGCGCTCGGTGCCCACAGGCGTCGGTACTTCGAGGATCGGTACCACAGCCATGACGCCCTGCGGCGAGCGGGTATCGCTCAGCTGGCCGATCTGCCGCGCGCTTAAGCTGTCGATCGGCAATTGTGTCGGAAAACCCGCGGGCAAACCGTTTGCCAAGTATTCGTGGCTGACGAGGATACGTGCTGCGGCGAGCGCCGGCCGGCGTGCGATGGCCTTGCCGAGCTCGAGCACGAGATGCTCGCCCTCGGCCAAAAAAAAGCCGAGCGATTCGCGCTGCTTTCGATCATGCAGGCTCTTGAGATCCTCGAACTTCATGCGCAGTCTCGCTGCGGCAACCGCTCGCCGAGATTGGCGGCTACCGCCTCGGCGAGCTTGATGCCATCGACGCCCGCCGAGAGTATCCCTCCTGCATAACCCGCGCCTTCGCCTCCGGGGTAAAGACCGCGAACGTTGAGACTTTGCAGCGTGCGTGGATCGCGCGTGATGCGCAGCGGCGAAGAGGTGCGGGTTTCGATGCCGGTCAACACGGCATCGTTGCGATCAAATCCGCGGATCTGCCGACCGAACACCGGCAGTGCTTCGCGCATGGCCGCAACGGCGTCTGCCGGCAGCAGCGGCGCGAGATCGGTCAGCCGGACGCCAGGTTTGTATGACGGCTCGACCTCTCCCAAAGAATTGGACGGACGAGCGGTAATGAAATCGCCGACCAGCTGCGCAGGGGCTGAATAGTCGCCACCACCGAGTTCGAAGGCGAGTGACTCGAGACGCTCCTGCAGCGCGACGCCCGCGAGCGTCCCGCCGGGAAAATCGCGCGCGGGGTCGATACCAACCACGATCCCCGCGTTGGCATTGCGTTCATTGCGCGAGTATTGGCTCATGCCGTTGGTAACCACGCGTTGTGGTTCGGAAGTCGCCGCCACCACTGTTCCACCCGGGCACATGCAGAAGCTGTAGACCGAGCGACCATTGCCTGCGTGATGCACGAGTTTGTAGTCCGCAGCGCCAATAGCCGGATGTCCGGCAAAACGCCCGAGCCGTGCCCGATCGATGAGCGACTGCGGGTGCTCGATGCGAAAGCCGATGGCGAAAGGTTTGGGCTCCATGAAAACTCCGCGCTGCTCGAGCATGCGGAATGTATCGCGGGAGCTATGTCCCAAGGCGAGCACCACATGTCGCGATGGGACGAGTTCGCCCGAGGCGAGCATCACGCCACGAATCTGCCCGTCTTCGATCAGCAGGTCGGTCATCTTGCTCTCGAAGCGTATGTCACCACCGTGTTCGATGATTTCTTTGCGAAGTCTTGCGACGACACCGGTCAACCTGAATGTACCGATATGCGGTTTATTGACATACATGATCTCGGGCGGGGCACCGGCACGGACGAATTCGCGCATGACCTGACGGCCGAGGTGGCGGGGATCCTTGATCTGGCTGTAGAGCTTGCCGTCCGAGAAGAGTCCCGCGCCGCCCTCGCCGAACTGGACGTTCGATTCGGGGTTGAGCGTATGGCGTCGCCAAAGTCCCCAAGTATCCTGAGTACGCTGTCGGACATCCCGGCCGCGCTCGAGCACGATCGGACGGTAGCCTTGCTGGGCCAGAATGAGCGCCGCAAAGAGTCCGCACGGACCGAAGCCGATGACGACCGGCCGCTCGAACGCGGTGCGCGCCGGGCGCGCGGGTGGTTGATAGCTCGTATCTGGGGATACCGCGACGTGGCGATCGCCATGGTGCTTCGCCAACACGGCGGGTTCGTCACGAACCGCGACATCGACGATATAAACGAAGGCGATTTCGCGATCCTTTCGTCGTGCATCATGACTGCGCTTGAAGACGGTGAAGTCGATGAGTGACGATTCGTCGATGGTCAGTCGTTTGAGGATCGCGCGCCGCAGTGCGGTCTGCGTTTGCGGGTCGGCAGGGTCGCCCCGAAAGAGCGACAACTCGGTAATGCGGATCACGGGTCAAGTCCTGGTCGGTGTACCCGACAGAGGTTCGGAATCGCGCTAGTCTATCGTCATCATGGCCCGATCCAAGAGCAGCGGCAGCTGGCTGCGCCGACACGTCACTGATCCGTTCGTCAAACTCGCCCAAAAAGAGGGCTATCGCTCGCGCTCGGCATACAAGCTGATCGAACTGAACGAAAAGGATCGGCTGTTGCGCCCCGGGCAGTGGGTGATGGATCTAGGTTCCGCACCGGGCGGCTGGTCGCAGGTCGCGGCCAAGGCCGTAGGCGCAAAGGGCAGGGTGCTCGCGACGGACATCCTGCCGATGGACCCGATCCCGAACGTCGATTTCATCCAGGGTGATTTCACGAGCGATGCCATCGTGGAGCAGATCAAGGCCTGGCTCAACGGCGAGAAGTTCGATCTCATCATCTCCGACATCGCCCCCAATCTGAGTGGCATCGACTCCGCTGATCAGGCTCGTTCGATGTATTTTCTTGATCTGGCGCTCGATACCGTTCGCCTCGCGCTCAAGCCTGGCGCGGCCTTCGTTGCCAAGATGTTCCAGGGACAGGGCTCGGATGATTACGTGAAGGAGCTGCGCAAGAGTTTCGGCAAGGTTTCGATTCGCAAGCCCAAGGCCTCGCGCCCCGAATCGCGCGAGGTATACATCGTTGCGAGGGAATTCAAGGGATGACTCGCCGAGGCTGATGACGCGTTCAGACGCCCGAGAGATCAAATGTCTCGAACAGCCGGGATTCTTCGGTTCCCAGCGCCAGATCCTTGATCGCAAAAAGCATCTGTCGAGCCGCAAGTGTGAAGGCACGATTGGTGGCAATCAGTACCGAGATGTGTTCAGCCTTAAACGCGCCGTTCGATAGTCCGTGCATCGTCTCCTGCGTGATCACCGAGTCCTCGTGCATCAACGTTTGCATCGATTAAATCAGCTTTGCCATCGCGGTTGGGTCGGTAGAGGCCATGGCGGCACGTAGGGCGGCGTGATGCTCGACGAGCCTGCGGCATAAATCTCTCTTCCGGTCGTTGAGGTAGTCGCGCTCGGAGGTATCGAGTTTGTCGATTTCATGCCATACATCCTTGAGCGTCTTTGCAGCGCCGATCGCGCCACGCACGGCAGATAACAGTCGGTTCAGCAGCAGAGCTTCATCGGCAGTCATCTTTTGAGCGGGAAGTTGTGCGGCGAAGAGATAGATGGCTTCCTGAATCTGTTTGAGTTCCGCATAGCTTTCATCCGGTGGCGGCTGTCGCTTTCGGTGCAGGCCGGCAGCAGGCGTATCGTGCTGAATTGCACCGAGCAGTTGCTCGTTGTGACTCATGGCCGCGAATATCAGTGAGCGCACCTCATGCTGCAGCGATACCAGCGCAGCCTCGGGTACATGCGATGTGGTCTTGCTTATGAAGGTTGCAGGCGAGATTTCCTTATCGGGTATCAGCCGCTCGACGAGCCGGGCGAACGACGGCAGCGCAGGCAAGAAGAGCAGTACACCTGCAAAATTGAAGACGGTATGAAAGAGCGCAAGGCCGAGAACCGGATTTTCTGCGAAGCCCAATGTATCGAAGATCAGCGCTGAGGCGTAGGGCAGAAACAAAAAAGAAATTACGGCCATGATCGAGTTGAAAAGAAAATGACCGGCAGCCACGCGCCGCTTGACGGTTGAGCCCCCGACCGCACCAATCATCGCCGTGATGGTCGTGCCGAGATTGCTACCGATTACCATGGCTGCGGCATCCGAATAATCGAGCGCCCCACCGTGCAGCACACTCAGGATGACTGCCATGCTTGCGGAGCTGCTTTGCACGGCGGCGGTCAAGATGAATCCAGCGAGCACGAACGTGGCAGCGTCGAGTTCCGGTAAACGTTGCAGCGTTTCGGCGGTGATCAGCGCCTCTGTGCCGCGTCTCAGGTAATCGAGACCCATGAACAGGAAGCCGAAACCGACGGCGAGTTTGCTGATATGGCCGCCACGCGCGGACTTGCCGACAACGATGAGGCCGAGTCCACCCACGCCGATAAACGGCAAGGCCAGTGCCTCGATGCTCAGTTTGAAGCCGAGCATGGCGACGAGCCAACTCGTGAACGTCGTACCGAGATTCGAGCCGAAGACGACTCCGATGGCGTTCGGCAGCGACATGATGCCCGCACCGGTAAAGGCCAGCACCATGAGCGTGACTGCGGAACTGCTTTGCAGGATCGCGGTGGCCAATGTTCCGGTCAGGATCGCCTTGATCGGCGTATCCGTGTACCGGCGAAGACTGACGCGAAATGTCCGACCCGACAGATTGTGGATGGCTTCTTCGAGCAGAAACATCCCGAACATGAAAATGCCGAGGCCGGCGAGGAGTTCCCAGAAGTCTATGGCGCGCATGCATTTATTGATGACGGTAATGTGACCTCGACCTATACCGTCAATTACTGCACTTGGCCATACGGGGTTGGCCGCAGTGTGCGCCAAAGAGCATCGCGAAAAATGGTGATGACAAGTCGCTGCATAAAGAGCGATATAGCCTAGGCATGATCAAGCCAAGGATTTGATGAGGGTCATCAATGAAAAATCGAATCGTCATCGCAGCGCTTGCGGCGATAACAGGACTTTATTTTTCGGCGTCGGCACAGGGAAACCCTGTCACAAACGGGCGCGTGGTCGTGGATGCGAAGTCCAATATTTTTTGGGCAGGTCAAACCGCCGCGCCGACCGATGGGGTCGTCCCGGTGATGATCCCGTTGCCGCCGGGTCAGAACCGGACCATACAGTTCGTCAACGTCACGGGGGAAACCGATTGTGGGCTCGGTATCAAAGCGGGTCCCGATGGCGGAACCTGTGGGCTGATGACCGACGTGGAGACCTCTGCCGAAACCGGCATTGGCGGGCTGACGCATCCCTCGAAGACCATGTTTCTGGTGGGCGTTTTCCTTGACGACTCCTCGCGCGGCACCCCGCCGCCTACCAAGTTCGACGCCGCCGCGGCGGAGCGTCGTGCATCGACCGCACCGTCCTTGCGCAGTGTGTTCTTCATTGGCGATGGTTTGACGGGCGGTGAGCGGCATGTCTTTTATGTGCCGCGGGGTGCAACGCGGTTGTTCCTCGGTTTCGTCGATGCGTGGGACGGCAGAGCGATGACGGGCCGTTCCTGGGCGTACTTCGACAATACGGGCAGTCTGGCCGTGGACTATCGAGTGGTGGGTGACATACCGCCGCCTACGGCGCCAGTGCCGTCGCCGACGCCACGGCGTCTCGGTGTAGCCGTGAGCACTTCTGTTGGCGCGTACGTTACGGAAGTTGAGCCTGGCAGCGTGGGCGAGCGAGCCGGCCTACGGCCGGGCGACATCATCTTCGCGATCGATGAGCGTCCGATTACCCGCGCCGAAGAATTAGTCGCCGCGATCGCCCAACCGACTGCGGGCGATCGACGAACTATTCGCCTGTTGCGTGCAGGCGCGGAGCTGACGGTAGATGCGGTGTGGACTGCGCCACGACCACAGCAGGCGCCACCTGTCACGGCGTCTGCGCAGCTGGAGGGCTTGCGTGACGGCGTCTATTTGCGCACGCAGATGTTCGGTTCCAGTTTGTTCACCGAGGTTTTCCAGATCGCCGGCAACCGTATCGCCAGCGGACCCAAACGATTTCTCAAAGAATCGGAATTCCTCCCGGAGAATGCAAACAACGTTGGCTCGATCCGCACGGAAGGGGGAAGGGTTTTGATTCGCTGGGGTACGGATGAAAAGGAATCATCGTCGTCCTATGCCGTGGGCAATGACTGCCCGAACTTCGCGGGCGGCATCGTCTGTCGTGTCGAGACCTTCAGGCCTGATGAGCGAGTGACGGGCACCTTTAGTGGCACGATCGGTTCGAGTGCGGTCTCGCAGTCGATCAGGTTGCAATTGAACGGCGATGGAACCTACACGCTGCGGCGAACGGGAATCGTCAACGCGCCAAGCGCGGGCGGAGTGTCCGAGGGTATCGAGACGGAGCGCTACAGTCTCACGGATTCGTCCTTGCGGCTGCAGCCCGACGGACGTGAGCCGCGGGATTACCTGGTTTTCCCTTATCCCTCGAAGGACCCCAAGTGGTTGTGGTTCGGTGATCGCATGCTCGATGGCGCGATCGTCCGCTCGACAACACCCTGAAGCTTGCCGTTCTCGAGCAATACGCTGCGCGTGGCCAGCGCATCGACGCATTGTTGATCGTGCGTGGCGATCAGCATGGAAAGCCCGCTCTCGCTCAGCACGCGCAGAATGCGCGCTTTCGTCTCCGCGTCGAGTGATACGGTAGGTTCGTCCAGCAGCAATAGTGTCGGCTCCATGACCAGCAGTCCGGCAAGCGCGACCAGGCGTTTTTCGCCGCCGGAGAGTTCATGTATGGGCCCCTCGGCAATGTCTTCGAGACCAATTCGTTCGAGCACCCGATCGGCAGCATGATGTGCGCGCTCGGCGCTCCAGCCCAGATTGAGCGGGCCGAATTCGATGTCTTCGAGCACGGTCGGTCCGATCAACTGATCGTCGGGATCCTGAAACAACAAGCCGACCGGACCGCGAAACGGCGTAAAGTCCACGTCATTTCGACAAGCCCGCCCCATCAATTCGATGTCACCCGACTCTGCGGGCAGCAAGCCGAGCGCGGTCAACAGCAAGGTGGTTTTGCCCGCGCCGATTCCGCCGCGCACGACGACGCGCTCACCAGGGTCGATCGTGAGTTCGAGGCCGTTTATCACGAGCCGCGATGATCGGCGCACGACGACGTTATCCATGCGGAGTAATGCGGACATCTTCATCCTCTGCCACCAGACACCATCATGGCGATCGCGATGGCTGCTCCGACACTCCCGAGCAGCAACCATTCCGATCGCGGCAAGGTATTCCAGTGACCGTGTCGACGCACCGGCCAATGCATCGCGGAGAGGCCACGGGCGCGCAGTCCGAGTTCCAGTCTTTCGCTGCGCATGAGAGCGTGGATGATCAGCCACGCCACGAGTTGGCTGCTCACTTGGATGGTTCGCCAGCCGAACCGCGATCGATAGGCTCTGGCGCGCATGGTCTGCTCAAGGCGCGCACGCGTGTCGACGAGAATGGCCACGGAGCGTACCGCGAGAGCGACGAGGGCACCCAGCGACTGCGGCAATCCGAGGCCCACGATGGCGCGCGCAAGGTCGATGCCGCTCATTCGTGCGAGTAGCAAGCTCACGGCGAGGGTGATGACGTTCACGCGCAGGGTCATCGTCACCGCGAGTGCAATACCACTCTCGCTCGGCGCCAGACTGCGCCAATCGATGGCTACTGCAAGCCAAATCCACAGCACAAAAACATTGATCATCCCCGCTCGCTTCAGCAGCCAGCGCAGCGATAGCGTTCTCCGGATGATTACGACGCATGCGGCGAGTAGCGCGAACAGCAGCATGATGGAGAGCGTGTGGATCGACGTGATCGCGGCAGCGGCGACACTCACCAGCAGGGCGGCGAGCAGACGCAGTCTGCCGTCCGGATGGTGCTCGTGACTCATCGCGCCCTCGTTGCAGTCATGCGTAACACTCTCGGCAGTGCGCGACCGAGCGAGGCGAGCACCAACGCGCTGACCGCAGCGTCGATCAACCATACCGGGATCTGTGCCGCGCTCATCAGGACGATCAAACCTAGCAAGGCATTCTTGCCTGTCGTCCACAACATCGCAGCCGCAATCAGAACGGCGCCGGCAATGCCGATCGTCGCCGCCATGGCGCCGCTGAACAGCAGCGATTGTGCAGAGGGCGAGGAGTGTTGCAGCAGCCCACGCAACAGATAGTGAGCAAGTACCGCAGGCGCCGCTAGCAAGAGCGTGTTGGCGCCAAGCACTGCGATACCGCCAAAAGAAAACAACAAAGCTTGCAGAAGCAGTGCTACGAAGATGACTGGAAAGGCGAGCCAACCGAGCAACAGGCCGATCAGTCCGTTCAAGACGAGATGCACACTCCCCACACCGATCGGGATGTGGATGGTGCCGATGACGAAGAACACTGCAGCAAAGAGTGCGGCGACGGGCAGCGTCTGCGGCGTCACGCGGCGTAGCCCGAGGGCGATACCCGCTGCGGCACCGACTGACGAGAGTGCCAGCGTCGGCAAGCCAAGAACGCCATCTGCCAAATGCATGCAGTCAGTCTTGCGAGGACGAGGGGCGGCGCCGTGCGAGCCACCATGCGGTGATGCCGACCAAGCCGAGCAGATAGCCGAGCCCGCTCAACCATTCGCGCCAAGGCGGATGCTCAGGCCTGTGAGTGTGTGCAGCGTCACCCGCAATCACTCGATCGACGAGTAGAGTGAACCGCGCTTCGCCGCGATGACCTATGCCGTCGTCGACCGTCACCCGGAACTCGCCGCCCTCGCGTGGCGAGGGAAAGGCGAAACGGCCTTCGGAGTTGGTTCGGCTTCTCGCCTTAGCCGGTCCTTCGGCCGACTGGGTCGAGTCGCGCAGTTCGACCACGGCTTCTGCCATGGGGGATCCATCCGCAAAGCTCGCGCTGCCCGATATGGCTTCGCCACCCGTCGTGACCGATAGGCGTACGCCGTGGGCCGAGGCGACGCCTGGCGACAGCAGGGCGATCAGGGTGAACAGGAAGATCGGGGCGAAGACACGAGTCACGTAAGAAAAATATCATGATTCTCATACTCATGACTGGGTTCGTATTTTTCGCCCTGATCGAAATCGAGAAGCAGATTCGTCTATCCTTCAGACCTGCTTTGAGGACATAGCCCATGATCAAGCGTCTTGATACCAACCTGCCGGTACTTCTATTGGCTCTCGCGTGGGCGATGCCGGGAGTGGCGACGGAGCAAACCGTCGCTGCGCCTGCAGCCGTCGCCAAAACCACGGCTGACTCGGCTGCTGGTCATTTTTTCCGTACGCTGCAAACGCTGTGCGGTCGACGCTTCACGGGCCGAATCGTCGAAGATCGGCCGCCGCCCGCGGCCGATGATCCGTTCACGGGTCGCGCACTCGAGATGCATGTGCGCGATTGCAGCGATAATGAAATCCGCATTCCGTTTGCGGTGGGCGAAGATCGCAGTCGTACCTGGATAGTGTCGCGGGTGGCAGGTGGTCTTCGTTTGAAGCACGATCATCGTCATGCAGACGGGACACCCGATACGATCACCATGTACGGCGGTGACACGGTCGATGCGGGAACCGCAGAACGGCAGAGTTTTCCGGCCGATGCAGAAACGATCGCCTTGTTCAAAGCGAACAACATGCCTGCTTCGTTGCCTAACGTCTGGGCGCTCGAAGCGGTCGCCGGTCAGTATTTTGTCTATGAGTTGGCTCGACCGACCGGTCGATTGTTCAGAGTTCGCTTCGATCTCGACCGTTAAAGGCGCGATCAGTCATCGCCGGTGACGGGCGATACGAAGCCCTCGGGTTTGAAAGCGACCAGCGAGCAGCCAAGCGATTGCAGGATCGCCTCTGCCGTGTTGCCCATCACGAAGCTGCGCAGTCCCGTGCGTGCCACGGTTCCCATGACGAGTACGTCGATGCCATTCGCGTCAACAAATTCGGGGATCTTTTCGGAGGGCTTTCCGCGAATTTGACTCACTCGCAGATTGCCGCTGATACCGGCTTCACGCAGCAACTCGTCGAGTGCCGTGCGATGATGTTGGTCGGCATCGAGAACAGCAGCATCGATTTCTTCGTCGGTCATGCGCATCCAAGGATTGCCACGCAGATAAGCCTCATACTCGTACTCCCAGCACGAGACGACTTCGAGCGGCAGGTCGTCGGCGGTTGAAAGCTGACGTGCGACCCGCAGCAATCGTACCGACAAGGCGTGTGCGGCCGGGTTGGGCGAGACCGGGTCGATGGCGACGCCGATGCGCATACTCCCTTGATGCGTCTGCATCGGTCGCGTGAGCCAGACCGGCACAGGCGATTTGCGCAACAAGCTCAGATCGACCGCTGAGAGGCCCTTGCGGGTGTCTGCGGACTCGACTGTCTTGATGATCAGATCGATGGAGTTTCGCAGTGCGTAGCGGATGATGCGCACTGCAGGCGTTGCGCCGAATTCGACTTCAAGCTGCACCGAGGCGGGCGAGGTTTCAGCCGCCAGCGAAGAAATGACAGCTCCGAGCTCTTCACGAAATCGATCACGTAAAGAGTTCGCAAAGCGCTCGCGGTAGTCCTCCATGGAGGCGGGCAGCTCCGGCGCAACGATCAGCGCAGACAGTTCCGCCGCGTTTTTGCGGGCGAGGGTTACGGCTTCCTTGAGCGCCGCGCGCTCATCCGCCAAGCCATGACTCACCATGAGGATTCGCTGGAACTATTGCATGACGATCTCTCCTGTTCTCGATGATTTCCCGATAACGATACCTGCGAGTCCGGTCCAGTTCCAGTATTGCTCGTCTCGCACCCGCGCCTGCCCGTAAGCGTGACACCGTACGGAGTCCACCGGGGTTTCACGGTGATCGCGCGCGTGCAGAATCCGCCTCTGTTCCATGGCAGTCAGGTGTCTGATCGATGATCACTCATGCGTGGCACCTGCCGGCCCGCTTCGGCATCGAGGAGGAATTTTTCCTTTGTCGCGCTGACGATCACGCCATCGTCGGCAAGCCGTCAAAGAATTTTCTCCGTGAATGCAGAAACGCGCTCGGTTCTTTGCTGTCAGCGGAACTGCTGCAGAGTCAGATTGAGGCCAGAACCGCCATCCTCGACTCGCCCGATGCTGCGCTCGAGGCTGTGACAGCCAGCCGCGGCAAGCTTGGTCGGACGGCACGCACACACGGACTGTGCATTCTTTCGGCCGGGACTCATCCGTTGGCGCAGTGGCGAGAGCAGATCGCGAGTGATGCCCTGCGTTATCGCCGACTGTTCGAAGATTTCCAGATCGTTGCGCAGCGCAACTTGCTCTGTGGTCTTCATGTGCATGTCGAAATTGCGGCGCAGCTGGATCGTATTCACGTCATGAACGGCGTGATGCCGTGGTTGCCGATGTTTTTGAGTCTGACCGCGTCATCGCCATATTGGGGACGACGGGACACGGGGTTGATGAGCTATCGGCAGTCGGCCTATGACGAGTGGCCACGAACAGGTATACCGCGGCTCTTCAGCGACGAGACAGAGTATCGGCGTTACATCGAGAGAATGCTTGCCGTCGAAGCGATCGCCGATGAGAGTTTCATCTAGTGGGCGATCAGACCGTCTGCCAAGTATCCGACGCTCGAGTTGCGGATTGCTGATGCCTGTCCGGACATCTGCGATGTGCTTTGCATCGCGCACCTGTATCGCGCTGCGGTTCACCAGCAAAGTCTACGGCTGCAGCGCGGCGCAACGATCCAGCATGATCCGGTGGAACGCCTGATCATCGAAGAAAATCGTTGGCGAGCAAAGCGTCTGGGGACGAAGGCACATCTGATACCGGCTGGCGGATCAAAACCGATCGAGCTGATACGAGTGATCGAGAGTTTTGCCGTGGAATGCGCTGAGGCAATCGATGAGCTCGGAGTTCAACAGGCGGTCGAGCGCGCCAGAACTATTGCCCGCGAGGGCTGCAGCGCAGAGCGGCAACGACAGCGCTATGCCGCTGCCCGCGAGCGTGGCATCGCGCATCATCAGGCTCTTGCCGAAGTCGTCGAGGAGCTGGTGCATCGCACGCAGCTCGTCTGATTCGTCAGTGACTCTTCAGGTTTTGACCTGTTCGAGAACCGCCAGTGTGCGACGAGCGGATTCGAGACTGGTATCCAGAGGGTCGACGATATCCTCTTTGAGGACGAGTGCGCGGTGCAGGGTACGCAGTCCATCGACGAATCGACGATACTCTTCAACGAAGACGAGTTCGAGTTGCTGCTCGGCGAGAAGCCCTCGATTCGCCTGCTGTAACTGCACGACGCGGATGTTGCGCTGGGCGCGCGAGTGGAGGTCATACACCTTGACCCGCTGTGCTTGCGGCAGGTCCTTGGTCGGGCTTTCGAGGTTCGAGACCACCTCCAGAAAAGCCTGTAGATCGCGTTCGATGGTGGAGAGCAGTTTTTGCGAGACCGAGGTCCGGGGTTTGGCGACGTCGGTGGATCCCGCCGAAAATGCTGTGGGTGCCTGCCAAGTGAGCAGGCAGAGCACGACACCGATTATCCAGTTGTTGCGCGCCATCTGGTTTTATCCGGCGAAACAAAAACCGGCCTGCCAGTCAAGGCAGGCCGGTCAACCGCTAGGTCATTTGGTTTCGAGCGAAGCCGCTCGACCTGTGCAGCGTAATGCAAGGTTCGCAGAGGAGCGATTAGGGCTGGCCCGTATCCGGCGCGGCACCCGCAGACGACCGGCCGCGCTGTCGCGGGGGAGCCGCTTCGCGGGCTGCATTATGATCACTCATCATGCCTGCCAATCCCTCCATCCTGTTCTCGATCGGCTACGTGCTGCTGCATGTGCTGATGGATGCCGGAAGTTATGTACAGCCGGTATTGAAAATCGGGATTACGCCATGGAATCCGCAAACGGGTTTACTGCTGGCCTTCCTGTGTTTGCATCGCAAGGGGTTCGCCTGGGCGCTCGTCGCACAGATCGCAGCCGAGCTCTTGGTTCGTGGCATGCCCGCGAGCCTGTGGATTCTGCTGCTGCAGACCATCGCTGTCGCAGGGGTCTATCAGCTCTCCGCGATACTGATCCAACGCCTCGACATGAGTGTTGGTCGACCGACGAGTGCCACGCTGATCCGCTTCGGATTGATCGCGGCATTCTCTGCGCTCGCGGTGAGCGTCATCGGCGTCGCCATCTACACGGTTTCCGGTTCACTGCCGGTCGCGCAGGCGCCATCGGCGATCGGCAAGATCTGGGTCGGTGATCTCAATGGAATTTTGATGTTGACGCCGCTGTTGTTGAACTATCGATATTTTCCGCAGGGACTGCGCGCTGCCATCGCCGCGCCGTACAAGCTGCTGGGTGTCGTGGCGAGTCTGCTGCTTGCCTTCGTGATTGTGTTTGTTGTCGGCAATCCGGACGATCTGCGATTTTTCTATGTTCTGTTCGTGCCGGCGATCGTGGCAGCACTCGCCGGTGAGGTCATGGGTGTACTGCTCGTAGCCGTGGCAATCCAGATCGGTCTCGTGTTCGGCGTGCAGCAACTTCCCGAGGTTGCGCCGTTAGTCGATCTTCAATATTTGATGCTCACGCTGGTGAGCACAGCTCTTGCGCTGGGCGTGGTGGTTGCCGAGCGCAGTAACACGGCCGCGGTTGCCCTGCGTCGTGAGATTCAATTGCGGGATCGTGAAGCGAGTCTCGCCCGTGCATCGCGGGCAGCAACGGCCGGTGAGCTCGCATCGGTGATTGCGCACGAACTGAATCAACCGATGACGGCGCTGGTCGGTTATCTGCGCTCCATGGAGATCATGCTCGACAAAGTCGTGCAGTCCGATCCGCGGCTTTCGCCCACGGCTCGCAAGGCTGCCGATGAGGCACTACGCGTATCGGATACGCTGCGACGATTGCGAAATTTCTATGCGGGCCGTGATCCGCAAATTGAACCTCTGGAGGTCGATGCCCTGTTGCGCAACATCGTCGACATAATGCAGCGGCGTGGAAGAATCGGCAGTGCCACCGTCGAAGTCGATCTCGATGCAGGGATACCGCAGATCGAGACGGACGCGGTGTTCGTCTCGGTGATCATCGCGAATCTCATGTCGAATGCGGCGGATGCCTTGATGGGTCGAACCGACGGCAGAATGAGAGTTGTCGCGAAATCTCGCGGTGACGTGGTCGAGATTGCCGTGGAGGACAACGGTTCGGGCGTTCCGGAGCGTCTGCTGCCGGAGTTGTTCAAGGCTTTTGTCACCACCAAGACCGAGGGTATGGGCATGGGTCTTGCGGCCAGTAAATCCCTTGCGCAGGCCCTTGGCGGCGACCTTCATCACGAGCGCAGCAGTCTCGGCGGCGCTCGATTCGTTCTTCTTTTGCCAATACAGTCGACCGAAAAATGAGCGAACTTCCCAAAGTGCACTTGATTGATGACGACGCGGCGATACGCGACGCCCTCGTGCTGCTGCTGTCGCTGCGCGGCATACCCGTTGCGGCATACGAGACTGCGGAGTCTGCGTTGCAGAATATCGGCGATGATCCGCGAGGCTGCGTCATCACGGATCTGAGGATGCCCGGCATGAACGGACTCGAGTTCATGCGCCAGCTCGTTGACCGAGGCGCGCGATTGCCGGTCATCATGCTGACCGCCCATGGCGATGTTGCGACCACGCGAGCGGCGCTGCGCGGCGGTGCGTTCGATTTTCTCGAAAAACCCATCGACGAAGACATCCTGTTCGATGTGCTCAAGCACGCGCTCGCCGAGGATGAGCAACGCCATCGCGCCCAGCGCGAAACCGAGCAGAAGCGCGAGCGGATATCGTCCTTGACCCAGCGCGAGTTGCAGGTGCTCGGATTACTCGGTCGCGGACAGCAGAATCGGGAAATCGCCGTGACGCTCTCGATCAGTCCGCGAACCGTCGAGGTTTACAAGGCGCGGATGATGGAGAAGCTCGGCTGCCAGACGATCGCGGATGTCGTGAAGATGAGCATGCTGCTCGAGAACATGTCATCGAACGACGCCGCCAAGACGTCATGAGCGATGATCGCTGCGACATCAGCGTGATTTGAAAGCCTCGCTACGCTCGATGGCATTGGTGCGGATATTCATGAAGAACAGGTCGAATTCATTGAAGTGCAGCATGCCGCCCGGAAGAGCCACGATCGCATAGCCTTCTTTCGGTACCCCGTCGACCAGCAGAACACCGTCCTTGCATTCGGCGCCAATACGATTCTTTTCTGTGGCCGGCAGTCCGACACCTTTGGACAGGGTTTCTGCCAAACCGACACCGCGTCTTGCCGGCAAGGCGCCGACATTCGCGACTGCAGCGGCTACGCTCTGCGCCATCGAGAAAGTCAGCGGATTCACACAGATCACTTCATAGGGATCAACAGCGCCGTACTTCTGCTGATGACGCGCAAGTCCCATTGTTTTGTAGCCTGAGGGGTCCCCGCCTCGATCGAAGGCGTTCCAACTCAAGAAGCATCCTGTGGATGTCGGCGTCGCGCAGGGTGGAATGCCGCCACCGACTTCGCGCAGCGTTCGCGTCGAGAACGACACGCCGATCGCGTAGGCCGCGACGAGTTTTTGTCGGTAGTCAGGTTTCTGCCAAAACTCATTCAGCCAGCGCTCGACATGTGCCGCACCCTGGCTGTGGCCGGCGATGATGAACGGCCGGCCTGCGTTCGAATGCTGCATGTAATGCAGGAAGGCTGCCCTGACGTCTTGCCACGCGAGCTCATAGGCGCCCATGGCGCGCATTTCGGGTGGTGCAACGACGCCTGCTGCAGTCGCTTGTCGATAGCGCGGTGCGAATACTCTGCAGCACGCATTGAACACTGCAGCCTGACGTGCGATCACCGACTGATCGGTCCAATCATTGGTCGCAGCATCGTCAAGCGGCTGGTTCCAGTATACGGCGCTGCGGTATGTCGTCGGATGAATATAGAAAACATCGACGGCGGATTTCGCTTGACGATCACCAAAGGGATCATTCTCCGGGATGACATCGGCGGCATCGACTCGATCGGGCAATGCAGCCCACATGCGCGGGTCTGAGTAGTCCGGAGCAGTTGGATGCGGCATCTCGCCGAACGGTTTCGCCGGCATGTTGATGGGGAGCGATTGGGCTTGCGCCAAGCTCGAGGCGAAGCACAAGGCCGTGATGAGCAGACTGTCTGCGAGGCGGTGAGTATTGATTTTGTTGTGGTGAGTCATCGTTTGGGTACTCATGATGTACGCTGAAAGGGTTACTCGATCATTGGGGGGCGATGAGCATGAATCGACGAACCGCGTTGGCAGGTTTCGGGTGGGCCTCATTGCTGGCTACACCGATTTTGGCGGAGTCGAGCAAGCAAGTCTCGTCCGGGGCGAGCGGAGCGATCGACTTGTCAACGCCCGAAGGCAACGTACTTGCCATGGCAAAACTGACGGCTACGCTGGCACCCGAGGGTTACAAGCACGGTTGGTACAGCGGGGTACTGATGGCCGTGGTTCCTGGCGAAGCGGTGCGCGAACTCGTTGGTGTGGTCGGCATGAGCACACAGCGACTGCGGGCGGTTCCAGAGCAGGGCGGTTATCAACTGTTGCAGAAAGAGTGCGGGTTCTTTACCGATCTTGCGACGGGCAAGGTGCTCGAACGCTGGACGAATCCTTATCTCAACGAGGTCGTGCAGCCATTTCACATCGCCAATCCGGCGGTCAATCGATGGATCCTGCCGCAAGTCAAGGAAGAACGTTTTTACGATCGCGTTGACGGCAGCGTGCCGGAATCACGGCCTTTCATACTCCCCTGGCAGCGTGCCGGGGATCGCATCATGCTCGAGCAACGCACACATTTTTGGGCTGTAAACCCGCTCGATCCGCAGGTGTGGCGGCGCGAAAGCAGCGGCAGTCGCATTCAGGTTTCCGATTGCATGAGTTACAACGCGCGCTGGTCCGAGGTGGCCGATCCCAAACGTGACAGCGTGGAATACGATGGTCATTGGGTTCATGTTCGGCCTTGGCAGCCGTGGATGCTGATGGGCGATCGTCCCGGACATTGCCTTTATTCGGCCACCACCGGTAGCGCCATGTCGGCAAGCGCCGTCCCCAAGGCCATCTTCGAACTCGTACGCGAACGACTGCCAGACTTTTTGGTGCCGCCGACAGAGGTGCGCAAGAGTGAGCCGAGCATGATTCGCTTCATGCGTGAGCGCAAACCGGCAAGTGATCGTATCTAATTCTGGGGAGTGACCATGACCATTGATCGAAGGGAACTTATTGGCGGAGCGGTTGGAGCGATGGCAACCATGGCGGTGGGCGGCGAGGCTCTGGCCTCTGCGTCCGCGCCGGCGAGGCAACTCGACACACGCACGCTATACCGCAAGTTGCACTACCGTACCGATGACGGTGTGCTCTTCTGGTGGCTGCAGGGACCAAAGTATGGGCAGATTGGCACTACCCTGACGCCCCTGTATCAAGCCAACATCGGGACCTTTCAAAGAATCAAGCATCTTGAGGGTGGTGGCTTCGAGCTGACCTCGCTCGAGATCAACCTGATCACCGACATCACGACGGGTGAGCCGATCGAGAATTGGCGAAATCCCTATACCGGCGAGATGTTGCCTGCGCGCTTTAATCCGATGGGGCCCAATACGGTTCGCTACCGTGCCGATAACTCACGCATTTTGCCGAGTGAAATCGGCGGCGCGCGCATCGATGCCGTGGCGACGCTGCATCCACCATTGATCGTCGGCGATGATTATTTCCAGCGTGATGAATCGGTCGCGCGGGTGTATGCACAGGGTCGTGCGACACCGTTCGAGGTCAATGATATCGCGGTATATCACGGCCGCTTGTCGAATCTTGCGGATCCGTCAGTCACGATGGGTGAAGCAACGGTTTTCTTTGCTGAAGTCACCGAATGGCAGCGCTGGATGAACATGGGCGATCGCCCTGGAAATCTGACCTCGCGCATGACGGGCCGCAAGGTCAGGCGTTACGAGGATCTGCCGACAAGCTGGCGTGAGCGTCTTGCCAAAAGAGCGCCAAAGATCGCGGCGGACCCGATCGCTGCACTTGATGGCAAGGAGGCGATCTTTGATCGCTGAATGATGCTGGACAGACCAGGTGGTCTGTCTTCATTGGTCGGACGGGGGCCGCGCCGGCGCGTCGTGTGCAGTCGTTGTCGCTCGCGCAAGCTCCATCAGTTCGCGGTTGAAGCGATCTGGCTCTTCGGCGAACGGCGAGTGCCCACTATCAGGATAGACGCTGACGCGCGCGCCCGGCAGCTTTGCTGCGAGTTCCCGCGCTTGCCCTTCGGGCGTACTGCCATCCTTGCCGCCGACGACGATCCATAGTGGCGTACGAATGTTCGGGATCAGATCCATGTTGGCGATGGGTCGATCAAACATGTGGCGCCGCGCATAGGCGGGCAGCATCAGGGCGAGCTGGACTGCGCGCTCGTAGTAGGCCGTCGGCATCTCCTTGCCGGTCAGGAAGCGGACGCCGCCGCGAGCCGCGGCGATGTTGTCCTCAAGATTGCTGCTGAGCTGAAGCTCACGGGTCCGAGCCATTTGTGCGGCGAGCGCGGGCGGTGCCGCTGGTGGCGGCGGCGTCAGACCGCCGTAGGCGCCGACTAGCGCGATGCCGCGAAGCCCGGAGTCACCGTACGCGCGGAGATAGTCGCTCACCACGAGCGTGCCGTAAGACCAGCCGACCAGGAGCGGCCGACGAATGCCGGTGGACTCGATGACTGCGCGAACGTCTTCCGCGTAGTTACGATATTCCGCGTAGTGAGCCTTACCCCAGGGCTTGCCGGAATTGCCATGACCCCTGAGATCGAACGCAACCACGTAGAACTCGTCGGTCACCGGGGCGCGAAGCTGATTCTCCCAGCTCACAGAGCTCTGCCCTATGCCGTGCACCAAAAGAATCGGTGGCTTCGACGGATCCCCGGCGGTAACCACGTTCAGCGGTACGCCGCCTGCACCCTCGACAATCTGGAATCTCAGCGGTGCGCTCAACGCCGGGGCTGCTGCAATGACCGAGCTTTTTGAGTCGTCCGCGGCATTGCCGAGCGGGCCGGCCCAAACGAGCGTAGTGCAGACCAACGTGGTCAGCACACGGCGCACCGCGACCGCCCGCAGCCGACCACCTTTAGGCGTCGATCGATGGCTCATGATCACACCGGCGGCGAGCGCAGCGCACGTTCCGGATCGTCCAGCACATCTGGATGCAGCCTGCGGGTGAGTTCGATGAACTCCGGCGGGCACTCCGCCCAGTTCATCGCCTTTGCGCCATAGCCACTGTCGATCGTGTGACCCTTCAAAGTACCCATTTGCATCCACGGGCGCCAACTCGTCAGTGCCGTATAGCCGTAGTTTGCCGCGACGGTCGCACTGCTGCGTGCCAGATCTTCCGCGCGAGCCTGCCACGCCATCCACTCACGATAATAGATCGTCATTGGGCCCGAGCGATCCGGATAGACGCGCCCGTATTCGTTGGTACGGATAGCGACGCGGTCGCCGACCGCGGTGGCCGCTTCGATGGAGCGCAGCAGATGGACCGACGAGCGCGGCACGAATTGCGTAGCGCCGCTCCCGCCCTGTGGCGGATCGAACTCCTCCCACTCATCCAGCGCAACCGCGAATCGCGCCTTCACCGGGCCGAAGCGATACGTTGGAACTTTGACCCTGCGCCCGGTCCCCGGCATCTCGACCGTGTCGAGCAAATCACCGGTCGTCGGATGCACGTAGTGCGCAACCTCCAGGATAGTCGCCTCGAACACGTCCTCGCGAAGGCGCTCGAAACGCTGCACCGCGCCCGCGACCACGCTGCATAGCGGGGTGATCTCGCCATCGATGACTGTGGAGCGCTGCGAGCGCAGCCAGCCGTGCACGATGCGCCCATCGGTGCGACCGCGCGTACGAACGAAAGCCTCGAGCAGCGCAGGCCCCCGTAGACTCGCAGCGAGCGCGGTGGCCTGCGCTGTCGCGGACTCGCCTTGGGCAGCCGCACTCCCCAGCGCTGGCGCTGGGGTCAGCGCCGCAAGCCCGAGGCTTGCGGCGCCGCCGGTCAGCAGCGCTCGGCGCAGCATGCGAAGGCTCAGAAGCGGAACGTTGCCGTCACCCCGAACTGCCGCTTGTTCGGCAGCACCGCTTCGCAGGAGGCGAGCTGGAAGAAGAACGGGTCGGTTGCGCTGTCACTTTGGTAACGGCAGGCCTCGAGCGTGTCATCGTCGAACAGGTTGGTCACGAACGCCGTGACGTCCCATTTCTCCGCGCGCAGTCCGCCCCGCAGGTTGGTGCGGAACTGCCCGGGCACGTAGGCGAAGTTCGCGATGCTGTCGAAGCGCTTGCCGATGTAAGTCATGTCGGTGCGCACATACCAACTACGCGCATCAGACAGTTTTTGGTCGTACTGCAAGTATGCGGCGCCGCTGAACTTCGGCACCAGCGGGTATTGGAAGCCCTTCGAATCCGTCAACCCGAGAAAGCGCAGCGGGATGGCCTCATTGAGCGCCTTGGTAATCTCGGTGTCGGCATACGCAGCGCTGCCGCCCACGGTCCAGTTTTCTCCGAGCCGCAGCGCGCCGTCGATCTCGATACCTTTGGTGTTGCTGTCACCGGCCGCAAATGGCGACGCGTTGAAGTTCTCACCCGCGGGCGCCGGCAGGTTCGTGATGACGCCGTCGCCGTTCAGATCGATCTGCAGCGTACGCACGCCTTGGCGACCAACCCACTCGAGATAGTAGAGCGATGCGTTGAGGTACCAGCTGCCATCGTCCTCGCGATGCTTGATGCCGATCTCGTAGTTCTCGATTTCGGCTTCGGGCGCCGCGGGTACGAGACCATTCGCGAGCGCCACCGTCTGCTGCGCCGGTGTGAGCTGGAAGAACGTGGCATAGCCCAGCGTCGGCTGGTTGCCTTTGGCGTAGTTCACGAACAGGTTGGTCTCATCGTTCAGCGCATAGCGGCCGAGGAAGCGCGGCAGCGTGGCCTTGGTCTCGACGCTGAACGGTAGCGTCGTACCGACGCCACTCGTCTGCTCGTCATTTTGACGGCGGGCTTCCAAGCTCAACGACAACCGGTCGGTCGCTTGGAAGCCGATGCTGCCGAATACCGAATCCGCCTTCGAGGCGCTGCGCAGCGGTCGTAACGAAGCCGCGGCTGGCGTGGGCGCGCCCGCGGTACCGAACAATGCGCCGTTGATGAACGCACCGATCGTGTCGAACGTCGTCTCCAAGCGCGCCACGCCGATCATCCAACTCAGGCGCTGCTCGGCCGGTGACGTCAGGCGAACTTCATACGTGTCCTGGGTCTGATCGTTCGTGAGATAAACTTGGTAGCGGTCTTCGGGTGCGAGTTCGAAGTCGCGCACCTGCTCGATGTTCTGCTCCTGCGTGCTCGCAATCGCCGAGAGTGTATAGCCGCCGCCGAATGACCAGTCCGCCGAGATCGAGCCGAGTTCGTGGTCGAGAATGAGCTTGTGCTCATCGAGCGGAATCAGCGGCAGCGTCGAGGCCGGCAGGGTCGTGTTGATGCCGATCGGACCTTTCGGCGCCTTGAGCTCGCCGCAATAAACGCGGCGAGACTGCGCCAGCGTGAACCCCGCCGGCAATCCGGCCAGCGACCGCGTTTGGAAGCCGGGGAACGGCCCGCAGTTGTGTTCCGTAAAGCGCGCGATCAGCGTGGTAGCGGCCGGACCGTCCTCGTCGTGGCGGTCGCTCCAACGCAGCCGAATCGACAGGTCTTCGGTCGGCGTGAAGTTCAGCGTGCCAGCCACATAGCGCTGCTCGGTCTCGCCGAGATTGCCGCCGAAGGCGTTGTCGTAGAAGCCGTCGAATTTGCGGCCTTCCACGGCAATACGGCCGCTGAGCTTGTCCTGCACGATCGGCCCTTCGATCGCACCGCTCAGTCGATAGTCGTTGTCGGTGGCGCCCGTGACGCTCACCCGGCCCTTGAGTTCGTTGCCTGGCGTAGTTGTTACGAGGCTGATCGCGCCGCCGAAGGTGGCACGGCCGAACAGCGCCGACTGCGGGCCCTTGATGATCTCTACGCGAGAGAGATCTTCGGTGCCGATGCCCTGCGGGTTGCCTATGTACGGCACGCCATCGATGAACACCGTGACGAGGTCGCGCCGGTTGTCTCCGACGGGAGAGATCTGCGTCATGCCCCGGATTGAGAAGTCGGCCGCCGAACGTGATGAACCCTGGTTCATGGTCAGACCGGGCGCGAACTTCGCGAGGTCCACCATCGACTCCGCGCCGCGCTCCTCGATCTGGTCCCCGGTGAAGGCCTGAATGGTTAGCGGGGCGTCCTGAATGGACTCCACGCGTTTGCGCGCCGTGACGACGATCTCGTCAAGCCCGCCAGCCTCAGCCGTCGCGTCCTGCGCGACGGCCCCGCCCGAGGCCGTGGCGACCGCTACGCCGACCGCGGCCGCAATGAACCCGTTTTTAATCGTTCTCATGTCGATTTCTCCCAATGTTCTTAAGGTGCGTACTGCGCCACACTTACCGAAAAAACTAGACCCATTTCGGCGGCCGTGCATGCATTCGACGGATGGCGGAGGGCTCATCATCTATGGCACGCGCGCCGGCCGCACGCGCACAATGTAGTGATGATCGACTCGATGCGCCGCCTGCTCTTAACCCACGCGCCCGCGGCCGCGGCGTGGAGCGCCTTTGCGGCTCCCGTAGCGGCGCACTCGGCCGAGGCCGGCGTGGGCGAGAGCGTCTCCGCTGCTGACGATGGTTTCATCACCTTCGCCGACAAAAACGAAAAATTCAAAGCGCTGTTTCGTCTTGAGCGTGATTTGCGCGACGAGGGCATTACCCTCAGCACCTATCAGTTCATCACCTACGCGTTGGTCCATGGGCAGCGGCCGCAACCGATCGTGCGTTGGGAGGGGATGGAGTTTTCTTATTTTCGCAGGATCGCTGGGCTGACCTGGCGGATCCACGCACATAACCTCAGTTATCCGCGCGATCTGCATACGGGCGAGTTCACTTCACGAGTGCGAAATCCGTTCACCGATTCGATGATCGACATCGAACCGATGAAGCTGCTCGACGATCCGGGCGTGCTGCACGGACCCAATGGGTACTTGCCGCTCGATGCCAAAACAGTCAACTGGCTCGATACCTATCACGTGCTGCGTACCGAAGGGCCACTCATCAAGTCCGAGCATATTCGGCCTACACCCGATGGTTGGCCGGCGATGTTCATCGAAAGCTCTTGCAGCACTGTGTCGCGAAAAGATTTCTTTGATCCGTCCGTGACCGCGTTGCCTTATCAGACATCGGGCTTCTACGTGTTCCCATTTCCCGCCTGGATGAAAATGGGCGATCAACCCGGCCATATGATCGGTGCGTGGAGCGGACGTCGTGCCGTCAATGGCCCGCGCGACTTGCCAAGAACATTTCGTGAGCGGATCGCGCGAGAGAACCCCGAGTTGCTCGAGCCCCGGTGGCGCGAGCTCGAACGGCCTTTGTCTGCGGTGCTGCAGCAGGCCATTGCGTCATGAAGCGACGGGATCTGCTGCCTGCGATCATGGCCGGCATGGCTGCGGGCGGGTCGGGGATCGCAATGCCGAGCGCAGTGACCGCAACGCCGCGTCGTGCGCAATCGCTGTCGCAATTCATGGCGCTGGATCCCATCGAAAACTTCCGACAGGCGATGCGCTTGCAGCGCAGCCTCGAAGACGCAGATGACATTCTCCATTGGTATCACTTCATCATGGTGGCGGTGCCGCTCAATGCGACGCCCAAGCCGGTGGTGCGCTGGGAGGGCATCGAATTTTCACGCCACGAGACCATCGGCGAGAATCGCTACCGGATGCATGGTCACAACCTTTCGTTCCCGCGTGATCTAAAAAGTGGTGCTTTCGTTACCGAAGTCCGTAATCCGGTGTGCGGCAAGACCGTCGCGGTGCCGCCAATGGCGCTGACTCAGGATCCGGGCCTTGTCCGCTCGCCTTTTGGCGTCATCACACTCGACAAGCCTTCGTTGCCGCCGCGGCCCGATTACAAAGTGCTCCGGCGAGAAAACGATTTCGTCAAAGTAGACGGTATTCGTGTGCCGCCGGATACCTGGCCCGTGACGTTTCTCGAGATGGGTACCGAAGCGGCGCCCGCGGCGCTGTTCGATGATCCCGCACAAACCTGGCTGCCGACCGAAGTATCCGGTGCCTATGTGTTTCCATGGCCAGCATGGATGCAAATGGGCGATGCGCCGGGTCATATGTTTGCGGCGTGGAGCGGCTGCAAGCTGCGCTCCGTCGACGAGTTGCCCGAAGAATTTCGCCAGCGTGCGGCGCGCGACTTCCCGGAATTGTTGCACGTCGATCGACGAGCCTTCGAGCGCGCTGTTCCTGATCTTCATCCGGGCTGACGATGCGTTCGCTCATCGCCCTCTTGTGTGCGGTGGTCTTCGGTGGAGCGGTCACCACCGAAAACGCCGCCGCTCTCGCGCCCGACAGCATCCGCGATTGCACCGACTGTCCTGAGCTTGTGCCGATCCCGATCGGTGAGTTCGTGATGGGTGCGGACATCGAAGAACCGCGACGGCTCGAACTGCCGGAGTTTTGGGCCACACGCGAGCAACCCAAACATCGAGTGCTCATACAACGCGCATTCGCCCTCGGAAAATATGAACTGACGCGCGCTGAGTTTGCCCGCTTTGCCGCAGAGACCGGCTATTCACCCGAGCTAGGATGCTGGCACTTCATCGGCACCGAGTGGCTGTTCGATCAGGCGCGGAGCTGGCGGGATGCGAAGATCGGCGAGACCGATGCACATCCCGTGACCTGCATCAATTGGCATGATGCATCCGCTTATCTTGAATGGCTGAGTCGCAAAACAGGGCAACGCTATCGCTTGGCGAGCGAAGCGGAGTGGGAGTATGCGGTTCGCGCAGGGACGAGCACTGCTTACTGGTTTGGCGATGATCCGACGAGTATCTGCGAGTTCGTGAATCTGGGCGATCTTGATACACAAGATCTCTTTCGCTGGCATGAGACAAAGATCAAATACGACAAGATGAGTGACTGGAAGGGTCAGTCATGCCGCGATGGATATCCGACTTTGGCGCCGGTTGCGGCGACCGTGGTCAATCCTTTCGGCCTGCACGGCATGCTGGGCAACGCGAATGAATGGGTGGCGGATTGCTGGAACGATGATCATCGCAGTGCCGCGGGTAATCAGGCTGCGCGGCTGACCGGTGCGGATTGCGGATTGCGGGTGATGCGTGGTCAGGGATGGACAGCGGTTGCGGCCAGCACGCGAGCGGCTTTTCGTCTGAAGATGAATGCGACGGATCGTCGCTTCACGTTCGGCTTTCGCGTCGCGCGCGATCTCTAGCGCGATACCGTCCTCGAGAGCACCTGGCGGATCTCCTCGAGTGCAGCGGGATCCTCGATGGTCGCGGGCACATCGTACGGCCGTTCATCGGCGATGGCGCGCATCGTAGCGCGCAGCACTTTGCCGGAGCGTGTCTTGGGCAAGCGCGTGACGACATGACAGCGCTGAAAACTCGCCACGGGCCCTACTTCGTCACGAACGCGGGCGATGAGTTCGCGGGTGATGTCCTGCGGTGACACCGCGACCCCTGCCTTGAGTACGACAAGACCGATCGGCACGGTGCCTTTCAATTCATCTGCGATCCCGATGACTGCGCATTCGGCCACGGCAGGGTGACCCGCAAGCGCTTGCTCGAGTTCGCCGGTCGAACAGGCGATGTCCGCCACATTGATCACGTCATCGATGCGGCCCATCACGAAAACATAGCCGTCCTCATCGAGATAACCGCCATCACCGGTGCTGTAGTAGCCGGGATGTTCGCGCAGGTAAGCGCTCCGAAATCCTTCGTCGTTGTTCCAGAGGGTTGGCAAGCATCCTGGCGGCAACGGTAAGCGGACGGCAAGCGAGCCTTGCTGATGAGTGCCTAGTACGCGACTCTCGGCATCGAGTACGGCGATGTCGAAGCCGGGTACTGGCAGGGTCGGGCTACCGGCCTTGATCGGCAGGGCCTTGAACCCCAGGCCATTGGCGACCATCGGCCAACCCGTTTCTGTTTGCCACCAATGATCGATCACCGGCACGGCCAGTGCGTCGCTCGCCCAGCGTACGGTATCGGGATCGGCGCGCTCACCGGCGAGAAACAAGGCACGCAGCGACCGCAGCCGGCTCGCCCGCATATGTTGACCCTGCGGATCCTCGCGCTTGATGGCGCGGATGGCCGTCGGTGCCGTGAAGAGCGTCGCGACACGATATCGTTCGATGATGCGCCAATAGGCCCCGGCGTCCGGGGTGCCAACCGGCTTGCCTTCGTAGAGCAAGGTCGTGCAGCCCTGCACCAAAGGTCCGTAGACGATGTAGGAATGCCCTACGACCCAACCGATGTCTGAGGCCGCCCAAAAAGTCTCGCCTGCCCCGGTGGCGTAGATATGTTGCATCGACCAAGCGAGCGCGACGAGATAGCTGCCCGTATCGCGCACCACGCCTTTGGGTTTGCCCGTCGTACCCGAGGTGTAAAGAATATATAGCGGTGCAGTTGCAGCGACGGGAACCGGCGGCACCTGCGGTGCGTCACGCACAACATCTTGCCAATCGAGATCGACTCCGGGACGCAGCCTTGCGGGTGATTGGTCGCGTTGCAGCACGATACAGTGCTGCGGTTGATGCTTCGCCAACTGCAGTGCCCGAACGAGCAAGGCGTGATAGTCGACGATACGACCGGGTTCGAGCCCGCATGAGGCTGCGAGTATCAATCGAGGCTGCGCGTCATCGATCCGCGCAGCGAGCTCCGGCGCCGCGAAGCCACCGAAGACCACCGAATGGATTGCACCAAGGCGGACGCATGCGAGCATCGCAAACACTGCCTCGGAAACCATCGGCATATAGATGACGACTCGATCACCCGCGGTCACACCGAGTTTTTGCAGCGCACCGGCGAGCCTTGCGACCTCGTCACGCAACTCGCGATAGGTATGACGCCGCTCGCTGCCAGTCATGGCGCTGACATGGATCAGCGCGGCCTGTTCACCGCGGCCTACTTCGATGTGCCGATCGACCGCGTTGTAGCACGCGTTGAGTTGGCCATCGACGAACCATCTGCCCGAAGGTGACTGCGTTGTATCGCAGCCGATGGACGGTGCACGAAGCCAGGAAATGGCGGCCGCCGCATCAAGCCAGAAGACCGACGGGTCCTCTTGCCAGCGTGCAAAAGCTTGTCGCTGGGTCGTCATGACTACGACTCGGTTTGCAGAGTATTCATCGCGCGCAAGCCGCGAAATCCGAGCTTTACCAATATTGCGCCGCTGACCAGCAATAGTGCAGGTGCTGCCATCAATGAATAGCGAACAAGTTCGGGAGAGCCGAATACTTTATCCGTGAAGAGCGCAACGATCAGTGGCCCCCCCGCTTGTCCGACGATATTGGCAATCAAAAGATAGACGGCAACCAACAGTCCACGCATGCGGGCGGGGCAGATCACCGGAATCAGCGCAGGACCTGCACCGAAGGCCATGGTGCCGAAGAACACCGCAGGTGCAAGCAGGGCGATGGCGACACGTCCGTCATCCACGGCAGGGAAAGCGAGCACGAAGGGCAGGGTGGCGATGGCCGAGAACATCACCGTGCGCAGATGTCCGTCACGCAGTCCTCTCGTTTGCAGTTGGTCGGCAATGAAGCCGCCGGCGATGACGCCGCCTGTTCCGCAGAAGAGAAAAATCAGTCCGTAGGCATAGCCGATTTCCGGTGCGGTCCAACCGAGGTTGCGCATGAAGTGCGCAGGAACCCATGCACCGAGACAAAACTGAACTGCCGCCAAGACCGAGACCCCGCCAAACACCGCAGCAAAGACACCGGCGTTACGCTCCACGAACGCGAAGACCTCGGTGAGTGGAGGCTTTTCTGTCAACGGAAGCGCGCTCGATGACTGTCGTCTCGCCGGCTCCTTGATGGTGAGCAAAAAAATCAGTGCCACGAAAATGCCGGGGAGTGCGGCGATGACGAAAGCGGCTTCCCAAGGCTGCATGACACCGATCAACGGCAGCGAGACGACATCTTGTTTGTCGAGCATGGCGATGACGAAGCCGCCGGCGAGCAAGGCAACGCCCGAGCCGAAAAATGTCGATCCCGTGAACACGCTGATCGGCAGCGAAACACGCTCCGGCTTGAAAAGATCGGCGAGCATGGAGAATCCGGAAGGCGTGAGCGTTGCTTCGCCCACGCCGACGAACATGCGGGCGACGAAGAGTTGCCAGAAGCTGCGGGCGAGTCCGCATGCAGCGGCCGCTACCGTCCAGATCAGGATGCCGATCGAAATGATCCAGCGGCGATTCGCCGTATCTGCGAGTCTGCCGAGCGGCACCGCCGTGACGGCATAGAACAAGGCGAAAGCGAGCCCTTGCAGCAGGCTGATTTCGGTATCCGTGATGGCAAGATCGACTTTGATGTCCTCGACCAGCAGGTTGATGATCTGCCGGTCGACAAACGCGATCATGTTGCATAGACAAAGAATTGCAACGACATACCAGCCGTAGGCAGCGCTCGGCCACGGCTGACGATCAGTGCCCGCCTCGTTCATTACTCGGTACCTGCGTGGCGATCCTGAAGGATCATGGCTGAGGCTTTCTCCGCAATCATCAGGGTCGCGGCATTCGTATTGGCCGAGACGATCCGCGGCATGATCGAGGCGTCGGCCACACGCAAGCCGGCGACATCGCGTACCTTCAGCCGAGGATCGACGACTGCGTCCGTGTCTATGCCCATGCGACAGGTTCCTGCCGGGTGGTATCCCAGAAAGCTTGTGCGCCGAACATGCTCGCGCCACGCATCATCGTCGAGGGTGGCGGGACCTGGCAGATATTCGCCACGCATGAACGGTGCGAAGGCATTCGTCTCCAGCAGTCGTCGGGCAATCTTGCAGCCGGCGATCTGTCGACGCAGATCATCTTCATCGGCGAGCAGCTGATAAGAGATGCGGATCGGCGAGGCTGGGTTGGCGTCGCGAAGCGTGAGATGCCCGCGCGCGCGGGGTCGGCAGGTGTTGACCACAATCGAGACGGCGGGCCCGGCATAAGGCAGTATGCCGCGTTCATCGAACGAAAAAGCAAAGGGTCCGAACAGCATTTGCAGATCGGGCCGTGGCTCATCGGGCGAGGAGCGCAGAAAAGCAACTGCGTGCGGATAAGGGCTCGAGGCGGGCCCGCGTCCGGTGAAGGCCCAGTAAATCGCGTTACGCAGCATGCGCAGTGGTGTGGCGTCCATGTTGTAGGTGCGCAGGTTGACATGCGCACAGACCACCGAATTGGGGTGTTCCTGCAAGTTCGTGCCGACGGAGGATCGGTGCAGGCGGGCACGAAGGCCGAGCGCGGTGAGCGCCGTGAGATCACCGATTCCCGAATGCATGAGAATTTTCGGTGAGCCGAGGGCACCGGCTGACAGGATGACTTCGCCACCGGGGCGCAGCGTGAATGTGCGCGTTCGTGTTTTGACGCCGACGCATCGAGATTCATCCTGCGCAAAGAGCAGCTGCTCGACATCGATTCCGGTCAGGACGGTCAGATTGCGACGAGCACGCACCGGTGAGAGAAAAGCGCGCGCACTGCTGCATCGCCAGCCTTTGCGCTGCGTGACCTGCGGTGGTGATACGCCCTCCTGCGAGGCACCGTTGTAGTCATGATTGATCGGCAGCCCGTGTTCGTCGGCAGCCTGCAGGAAGACCTCACCGAGCGGATGCGTGGTACGCAATCGCGACACGCTCATCGGACCGTCGTGTCCGCGCAAGCCGTTTGATTCGATGGCGGAGTTTTCGATACTGCGGAAAGCGGGCAGCACGTCCTCGAAGCCCCAGCCCGAGTTGCCGAGCGCTGCCCAGCCGTCGAAGTCCTCCCGGGCTCCACGAACGAACAACATGCCGTTGATCGAACTCGAACCGCCGAGGACACGACCTGCTGGCCAAAGATCAACTTTGCCGTTACGCGATTCGTCCGGGTCGGCGAGCAGACACCAGTCGTAGCGAGGATTGCCGACGGCCTTGATGAGCGCTGCGGGCACGTGGAGATAAGGCGAGTAATCCGCGGGGCCGGATTCGAGCAGCAAGACGCGTATCGCGGGATTGGCCGAGAGCCGATTGGCCAGCACGCAGCCGGCCGAGCCCGCCCCGACGATGATGTAATCCCAGGCGTCCATCGAATACCCCTAAACCCCGGCGCAGTGTCGCTCCGCGCATCGTAGCCAAGCCAATCATTTCCGGTGCACAATCCATGCATCGACCGCATCGCAGCGGACAACGGCCGGAAACGGGGGTTTGCAAGCCGTCATGGAACTGCGCCAACTTCGTCATTTCGTCGCCGTTGTCGACTGCGCCAATCTCTCGCGGGCAGCCGAGCGTGTGGCGATCAGTCAGCCTGCGCTCACGCGCAGCATCAAGAATCTCGAAGATCTTCTCGGCGTGGAATTGCTGGAGCGAAAGCCACGCGGCGTGGCGGCGACCGAGGCTGGACTTGCGCTTTATCACCATGCGCAGATCGTGTTGAACGCCTGCCAGCGACTGACGCGCGAAGTCCGCGAACTCGAGCGTGGTGTGACCGGCACGGTATACGTCGGCGTCGGATCCATGTTCGCCACGCATATCACGGCCGACGTGGCGCAAAATCTTGCTCAGGCGCATCCGCGACTGGCGATGGTGGTCACCGACGGTTTCTTCGAAGAATTGCTGCGTCGCATGCAGGATGGGCGCTTGGATCTGATCTTTTCCAACTTTCCCCAGGTTTCGGTGTCGGCGGATTTCGTGCTCGAGCCGCTGATCAGCGTACGCTCGGTGGTGATGGCTGGTCGCAGTCATCCCCTCGCCCGGCGTCGCGCCGTCAACCGCGCGGATCTCGTCCCCTATCGCTGGGTCATCGCCGATCAGCCGCACGCCCAAGACAGCTTCGAGCGATATTTTTCCGAAGAGGGATTACCGGCCCCTCGCGATATCTTTCGTACCAACTCGCTCAATTTGATGATGTCGCTCGTGCGCAGCGGAAAATTCCTGAGTCCGTTGCCGCAGCATCTCATCGCCAGCAGATCTTTCGAGGGTGAAATCCTCGCCTTGCCCTTGGAGGCAGCGATCGAACGACAGGCGGGGCTGATCTACCGCGCAGGTGTCGTTTCACGGCCCGCGGTCGAGCACGTGCTGGCCGAGTTTCGCAAAGTCGCACGACCGTCACCCTGAGCGCTGAGCGTCCTTGGCTGCCGCAAGGCTTTTTACAAAGACATCGTATTCATTGATATCGGCCTTGCGAGTGCGGGTCCAGCTTGTGGCGAAACCCCGCGGATAATCCAAGTCGTCATCGCGACGGCCGTCCTCCGACCAAACGAGCGGACAGAGCGGGCCGAGAGGACGCTCGCCGACAATCATTTCGTCGAAGCTTATGCCGGCGAGATTGACGCAATCGGGCCGTGGATCCCAACGTATGTCATCGCCGAACACGCGGACCGACACGGCGATGCGCCAAAAGTCCTCGGGGTTTCCGCCGGAGTAATGCAGCGTCCAAGGATGCACGATCAGCAGATCGCCCGGTTCCATCTCCCAGCGAAGAAATCGGTAGGCAGGGTCGCTACGCCAAGGTTCGCAGTCGACATGCGGCACGCGGTCATCGGGCTTGATCATCTTGCGGGCGTTCGGCGAGAACAACCAATAGCGCACATCCTGGACATGGGTGCCAGCGATGCATTCCAGGGAGTTTTCGCGCGTGATTCGCGTCAGGGGCATCCACAGCGAGGGCACCATCTTGCCACTGACGGGCCAGCCCATTCGGTCGGTATGCCAGATGGTCCGTTCAGCCGAGCGCGGTGGTTTGGCAAAGATTTCATCGAAGAAAAAATGTGCTTCGCGTGAGCCCATGACCCGACAGGCCGCCTCGGCTAGCGGGCCAGCGAAGGCGAGCTCGCGGAATTCGGGAATGGTTCTTGCCATGTATCGACCCGGGTAGGAGGGCAGCAGGCCGAAATCTTCCTTGTCTGCGGCAAGCCGCATGGCGACCGGCAGGAGCCGATCAATCCAGTCCGAGTTGCAGACGCCTCGCAACAGGACGCAACCGTCGCGTTCGTAGGTGGCGATGTCCTCTGCGGTGATCGGGTTTTGCGGGCTGCGGTTGAGCGCCATGTGGATGATCCTGCTCGGTGACTGTCAGCCGTCATTCAACCAAATTCCTCCGACCTCGCGACAATCGAATTTTCGCTGACTGCCATAACGGCTGCGCATGGTTGGAGCGGTACAAAGCATTGGTTTGCGACCCTCGCGATCGTGAAGAATCCGGTCGATGAAGAACGGTATTTCCATGGTCGCGGGCGGTCGTCGGGTGTCGATCGGCCATGCGGAACTCCATGTCGAGGAACATGGTGATGGGCCGCCTGTCTTGCTGGTCGCGGGTCTCGGCGGCAGCGGACGTTTTTGGCACGCGCAGATCGCGGATTTTTCACGAGAGTTTCGCGTGATCCTGCATGACCATCGCGGGGTCGGTCGTTCGGGGCCCGGCCCCCTGATCTCCAATGCCGGCGAGATGGCCGACGATTTATTACGACTCATGGACGTGCTGCAGCTTGAGCGGGCGCACCTCGTGGGTCACTCGACAGGAGGTGCCATCGGGCAGCACATCGCCCTGCGCGCCCCCGAACGGCTTGCTTCGCTGGTATTGAGTGCGAGTTGGGCGGGGCCGACGCCACTTTTTCTGCAAACCTTCCATACGAGGCGCGACATCCTCATCAACTCGGGGCCGCTGAACTATCTGATGGTAGGTACATTGTTGGCGACACCAGCTTGGTATCTGCGCGATCGTTTCAAGGACACCCAATCTTTTTTCGAGACGCGGATGGCGGAGTTTCCCGGTCTCGAAATCGAACTCGGCAGACTCAATGCCGTGATGTCGCACGACTTGCGCCATCGCCTGAATGAGATCGGCGTCCCAACCTTCGTCATCGGTGCGCGAGACGATCAACTCACGCCCTTGACGATGTCGGAGGAGCTCGCGCAGCGTATTGCCGGAGCGCGTATTTGTGTGTTGCGCGAGGGCGGACACTTCTGTCCGCAGACCGTGACGGCCGAATACAATGCGGCGGTGCTTGGCTTTCTTCGCGAACAGCGCGCACGCGACGAGGGGGACGAAACATGGCGTTCGACACCGCAGGCGAGCCGCGCTCGATGATCAGTGGTCCCGAGGAGGGCCACTCCCTTTGGCAGCCACTGCCCTCGCGCGGCTATGTCACCGTCAAGTTTTCGCCGCAGAACACACCATACGAGGATTTCTCCGCAGGCCTGCAGCTGTTGCCGCCGGGATGTCATGTTCGCGAGCACGGTCATTTGCAGAACCACGAGCTTGTCTTCGTACACGAGGGTTGCGGTACCGTCACGATCGACGATGTCACGAGTCCGCTCGAGCCGGGCGCGGCCGTACTCTTCTGTCGCAACTCGCGTCATCGCATCGACAACACCGGTCAAACGGATATGAAGCTCTTCTGGGTGTTCATGCCACCGGGACTCGAGGATTGGTTCAACGCCATCGGTAAACCGCGGCGAGTCGGCGAACCCATGCCGGAGCCGTTCGCGCGTCCGGATGATGTCGCTTCGATTCTCGAGCGCATGCGTTTCATGCCGCCGCGAGGTTGACGTTGCGTCTGTTCACCCGCTCCGACATCGAGCGACTGCTGGGCTATCGGCAGTGCATCGATGAGATGCGCGCGGCGATGATCACTACCTCGCAACGCGACTGTTCGCTACCCCTGCGACAGTTCATGCCAGTGCCGCGACGCACTGGAAAACTTGGCTTGATGCCGGGCTATCTCGGCGGCGGTGACGACTGCTTCGGGGTCAAGATCGTCTCGAAATTCGAGCGACCGGCCGATGATCCGCACGGCTCGCATGTTGGCGCGGTGCTGCTGTTCGCTGCCGATACCGGCTTGCCGCTGGCGCTGCTCGAGGGTGGGACGTTGACGGCCATTCGCACCGCATCGATGACGGCCGCCGCCACGGATGCGCTCGCTGGCGTCGAAGCGCGTCATCTGCTGATCGTCGGTGCAGGTGAAGAAGCCTGGCATCACGCCCGCGCGTTGTTGTGCGTGCGGCCGTTTGAAACCGTAGCAATCTGGGCGCGCAATCCCGATCGCGCAACGCGACTCATCGAGCGGCTTGCCGCGGCGCCGCTACCGAGCGGTGCGCTCAAGACGCCGCGTTTCTCCGTTGCGCAAGATCTTGCCGACAGCGTTACAGCCGCCGCGGTGATCTGCACGGTGACTTCGGCAAAAGAGCCTTTCATCCGCGGCGAGTGGTTGCGATCGGGGCAGCATATCAATCTGGTCGGTTCAGCTATTCCGACCACGGCCGAGGTGGATGACCTCGTGGTGAGTCGCAGCCGATTTTTCGTCGATTATCGCGAAGCCGCGTTCGCCGCCGCCGGCGAACTGCTCGGTGCGATGTCGCGGGGTGTGGTCACCGAAGCCCACGTGTGCGGTGAAATCGGCGAGGTCTTTGCCGGGTCGCTCACCGGTCGTCGTCATGTTGATGACATCACCGTCTACAAGTCTTTGGGCGTCACCACACAGGACCTTGCCGCCGCCATGCGAGTGTGGCGCGAGGCCGAGCGCGAAAACATCGGTAGCGTTATCGATATGATGCTCTAGGGTTCGACAGAATCGACACGCGGATCATTCAAGGGAGACACCAACATGACGATCCAGAAGAAGACCGGAATACTGCGTAATCGCCGTCAGTTCATTGCGACGGCGGGTACCGCGGCGCTCGCACCCGCTGCCATGGCGGCAGTTTCGCCGGCATCGTCGCGGCCGCGGATGTCGAATGATGCGCTGCGCGCCTTGTTCAAGGACCCGGTTTGGAATCGCGAGACCACCGCTCGCCTCGAAGCGGATACCGCGCCCGGCAAGTTCGTGAACGGCTATGTCACCGGCACGGTGTGCGGCGTGCGCGATGGTGAGGCGGTGCGTCCGCTGTTCGGTTTCGAGGTGTTTTCGGCGCTTCGTGTGATCAAGCAGGCCAACGGGTCTTACCAGCGAATGTGTCGAGAGCTGGTCTTCTATCGTGACCTGAAGACCGGCGAAATGATGGACACTTGGTTGAACCCGTACACCAACGAAGAAGTACGCGTGGTCGATGTGGCCAACGATCCATTCAACTATGTAATCTCCGAGTACTACCCCGACCCGCCGAATTATGGCGGTTTGAATACCGTGATGCCGCCGCGTCGCCCTTTCCTGCGCGATTGGGCGTTGCTCCGCGATGACATGGTGATCCTGCAGAGTGACATCCATCTCTATTACCGCAACGCACTCGATCCGGCTGTGTGGCCGCGCGAGTCGGCGGGTCCCATGAATCGCGTTTCGGAGCTTTTCCGTTACCAGATTCGTCGGGACGACATCGAAAACCCCGAGCTCACGCACCTGCCACACACGGGTGTATGGAATCGCGTTACGCCTTGGCTGCCGTGGATGCTGATGGGCCCCGCGCCGGGCCACATTCTTTACTCTGGCACGTTCTCCTCGATATCCGGGATCGATGCAGTGCCGCCCGCGGTGGCCAAGCGCGTGCTCGAGCGTTATCCGCAGTATCAAGTGGCCCCGGAGAAGTGGGTGGACCCCAGTCTGTCGAGTCTCGAGAACTATGTGCGGACGCAGAAACCTGCGCCGCTCAAAAAATAGTAACGATCAAAAATAGCGGATAGAAAAAAGAGGTCAGTACAGCAGGCTCTCGGCGCGCCGCTTGCCGAAGGCTTCGAGTTCGTCCCTCCAGGACTGCTCGAGGCCTTCGCTTGTGGCGCCAGACTGCAGACCGTCGACCGCTGCGCTCGTTCCCCAATGTCTGGCGACGTACGCGCGCTCGCCGATTTCGAGCCGAGCCGGATACAGTCGGTGCAGCACGCTGAGAATTTCTAGTGCCGTATGCAGCGGCTGATAGGTTCGAGCATCGATCAGTCGAAGTCGAACGCCTGATAGCGGTTGATTGGCGAACTTGCCGTAGAAAGGGCGCACCGCAACCGGCTGAAAGGCGACTCCCGGCAGGCTAAGCGCGTTCAATTCCTGCGCCAGGCGCGTCCCATCAATGAAATCTGCAGCCATCAGTTCGAACGGCATGGTTGAGCCCACGCCATCACTCAACTTCGGAAAACTCGCGGCCAGCATCCCGGTCGTGATGTAGAGATGGGCCTGCAGCGGATGCGGAATATGCGGCGATGTGATCGTCCAGGCGAGACCCGTATCCGCCCAGATCATCTCGCGCGTCCAGCCGCGCATCGGCACGACCTGCAGCTCGCAGTCGATCGACCGCTCCCGCTGGAAGAATCGAGCGATCTCGCCCATGGTCATGCCATGCGAGATGGGCACCGGACCCCAGCCGATGAAGTTGTACCACTCGGCTTGGATCACGGGGCCCTCGAAACGCAGCCCGCCTAGGGGATTGGGTCGATCAAGAATAATCAGCGGCTTGCGGTGCGCGGCACAGGCGCGCAGGGCTTCGCCCATGGTCGAGATGTAGGTATAGGTGCGCGAGCCAACGTCCTGCAGATCCAGCAACAGCACATCGATATCGGCCAAAGATTCTGCAGTGGGCTGACGATTCTTGCCGTAAAGACTGGTGACCGGTAGCCCGGTCACCTTGTCTGTCTCGTCGCCGACCGGATCGCCGGCCGGGACATCCCCACGAATACCGTGCTCGGGCGCATAGAGCCGGACGAGTTGCACGCGTTCATCGGCGGCGAGTCGATCAACGGTGGGGATGAGTTTGCCGTCCACACCCGAGGGGTTGGTGATGAGCCCGACTCGCTTGCCCTCGAGCCAGCGCAGATATGGACTGTCTCTTTCGAGCAGAACATCGACACCGAGTGTGACCGGCGCGGCGGAGAGCGCGCCGCCCGCAAGCAAGCAGCAAATCGCCGCCAGCGCATGGAGAAGTCGCGGCACGGCGCGAGGTCCGCGGTGGCAGATTGTCAGGGTGTGCTTGCCACGACCTTGAAGCCGAGCTGCTGATAAACGCCGGCTACGTCCGAGTTACCCCAGCGCTCGACCACGCGGCCATTCTCGAAGCGATAGATGTCGGTCGCCGTGGTCACGTAGGCCTTGCCGGTCGGAGCGTTACCTGCAACACCCGTGGCGTCGTTGCTGCGCAGTGTGGTGCGTACGACGATGAAATCGTCAGCACAAAGAATAAGCTCGTCATCGAGTACACGCTCGGGATTGTTTTTCTTCGAGGCAGACCACATGGCCGCCAGCTGCTTAGTGTTGACCTTTCTCGCACCGCTGCCGCCGGTGTCGGTATTGTGCGAGATCACCTCGGGCGCATAGAACTCTTCGACGCGCGACGCATCGCGCTCCATGAAGAGCACCTTGTGGATCTGCAGATAAGTGGCGAGATTCTTCTCGTCACCTTTGCAGGCGATGGTCGGACTCGCCGCAAACAGGGCGGGCGTGGCCAAAGTTGCTGCGACTATGGCCAGTATCGTTGTTTTACGCATATCAGTTTCACCGTCCGAGTTATTGATGAGTCCGATCAGAAATCGATGCGGCGAACAGTATTATCCACAGCGCAGGTCACGAGCAACGCGCCATCGATCGTGACCGCAAGTCCTGTGGTGGTGTCCGCCGAGAAGTGAAGGCCCGCAAGCGAGGTGGGTAGATTGTCCGCGATGATGCGGCGTGTGCCGCGCGCGGAATCTATGGCCACGATGCGGCCTTGGGTCTGCTCGACTACGGCGATGCGTCCATCGCGCAGCCGTGCCACTGCGGAGGGCGTCACCAAACCCTCGGCGAGCACGCGCTTTGTCCCCGTGGCCAGTTCGATCTGCAGTACGCGTCCGCTGCCATGCTCCGTGACGAGTACAGCCGCGTCACCATCGAGCGCCACGGCCACCGGTTGCGCAAGATCGGTGACGATCTCTGTGAGTTGACCGTCCTTGATGCGAAGCAGCCGACCTGTGCCGGCATCGGCGACAATGATCTCATCGTCGCGGGTGAGTACGAGGCCGCGAGGTGCCGTGAAGTTCGTGATCTCGGCGACGATGGCGTCACTGCGTCGATCGATGACGCGGACGCGCGCTGTGCCCGAGTAAGTGAAGGCGATATAACGTTCGTTGGCCGCCACTGCCGAGGACATGCCGCGACCGCCGACCCAGGGCGGACGTATGACCGTGCCATCCTGCGGATCGACGAAGCGATAGCCGAAAGGATCGGCGACCAGCAGCATCTCGCGACCCTCGTAAGTGGCCATCGTGGCACCGAGCGCGACGGTGAAGCGGCCATCGACGAGCCGGCGCGTCGTGCCTTTGAGCGGATCGAATACCAGTACGCGACTGTCGGCCACGCTCGGCAGATAAATCAGGCCGTCGGGGCCGAGCGTCACGTTGTCGATCACGTCGGGGAAGGTGGCGAGCAAGATATTGCGGCCGGTCCGTATATCGGTGCGCCACAGTTCGCCTTTCATGTAATCGATGCTGACCAGACTACCGTCACGCCGATCGACTTTGACGGCGGCCGGTGAACCGAGGCCCTCGGCGATCACGCGATGTTCGCCGCTGTCGACGTCGATGGCGAGCAGCTTGTCCGAGCCGAAGGCCGGTGCGTACAACACGCCATCGGCCGCGAAATCGAAGCCATTCAGCAGGCCCCGACCCTGCGATACGCGACGCGGTGGGCGCTGCCCGGTGACATCGACTTCCCACAGAACATCGTCACCCGCACGACTCTGCGCGGTGAACAGGCGACCGTCATCGGTGAAGGCGACCGGATTGACGCGCGGGACATTGCCGAGCAGGACCTCGAGTCGACCATCGGGACGACGGATCCGCAGTTCACCGGAGCGTTGTGCCGTCCAAGCCATGATGCCTGCCGCCGGCGTGCCGGCGGGACCAAAGGCGATGTCATCCGCTTCGCCGAACGGCGCGCTCACGGGGTATGTGACTGCGCCCGTACGGGTATCGATGCGATAGATGCGACGGCTGTAGACGCTGGTTCCGTAGAGCGCGCCATCGGGTCCAAAGGCCATGCCTTCGATGGCGTGCAGCGGTGCCGTTGGTACGAGTATGCTGACGCGCGGCGCTGCAGCGAGGGACGCTGCAACGAGCAACGCTGCGGCGCACGGCAGCCCCGCAGCCCACGCCAGCGCGCGCTGCCTCATGCGAAGTCGATGAGTTCCTTGCCGAGCAGACGACCCAAAGAAATCGCCGGCATCACCGACATGCCGCCGGGCATACCTTTGCCCATCACGGTGCCCATGCCGAGCAGTTCACCTGCGGCATAAACGTTGGGGATCACCGAACCGTCCTGACGGATCAGGCGCAGGCGATCATCCACGGCCACGCCCGCGTAACTCAAAAGATTCCAGCTGTGGGTTTCGACGGCGTAGAAAGGCCCACCCGTGATCGGTGCCGGCATGTAGCGTCTGCCGAGGGCATCACGTCCCTGCTCACGACCGCGGTTGTAGTCGGCGACGGTCGCGATCAGCCCCTGCGGATCGATGCCCGCAGAACGCGCGAGCGCCCCGAGATCGGCGCCGCGATGGAAGCCGTGCACTCCCGTGGCAAAAGCGTTCTCGGTGTCCGCGTCGGTCCAGGGACCGGAGAAACCGCCGCGCACGAGTGCGGGCGCAGCTTTGCGAATCGGCTCGTCAAAGATAAACCAGCAGCGCTCGTTGGGCAGTGCAGCCAGCGCTTGTTCGTAGGCATCGTGGCTGGCGATATCTTCCTGCAGAAAGCGTCGACCATTTGCATCGACCAGAATTTCCCAGGGCTGCCGCTCGGGCGGGAAATGGCGCGCCATGGCACGGATCGAGGTCGGCGATTGATCATCCGCCAGAATCGCACCGAAGAGCGGCGTGTGATTTTCGCCGCCGCGCACGAAGCCGCCGGCGGCGAGCCCAAGCTCGATGCCGATACCTTGACTGAAGGGATAGGTGGCGCGGGAATGTGTTTTGACGCCCTCGTACTTGAGGAACATTGCCGGGTTCGCGGTGTAGCCACCCGAGGTCAGCGCGATGCGTCGACCACGCAGGGTGATTTTGCGGCCGTTCGGCGTGGTGACCACGACGCCGGTCACCGCACGACTGCTGCGTTCCTGCGCAAGATCGATAGCCGAGTGACTGGTGAGCACGGTAACGCGACCTGCAGCGATATGCGGCTCGAGTTGTTCATTGAAAACGCGCAGCAATTCGCGGCCGCCTTCGCGTGCCCAGGCATAGCGCGGCTCGCTGTACGGCTCATGGGTGGTACCGGTGATCGGATGCGCCGGCAGCGGCTTGAAGCTGTGATCGAGCAGCCAGTCGAACGCCGCGGCTGCCGCGTTGACGGCGAGTCGCAGGATCTCCGGGTTTGCCGTGTTCTTGCTGATCCGCATCACATCGTCGTAATGCGACTGCGGTGTGTCCTCGATGCCTCGTTCGCGTTGCAGGCGGGTACCTGCGGCACTCATCTGGCCACTCGAGAGGTGCAGTGTGCCACCCACGATCCCGGCCGCCTCGACGATCAGCACCTTGGCGCCGCGCTCTGCGGCGAAGAGTGCCGTTGGCAGTCCTGCGTTGCCACCGCCGACCACGATCAGATCCCAGGTGTTGCGGCTCGCGGCCAGCGCGCTGGAGGCGCCCGTCCCCAAAGCTGCGGTAGTCGCTACCGCGCCGGCGGCGAGCAGGAAATCCCGTTTGCTGACGTTGGACATCGCTATCTCCCTGAAGACAGACCCCGAGAATAGAGCGGCCCACGCCTCGGTGAAACGGGTGTCGTAGGCGTGTGCCGCACCGTGGTATGGCGTATGGTTGCCGGGTCCTACAGTCGGGGGGTCGACGCTTGAGCAGTACCGCTGAAACCGTTTCCCAGGCGCCCAATCGGTTGCATCTCGGGTGGGGCATCGGCACGTTGGGCGCTTCGGTGCTGCTCAACAGCTTTGCGGCGCTTCAACTTTATTACCTCACCGATGTGTTGGGCGTAGCGATCGCCACGGCCTCGCTGGTGCTGTTTGCCGCCAAGATCTGGGATTGGATCGCCAATCCGCTCATGGGCTTCATCAGCGACCGAACCGAGACGCGCTGGGGCAGGCGTCGGCCCTATCTCGTACTGGGGGGCTTGGTGTCAGGTCTCGCCTTCGCCCTCTATTTCAGCGCGGCGTTGACGCCCGTCTCGCAATCGCTCGTGCTGGTAGCGATCACACTCGCGCTCGTGGGCACCGGCTACACGATTTTCAACGTGCCCTACATGGCGATGCCCTCCGAGTTGGTGGACGATTACAAGGACCGCACACGCATGATTTCGGTGCGCGTGTTCTTCATCGGCATCGGTACCATGATCGGCGTCTCGACGCAGCGACTCGCCGAGTTGCTGGGCGGCGATGCCATGGGTTACGCGCAGATGGGACTCATCGTCGGCGTCTTCGTGTTCTTGTTCATGTCGCTCACCTTCTTTGGTACAGCGGGTGGACGACAGCATCAACGCGAAGTGCAGAAAGTGCCGTTCTTCGAACAAATGCGTACGGGACTCGCCAACAAGCCTTTTGCGGCGCTGCTCGGCACCAAGTTCACACAGCTCTTCGGTCTGTTCACGTCCACGGCGATGAGCATCTTCGTCGTCAAATATGTGCTTGGCAAAGAAAACCCCGGCGAGTGGATGATCTACTTCGTCGCCGTGAGCTTCGTCGGGCAGACACTGTCGATTCCGTTCTGGACCTGGATCACCAAGCAGATCGAGAAGCGCGCCACCTACATGTTGGCCACGGTGATGTTCTGCCTGATGTCGCTCACTTGGCTGGTCGCGAGTCCCGAAGAATCGATTTATCTCTTTTGCTTGAGAGCGGCATTCAAGGGCTTTGCCGCGGGCGGTCTTTTGCTGATGGGGCAGTCGATGCTGCCGGACACCATCGAGTACGACTACCGACGCACCGGACTGCGTCGCGAAGGCGTGTTCTCCGGTCTCTACAGCATTGTCGAGAAAGTCGCCTCGAGTTTCGCGCCCACCCTGCTCGGTCTCGGCTATGCCTGGTTCGGTTTCCAGTCGAAGGCACCGGCGCAGACCGCCGAGGCCATCGATGGCATCCGTTATTACGCGGCCTTTCTGCCGTGCTTTTATTTCGCGATCTCGCTCATCCCGCTTTGGTTCTACCGTCTCGATGAGCGCACTCTGAAGGCAGCATGACGATGAACGAAGCGCAGACACCACCGCCGCATGGCATTGCGGGCCTTGATGCCGAAGGTCTGGTGATTCGCGAGGGTATGGCCTCGGGATACGGGTTTTTCCCGGGGAATCCCGAGGTGGATCGCTTGCTGGCGATGATCACGGCACTGACCGGCGAGATCGCGATCCTGCGTGCCCGTCTCGACACTCATGAACGGCTGGCCGCGAATGGAAATTTTGACCGCGCGAGCGTTGAAGCTTATGTGCCCACGGCGACGGAGCTCGCTGAGCGCATGGCGGATGATCAGGCGATGATCGCGCGCGTATTCCGACCGGTGGCAGACGAACTCGATCGTCTGCTCGAAGACTCCGCAACCCAGAAATCTTTGATTGGGAGCCGCCGATGACTCGCCCCCACGACATGATGCCCGAGGCCACCCACGATGAAGCAGCGCGCTTTGCGCATGTGGTGGGACTCAAGAGCTATCTCATGCGACAGCTCGAGCCCAAGTGGCGTGCGCTAGTCGATGATCGACTGGCGCCGCAAATGTCTGCCGAGGGCCTCGACGCCAACACCGAATACCGTGATCTCGAGCGTCGCTTGTCCCAGCTCGGTACCTATCGCACTTGGCAAGCGCTCACCGTCGAAGCCCAGCACGAAATGTGGCGTAGCGTTGGCGAGTGTGTCGATCGGCAACTGCCGGCGCTGCAGCAGCGCGCGGCCGCGCAGACGGCGGGCTCGGTGCGCACCGACGCCGCCTTCAGCGCACCGCGCTATCTCAGCGCGATCGACATCCACCGCATGCCCGGCGGTTATGTGGCTGACCGCGGCGAGGGCGATCTGCGCCAAGGTGCGATCTTCGACAAGGCGGCGGCGCTCTATCACATGGGGCGCAACGGCGGCGAGCTCAACGACGTTCGCGGGCACACCCTGATCCAGCATTATTTTGATCGATTCCCGGGCCGGACTCCGCAGCGCATCCTCGATATGGGTTGCACGGTGGGGCACAGCACGGTCGCCGTCGCCAAATATTTTCCGCAGGCCGAGGTACATGGTATCGATGTCGGCGGCGCGCTGCTGCGCTACGCGCGGGCGCGGTCGGCTGCGCTCGGCACGAACATTCATTACTCGCAGCAGAACGCCGAGGCCACGGATTTTCCGGATGCGTCGTTCGACCTCGTCGTTTCTTCAGCGGTGTTGCACGAAACCTCGTTCAAGGCGCTGCCGCGCATCATGCGCGAGTGCCACCGTCTGCTGCGTCCAGGCGGGGTGATGATGCACCTCGAAGTGCCGCTGCGGTTTGATGTTGCCTCGGCATGGAATCGGGTGCGGGGTCTCTTCGAGGCGCTGCACAACAACGAGCCGTTCTGGATCGGCGCACAGCAGGCAGACATTGCCGGCGCTGTGCGCGAGGCGGGTTTCAGCGACGTGCAGGCCGACTATCAGCCGGCGGTGCCCAAGGCGGATCCCGCGGCGACGCCGCGGTTCACGGCGACGCCCGGTCCTGTGCACGTGGTGTGGTATCTGCTCTCCGGCGTGAAAAGCTGAGCGTCGATCACTCGAGGTCGCGCGCAACCCGCAGACCAAAGATTTGGCTGACCAGTGTCGCAGGATCGCGACCGCGAAACGCCGGAGTCTGTCGCGGAAAGGTGCTGAGCCATGAGCCGCCCTTCGAGCCGCGACGGTCGCAGCCTGCAGCGAGTTGCGGCGAGCCATCGCGCGGTGCCGATTCGGGTACGGGCATCGCGTAGCAATCCTCGACCCACTCCCAGACATTGCCGATCATGTCGTGCACGCCAAAAGGATTGGGTGCGCGGCTGCCGACTAGGGCAACCCCCGGTTGCCCGTCATCGCAAGGCGCGGCTTCGATGCGTCGATCAGGGCGATCACGCATGCCGGATTGATCGAATATGTTGGATTCGCGGCAGGCCTCTTCGGGTTTGTCTGCCCAGACGAAGCGTTGTGAGCCGCGATTGCCGCGACCGACATATTCCCACTCGGCTTCGGAGAGCAGGCGATAGGGCTGACCGCTGCGCTTCGCGAGCCAAGCGACGAAAGCCTTGGCGTCGTTCCAGTCGATACAGACTACAGGCTCGCGATCGCGGATCGGTCGGCGATAGCCGGGATCCGCCCAGTTCGTCCCCGGCTCGGGGCGATAGACGCCATCGCGCAGGATATTGCAGTCCTTGCCGGACACATGATTCGTCTCGCGAATGAACTGCCCATATTCCGCATTGGTCACTTCGTACTTGCCGATGGCAAACGAATAATTGATGCGCATCCTTCGGACCGGGCCCTCGTAGCGACCTTCTTCGCCACCTTCGTAACCCATGTCGAACTCGCCGGGCGGGATAACCACCATCTCCGGGCAGTTGGCGCAATCACGGAAGTTCTCGCCGGCCTGCCATTTCTTTGTGGTGGTCGTGCCGGTGACGCAGCCTCCGAGGCTCAGTGCCGCAAGCACAGTGCCCGTGATCAGCAAGGCCATGGCTGATCGCCCTTGATGGATCATGACTTCGATCTCCGCAACAATCAGGGTCGCAAAAAATCAGGGTCGCGGCATGTAGCGCGCGTGCACGGCGAGCATTTTCTTGACGCCCTCGGCCACGTGAGTCGCTGACAACGTCGAGCCCGACACCATGGGGACGGTACGCGTCGGATCCCAGCGTCCGTGAGTCAGACCGACAAGGGTGCCACGCCACTGCGGGGTGTAGAGTTCGCAGTACCCGTCGGCGCAAGTGAGTACCTCGACGCCGCGGCATTTGCCGTCGTCGTCGATGGCCACGAGATAGGTGACGATATCGTTGAGGCCGTAGACCTGATCCATGAAGATCGTGCCGCCGCCTTCGACGCGCCAACCGCGGAACAAGGGCCGGAAGGCCGGCACCTTGTATTCGAACTTGAGTTGCGCGAACTGCTCCGGGGTCAGCTTGACCTCGAAGGGTGTGAGCTTGGCACCGGGGTAGAGGCGCTGCTGCGCCTCTTCCACGGTCTGCAAGTCTTCGGCTGGTGCAAACTGCGAGGCGATCGCCGCCATCGCAGGCACGAGCAGCAGCCGATGGTGCATCACACCTTGACGGTGTGACGCACGCCGAAGCCCGGCAACGCCGGCTTCGCGTTCTTCACCACTTGGAAGCCGCGCGCGGCGATTTCGTTGGTGAAGTTGATGCTGTGGTACTCGAGGCTCCAGACCTCGTTGTTCCAGCGATGGTCGTACCAGCGGCTGTACATCATGCGCGCCGGCGACTTGGTGCCACCCGAGTTGAAGTCGACCGGGTAATACACACCGCCCGGACGAGTGACGCGATGCGCCTCGGCGATCACCTTACGGGTGATCTCGGCCGGCAACTCGTGATGCACGATGTAGCTCGTGACCATATCGAAATAATTGTCGGGGAACCCTGAAACCTCGGCGAGGCGCTGAGCGAAGTTGACGTCGACGCCAAGGCGACGCGCGCGCATGTGGCCATAGCGCACCATCGGGCCACCCACGTCGATGCCCCAGACTTCGGCGTCTGGGAAACGCTCCTTGAGGGCAACCGTCATCTGACCGATGCCGCAACCCATGTCGAGGATGCGCTTGACCTTGCCGTCTTCGGGCAGCGGCATACGCGCAGCCGTGGACTTGTGGACCTGATCCTGCTCGTTGTGGCCGATGACGCTGATGTAGAAGCTGTTCGTGCCGTAGTGGTAGATGTGTCCGGCGAACGGATCGCCGACATAGCCACCCGGCTGGATGTGGATCTCGTGGCGCGCGTAGGTCGGCACGTCCATCGTCGGCGCGAGTTCGAGTGTGCCGGGACCCGATTTGTCGGCCTCTTCCATCTCCGAGAGGTAGTAGTCGGCGTTGTCGTGGAAGTGATCGCGCAGCGTCTTCCAGGTGACCTGCTGATTGGCGAGCCAAGCCTTGGAGGCGATGTTGATCGTCGGTTCGGTATCGACGAGTTTGCCAACCTCTTCGGGAGACAACGGCGTTTGCGGATCGATACCTTCACGCTCAAGGACGCGCGCAAAGGCTGCGGCGGAGGAGGCGCGCAACGCCTTGCTGTGCATCAAGCGAAAGCCGAGCGTGAAATCTTGCTGGCTCTCGAGTTGGAGGGAGGCGAGTCGTGCGATCCGCCCATCAACACCGCGCGGCAAGTAGGACTTGGTCGGGCCGGTCAGCGGTGCCAGCTTGGCTGCCGCCGCAACGCCCTCAGACTGCAGGGTCTGCGACATCACGAGGGCGCCAGCCGTGGCGCCGAATAACTTACGACGACCGATCATGGGGATACTCCGGAAAAATCAGCGCTTGGGGAAGGTCGCAGAAATACTGCGGAAACCGTCGTTGGCGAGCGGTCCCATGGCGAGCGAGATGAAGCGATCGCGCTCCTTTTCCCATTCTTTGGTCTCGGCCGCCGTCGGCACATAGCTCTCGATCATGTCTTGCGTGACGCCCTTCTTGGCGAGCAGCGACTCGATGACTTTCATGCGACGCTTGGTCGCCCACATCTCCGCGCTCATGGCGATAATGCAGCTCATGACGTTGTCGAGTGCCGGGTTGCCGAGAAACACGCTGTTGGTGATGTCGGACGGAATGGCATCGACGGTGTAGGTCGGGCGATTGGTTTCGGCAGCCATGGGGGAAAACCTCCTGCAGTCCCGCGGATGGGGCAGCACGCCCCAATGCTCCGACAATATCATTCCTGCATGGCTAAACACCCCGCCCATCGTTCCCGTTCTCAGAACGGTCACCCGACCACTGAGTGGACCCGGCCCTTGCTGGGGACGCTGGTCAGCATCGGTGTGTCCGGTGTGCCGCGGGCGGCGGCCGAGGACATGCTAGAGCGAGGGTTTGCCGCCATTGAGCGGGTTCAGCAGTTGATGAGTTTTCACTCGACGACCAGCGATGTGGCGGCCATCAACACCGCCGAGGTCGGGGTGAGGATCCGCCTCGATCCGGCCACCTACGAAGTGCTGCGCGTCGCCGCAGCGGTGTCTGCAGCCTCGGCGGGGGTGTTCGACCTCACAGTGGCGCCGCTCGCCGTGGCGAGCGGTCGGCTGCCGCGGCCGATGGGCCGAACGCCCGACCCCGCGGCGCGCTGGACCGACCTGCAACTCGAGCCGCCCGATGGCGTCACGTTGCGCCGTCCGCTGTGGGTCGATCTCGGGGGGATCGCCAAAGGACATGCGGTCGATCTGGCGATGTCGGCGCTGCGCTTGCCGCCGGGCGCGAACGCTCGTGTGAACGCGGGCGGCGACTTACGCGTGGCGGGTCACGAGGTGCAGAACATCGCCTTGCGGGTCCCCGGCCACCCTGCTGCCGAGCAACCGATCCTCGAGTTGCGCGAGGGCAGTGTCGCCAGCAGTGCGGCGGATCATGGGCCGGTCACCCACTTCGATGGTCGCCGCACCCGGAATGCGCCAAGGATCGCATCCACCTGCCTCGCGTTTGTTTCCGTGGTGGCGCCTTCGTGTGTACTCGCGGATGCGTTGACCAAGGTGGTGCTCACGCTCGCGATGGACGCGGCAAAAGTGCTTGCCGCCTTTGGTGCGAGCGCGTATCTCTACGCGCCCGGTCAGGGATGGCAGGTCATCGGAGGCGAACGTCGGTGAGCAAGTCGCGAGGGCGTGCTGCGCAGGGTGGCAAGCGCACGGGTGTACTGCCGGTCGGCAGACGTCGTCTGCTGCATGGGCTCGCCATCGGCACTTGGCTCACCGGTGCGGTGTGGTTGGTGTTTCATTATTTCGTGCGTACGGTCGATCAGTTCGGTTTCGAGAATCCCCACCCGCAGCAGCAATGGTGGTTGATCGCGCACGCAGTGTTTTCTTTTGGCGCGGTCTGGATGTTCGGTGCGCTTTGGTCCGATCACATCGTGCGCGGCTGGAAAGCGCGCTTGCGGCGGCCGACCGGCGGCACACTCTTTGGTGTATCGGCGTGGCTCACCTTGACTGGTTGCGCGCTCTATTACATCGGCAACGACTTTTGGCGCGAATGGACCTCGCTGGCACATTGGATCGTAGGCTTGCTCGCCCTCATCGTCTTTGTCATTCACTTCAGAAAAAAGAAGGGCCAGGTGTTGCCACCTGGCCCCGGTTCCGCCGCAGCGGATTGAGCGCTAAGACTCGAGGTCAGAACTTGTAGGTCGCGCGTACGCCCCAGCTGCGTGGCATCGGCGGCGAGAAGCGGATCTCGTTCTTGTTGGGCGGCACGAGGAACGTGAAGGCGTCGATGCCGAGCAGCGCCGCGTTCAGCGTCTTGTCGTTGGTGAGGTTCGCACCGAAGGCCTCGACCGTGAGGTTGTCGGTACGCACACCGATGCGCGCGTTGACGTTCTCCTTTGCGCCGACCCAGGCGACGTTCGAGAAGTCGGTGAACTTCTTGCCCTGATGCATCAGGTCGACGCGGCTGAACCATTCGATCGACTCGGTCAGGCGATCACCGTATTCGGCCGAGACCGAGTAGGTGATCTTTGGCGTGGTCGGCAGACGATTGCCGATCGCGCCACCGAAGTTGCCGTAGACAAGATTGCAGTCCGCGCAGTTACCGTTTGAACCGACACCGTAGCTCAAGAGTTCGGACTTGTTGTAGGCGAAAGTACCCGAGAGCTTGAGATTACGAGTGGCTTGGAACTGTCCCTCGAACTCGACGCCCGAGAGTTCGGCTTCGCCGTTGTTCACCGTGACGGTGATCAGGTTGGTGAAACCGGGCAGCGCGACCGTTGAGCCGACCTGACCGTTCACCCAGTCGTTCTTGTAGAACGTCAGGGTGGCGCGAGCACGACCGTCTAGGAAAGTTGACTTGATACCGACTTCGTAGTTGTCGAGCTGTTCCTGATCGAACGAGATGCCCGCAGTCGGCACAACCTGCAGCAGCGTCTGCACCAGCGCCGCCGGTGAGGTCTTGAGCGCTGCGTTGAAGCCGCCCGGACGATAGCCACGCGAGAAGAGCGCGTAGATCAACGTGTCGTCGGTGATCTGGTAGTCGAGCGAGACGCGCGGCGAGAAACTGGTGAAGGTCTCGGAGAGCGTCTCGGCGGCAACACCCGTGGTGACAACGCCCGGCGGCGCGACCAGCGGTGTCTGGGCGATCTTGTCCCACTGATAACGGCCCTCGACGCTCAGCGTGAGCTGATCGTTGAGGTCGTAATAGAGGGCGCCGAACACGGCGGGGGTCTTCACCTTCTGTTCGGTGATCGACGCAGTGAACGCAGGGCCGCTCGGCAGCAGACCGTAGACGGTGCCGCCCGGCGACATGCCGTCAAAATAATTGCCGCCCAGCGTCCAGCGCAGTGGTTGATCCTGTGGCGAAATCAGTCGCAGTTCCTGACTCCAGTCTCTGAAGCGACCTTGCGAGACGAGCAGCGACTGCAACCAGGGAACCGTGGTGGTCGGTCGTGTGGCATTGAAGGGGTTCACTTTGTCCTTGCCGCTGCGATAGTTGAGATCGATGAGCGTCATCGTCTTGTCGCGGTGCGCAGCGGTGAGCGAGGTGAGCGAGTAGCCGTTGTCGAAGTCGTAGTCGACGCGCACATCGGCCTGCAGCGATTCACGTTTCAAGCCGCCTTTGCGGTTGAAATCGGTGTCGAAGCGCGTCCAGATCGGGTTGGGCTCGAACAATGCGCGGAAGGTGTTCGGGTTGGAGGTGTCCCAGTCGCCCGAGATTACGTTCGCCGGGATCTTGTCCATCGTCGGCACTTCGCCGCAGATATAGCCGAAAGACGCGCGCGAGTTGGCGGTCTGACCGAGGGCGGCTGTGCCAGCCGGAGCCTGCGAGAAGGGTACGCAGGTGCCGTCGATGGTCGCGCGGCCATTGAAGGATTCAGCCTTGAGTGCGCCCTGCGCCGGCGGACCGTCGTTGTCGCGGAATACATTGACGTAGCCCTTCATCTTGAGCGCTTCGGTGGGCGAGTAGACGAACGAGGTCGAGAAAGACTGGGTGGTCTGGGCGCCAAGCCGCTTGCCGTTCGGGTCGGCGAAGTTGCGGTACTGACCCCCGCGCTCGAAGCTCCGCGCGGTCACGCGTGCAGCAAGGTTATCGGTGAGACCGCCTTCGAGGCTGGCGCTCACGTCATGCGATTCCCAGGAGCCGAACTCGACGATGGCTTTACCCTTGAACTCCTGGCCGGGTTCGCGGGTGACGAAATTGATGGCGCCTGCGAAAGTGGAGCGACCGAAGTAGGCACTTTGCGGGCCCTTCAGCACTTCGATGCGCTCGACGTCGACGATGGCGGGTGGCTGCGCGCCGAGCACGGGTGCGCCGTCGATGAAGAGGTTGCCGCCGGCGTTGAGGCCGACGTTGAGGTTGAGGAACAGACCGCGGAACACCAGCGCGCTTGCCGAGCGATCGTTGCGACCCGAACTGCCCTGCTGGTTCACGAAGTTGAAGCCCGGAGTCATGAGCATGACGTCGTTCAGCTGCTTGATACCCGCAGACTCGATATCCGCCGAGGAGAATGCCGTGATCGCAAGCGGCACGGTCATGAGGTTTTCCTCGACCTTGCGCGCCGTGACGACGATCTCTTCGAGTCCGAATGAATCTTCAGCCGCTTGCTGGGCGACCAATGGCTGGGCGGCAGATACCGCGACGATGGCGGCGACGGTGCGACGCACGCGAGATGACAACAGTCTCGACATTGAGTGACTCCCTATTTCAACGGTGCCGTCGGACGGCTTTGTCCTTCAAATGGGAGCTCGCGGCCGATCTGGCGCGAGTACTCCCCCCTCACGGTCTTATTACTACAGTGAGACAGCGATTGACGAAGACCATCGTGCGTCTTAATCACTCTGCGAACGGGCAGTCACTGATTCAACAGCCGCATGCAAAAAAATAGGGGCCGGACCCTTGCGGATCCGACCCCTGCTCGCGCTTGCGATCAGAAGTTGTAGGTGGCGCGAATGCCGATCGACCGCGGCAGCGGCGGCGAGGCACGCAACTCGTTCTTCTGCGGTGCAAAACGTCCGAACGAGTAAAAGAATGATGTTGCGTCGATACCGAGCAGCGCCGCTTCGAGCACATCGTTGTTGAAGATGTTGTTGCCGAAGAGTTCGACGCTCCACTTGTCGGCGCGAATGCCGAGACGGGCGTTGGCGGTCTGCTTGTCACTCACCTTGGCCACGTTCGAGAAGTCGGTGAACTTCTCGCCCTGATGCATGAAGTCGAAGCGACCGAACCACTCGAGATCGGCACCGAACTTGTCCGCCCACTCGGCGGTCAGGGTATAGGTGAGCTTGGGCACGGTGGGCAATTGGTTGCCGATCGCTCCCGCGAAGCTGCCGTACACGAAGTTGCAATCGGTGCAGTTGCCCGTGCTCCCAGCGCCGTAACTCGTCAGTTCGGACTCGATGTAACCGAGAGTCGCTGCGAGCTTGAGCTGGCGATTGACCTGCAGTTGACCTTCGAACTCGATGCCTTGCAGTTCGGCCTCGCCGTTATTGATGACGACGTTGATCAGATTCTGCGTGGTGCCGATTACTACCGGAATGACGTTTGCGACCTGCCCGTCCCTCCAGTCATTCTTGAACAGCGTGAACACCGCGCGGGCGCGGCCGTCGAGGAATGTGGACTTGATGCCGACTTCGAAGTTGTCGAGCTGCTCTTGGTCGTAAACCACGCCAGCCGAAGGCGCTGCAGCTTGCAGGGCGGCAACGACTGCAGGCTCGGAGGTCACCAATCCCGCATTGAATCCACCGGGACGGAAGCCGCGCGAGAAGAGACCGTAGAGCAGCGTGTCTTCGGTGAGCTGATAGTCGATCGAAACGCGTGGCGAGAAGCTGCTGAAGTTGTTCGAGAGGGCCGTGGCTGCCGCGCCGGTGACTGGCCTGCCGTTGGTGCCCACCTTCGGGATCTGCTCGACTTCGTCTTTCTGGTAGCGACCTTCGACGCCGAGGGTCCACTTGTCCGACAGATCGTAATAGACGCCGCCGAACGCCGCCGGCGTGGTGGCGCGTTGCTCCGTCACCGCCGCGAAGAAGCCGACACCCGAGGGTGACCAACCGTAGACGGTGCTACCCGGAATCCTGCCCTCGAAGTAGTTCGCGCCGAGCGTCCAGCGAAGGGAAGCATCTTGTCGTGAGGTCAGCCGAAGCTCCTGACTGATGTCACGCAACCGGCTTTGCGACATCAGCAGAATCTGCGGATAGGTCGGCGTCGTGGCGCGCAAGGTCGGTATCTGCTGGTACAGATTGACCTTGCCGACGTTGCTCCGATAGTTCAGGTCGATCATCGTCGCGGACTTGTCGATATGCATTGCCGTCAAGGCGGTCACCGACATGCCGTTGGCGAGTTCGTAGTCGATGCGCAGGTCCCCTTGGGCTGCTTCGCGCTTGGTGCCACCGTCTTGCTTGAAAGTAGGATCAAAGATCAGCCAGTTGTTGGCGAGTGCCCCAAGCGGGCTCAGCGAAGCCGGGTTGAAGAGTGCCTGCCGCGCGAGCGGCGAGCTGTCGACGTTCCAGTCACCCGAGACCAACGACGGCGAGATCTGGCTCATCCGCGGCACCGTACCGCAGACGTAACCGAAAGTCGGGCGCGTGTTGGTTGCCGCGTTGCCGGGGATCGGTGTGCCCGGCGCGACCTGTGAAAAGGGCGAGCAGGTCTTGTTGGGGTTTGCGCGACCGGTGAACGATTCGTCCTTCAGCGCGAGCTGCGACGGCGGGCCGTCATCGTTGCGGAAGGCGTTGAAGTAGCCCTTGACCTTGAGGTTTTCGGAGGGATTCCAGACGATCGACAGGGATGCCGACTCGGTGTTTTGTTCGCCGAGCTCCTGTCCGTTCGGATCGGTGAAGTTGGTGTAGTGCCCGCCGCGCTTGAACGAGCGCAGGCTGAGCCGGGCAGACAGTGACTCGGTCAGGCCGCCCTCCATGCTGAGGTTGGCATCGAAAGAGTCCCAGGAGGACAACTCGACCGAGGCGCGACCGCCGAATTCACTGTTCGGGTCGCGGGTGACGAAGTTGATGGCTCCGGCGAATGCAGATCGACCAAAATAGGCGCTCTGCGGCCCCTTGAGCACTTCGATGCGGGCGACGTCGGTGATCGGCGGCGGCTGCGCACCGATCACGGGAGCGCCATCGATGAACATCAGGCCGCCGGCATTCAAGCCGGCGTTTGCGTTGAGGTACAAGCCGCGAAACACCAAAGAGTTCGTCGAACGATCATTGCGCCCCGAGGCGCCGAATTGGTTGACGAAGTTGAAACTCGGCGTCATGCGCATGACGTCGCTCAGATCCTTCATTCCGGCGGCCTCGATTTCCCGTTCCGAGAAGGCGGTGATCGAGATGGGCACGGACATGAGGTTTTCTTCGACTTTGCGTGCCGTGACCACGATCTCTTCGAGTCCGAAGGCATCGGCATCGCCTTGCTGGGCCTGGGCGGTGCTGGCGAGCGGCGCAACCAATGCAGCAGCGATGGCGGCGGCAATCGGTCGGTTGAATCGCGGTGTTGTCATTGCTTCCTTCCCTCTGAGTGTTGTTGTAAATCCGTCCTGCCGCTTTGGTACTACAACTGCGCGGCGAACTTCAACCTATTTCGGTGTGGTGGTTCAGACATCAGTAACTTATTGCAGCGTTGCGCTCGCCGAAGGCAAAGGTTCGCATGCTGTCGGGAATCGCCGGTTCGTAGGGCGCATCCCACTGCGGTTTGGAGACAGTACTCGAGCTAGTTGTTGCGAGCGCGCCACGACTACGCACCAAGAGTTGATAGCCTGTCCGCGAGGCCCACGGGCCTCGTGGGGTGCCTGGCACTCGCCAGGCGTACGCACCGCTCTTCATCATGCCCCGAGGGGTGGCAATCTCGCCGCTGAGCACATACATCTCTTCGACCGCCGCGTGGGTGACCGCCGCCCTCGGTGCGATCGGGGTCTCGGCCGCATCGGCGGCAACGTCGATCAGCCAGGTGGTTTCGCCGCTCGCCGGGTCATCGCGCAGGCGCTTTTCGCGCACGCCCGGGCCGAGCGTGGCGAAGGCGGGGTCGGTGGATGGTTGCCATGGAATATCGCCGGTAACGACTTTCTGAATGAGTTTTTCCGGCAAATACATGCCCGCGGGCGTCGGCTCGTAGAAGGCGAGGTGCTCGCCTTCGTAAAAGTTGAGCAGCGTGGCGCCAGGGCCGCTGCTGCGGCTCGTGTGGGCGAGCCCCGCTGGCAGATAAGCGTAGTCGCCGCGCCGATAGAGCGTGCCGTTGATCTCGAGTTCGCCGTCCAGCACATAGAACTCTTGATCGCTGTTGACGTAGTGCGGCCGGGTCATCGACCAGTCTTGCGGGAAGCGGAAGATCACCGTGACCGCGCGAGTTCCCTTCGCATCGTAGGAGAGGGGTGTGCCGGTTACGCCTGGTTGCGAATTCGTGGCGCCAAGCACGCGGGACGGCGCGAGTTGAGAGTATATGAAGTCGATATGGGGGCGTCCGAGAGCGACCGGATGGCCCTCCTGCGCAAAGAGCGGTCGGACGGCTGCCGCGACCGCGAGCCCGATGAACGCTTGTCGACGATTGATGAGCATGCCTCCTCCAAATTCAGCACTCGCCACGACTATATCGCTGCGGGCTCAGGCACCCCCGGCGGCGACGCCCCAGTCCGCGTGGTGGACTGGCATTCAAGGGGCGGATCAAGAACGCCGCTACGTGGCGAGTCGGCGGCCCTTCCGATACCTTGTGGTGATGCAAATTGGGGGCGGTAAAAAATCAACGGTGCGCGCGGTGCTGGCTTGGCTGGCCTTGGCGGTCTGGGTGGCATCGGCGTCACCGTCGTGGGCACAGAGTCCTGACGCTGGACCGGCGCATGTGCATCTCGGTCCGGTGCGTTTTTACGCCGATCTGACGCCGGGCGAACAGTCGGCGACGGTGAGCAGCTCGGGGCTTGGGCGCGCCGAGTTCTCGCTCGATCGCGCGACGCTGACCTTCTCCTGGAATGTCTCGGTCGAGCGCTTGACCTCGCGGACGCTGTCGGTGTCGGTCAACGGCCCGCAGCGCCCCGGCACCAATGCCGGCGTGCAGATCGATCTTGCGCCGCGCGGCGTCGCGCCGACACTGCGCGGTTCGGCGGTGCTGACCGAGGCGCAACTCGATTACCTGCTCGCGGGGCGCATGTACGTGAATGTGCGCTCTGCACGTTATCCGGACGGCGAATTGCGTGGCCAGATCCAGCGGGTACCGCTCACGGCCGAACAGATGGCGGCCATTCCGTTGCCGTCGCCACCGGTTGCCAAAAAAATCGGTGCGCCGAAAGTTGCTGGCAAGAACGGTGCTGGCGGCAAGTCGCAGCCCACCACGACGCTCGGTTACGTGATCGCCAACTGGGATAACGCGATCTATGAAACGCGTTTCATGGATGAGTGCCCAGAGGGTCCGGCCATCGGTAACGATGAACTCTGGTGGCGTGGGCTCGCGCGTGCCGACAAGGACCGACTGACCGACAAGGGTCTCGTGCAGCCGGTCGATCGGCGTTTCGTTTCGGTGTTTCGCGGTCCGCAGGGCGAGGATGTTTGCTGGAACCCCACCTTGGTCAAGGATCCGCCGCTGCGCACCGTCAAGGGCAAGGTCGCGTACGGTTTTGATCTCGATGGGCGCAGCGATGGCAAGGCGACGCCCAAATCCTGTGCCCACGAAAACTTCGTCAGCGTGCGCGGCGAGCGGGGCGTCGATAATCAGATGTATCGGCTGCTCGGCTGTCATTACGGGTGGCGCCGCAATGGCGTGCTCGACACCTTCGGCAACGAGGAGCGGCGTAACAGCGGTCGTGGCGTGATTCTCATGGAAATCACCGGCGTCACCGACGAGCGCAACTCGCCGAACGTGCAGGTCGGTTTCTATCGCGCCCTCGATCCTTATCAGATCGACAGCGTCGGCCGGATCCTGCCGTGGGCGAGTTATCGTATCGACATCAACAATGGCAAGCCGCGCTACGGCGCCGTGGCGCGCGGGCGCATCGAGAACGGTGTGCTCAAGACCGAGCCGCTCGATCTCAAGCTGCCGTTCTACAGTAACGCGGCATATGCAGAGCTCGATCTCAAAGGGATGCGTCTCGAACTCGATCTCACGCTCGGCAAGGACAACAAGGTGCGGGGTTTGGTCGGCGGCTACTACGACTTCGACAAGTGGTGGGAGTACATGCTAAAGCTCGAGTTTCTGATCGCCACCGGCGACTGGAGCTGCCCCGCGCTTTACACGGCGGCACGCGAGCTGGCTGACGGTCATCCGGACCCAGAGACCGGCGAGTGCACTTCGATATCCTCGGCATTTCGCATGGATGCGCTGCCGGCTTTCGTGATCCATGACCGCGCCGGTAGCGCTGCGGGAGCTGTGCGATGAGACCGACCGCAAAATTGGCTCTGCTCGGAATGTTGTGCGCCGTACTGGTCACGGCTTGCGGTTCCAACGAGCCGCAGACCCGCGGTGGACCCCCGACGCTGCGCCTCCTCACTGAAGCGCAGTATCGCAACATCATTCGCGACACCTTCGGCAGTCAGGTTGTCGTGGCTGGCCGCTTTGATCCGATCGTCCGCATCGAGGGTCTGCTCGCAGTCGGGGCGGGTCGCGCCACGGTGACCCCGTCCGGAGTCGAGCGTTATATCGCGCTCGCTCGCTCGGTTGCCGAGCAGGTGGTCGCGCCGGGCAATCGCGAGTTGCTCATCCCGTGCGCCCCGGCCGCGCCACAGGCCCATGATCCGCAATGCGCGGAGCTCTTTCTGCGCAGTGCCGGTCGATATTTGATGCGCCGTGCCTTGACCGACGAAGAGCTCGCCTCGTATCAGCGCATTGCCGCGGCGGCGGCCGCGGCGAACAGTGATTTTCATGCCGGCTTGTCCTATGCCCTGCAGGCAATGCTGGCGTCACCGGACTTTTTGTTCGTGGCCGAGAATGTCGTCGATGGGCCGGATGGTACGCCGCGGCTCGATGGTTATTCGCGCGCCACGCGACTCAGTTTATTTCTTTGGAACTCGGGACCGGATGAGGCCCTGCTGGCGGCCGCCGAGCGTGGCGAACTTGATGACGCCCGCGGCATCCGCGGTCAGGTTGAGTGGATGATGGAATCCACCCGCCTTGAGGCCGGTGTTCGCGCCTTCTTTACCGACATGCTGGCGCTCGATGATTTCCAGACCCTGGAAAAAGACACCAATCTTTACCCGGCATTCAGCCTCGCCGTGGCCAATGATGCGCGTGAGCAGGTGCTGCGCACGCTCACCGATCTGCTGCTGGTACGAGACGGGGACTATCGCGACATCTTCACCACTCGCAATACGTTTATGACCGGATCGCTCGGTCTCGTCTACCGCGTGCCGGCGGCGTCACCGAGCGCGGGGTGGGTGCCGTTCGAATTCGCCGAGGGTGATCCGCGGGCCGGTATCCAGACACAATTGAGTTTCGTTGCGCTGCATTCGCATCCGGGAAAGAGTTCGCCGACTCTGCGCGGCAAGGCGATCCGCGAATTGTTGCTCTGCCAGCGCGTGCCGGATCCGCCGGGCAGCGTGAACTTTGATCTGTTCAATGATCCCAACGCGCCCGGCAAGACGGCGCGGGATCGGCTGATCCGCCATTCGACGGATCCTTCGTGCTCCGGTTGCCACAAGCTCATGGACCCGATCGGTCTTGCACTCGAAAATTTCGATGGCGCCGGTCAGCAACGCCTGTATGAAAACGGCGAACTGATCGACACCAGCGGCGAGATCAACGGCATGGCTTTCACCGATTCGGCGGGTCTCGGCGACGCGCTGCGCGATGATCCAGCGGCGCCCGCCTGTCTCGTGCGCCGGGTGTACACCTATGCGGCAGGCCGCCCCATCCAGCGCAGCGAGCGCCAATTGCTCAATCATTTCGAAGACGAATTCGCCGGCGAAGGCTACCGACTGCGGGAGTTGATCCGCGAGGTCGCGACAAGCGATGCTCTCTATGCGGTCAGCCAGCCGCGACTGCGCACGGCACAACTCGGCCCGGAGGAGGTTTCTCCATGAGCGTGTTGATCAAAAAACCCTTTACCCGACGTGATTTGCTGCGTGGCTCGATTGGCGGCTCGGCGATCGCCGTCAGCTTGCCGTTCCTCGACTGCTTTCTCAGCGAGAGTGGCGAGGCGCTGGCTTCGGGTGCGTCGTTACCGGTGCGCTTCGGTACTTGGTTCTGGTCGATGGGCCATACCCCCGGGCATGCCGTGGGCGAGCGTACCGATCGCATCGAGTTTCTCGAGGAGTGCAAGGCGCTCATCCCCTACGTCGAGCACATCAATTATTTTGGTCACTTCAATTCGCCGCTCGATGGTCGGCCGAACCATGTGCACCACACGGGTTGGGTGACGACGCGTACGGCGACCGCACCGGTGTTGCCCGGCGAGATTCCGGCGCCGACGCTCGATGTGATGGTGTCCGATGCCATCGGCTCGAACACCCGGTTCCGCTCGATCGACATGAGTTGCACCGGCAACCCGCGCGACTCGTTCACGGCCCGCGACACGCACACGCGCAATGCAGGCGAGGTGTCGCCGCGCGCGCTCTACGCCCGCTTGTTCGGCAATGGGTTTGCGGATCCGACCAAAGAAAATCGCGCGCCCGACCCGGATCTGATGCTGCAGCAGAGCGTGCTCTCGGGCATTCGCGAGCAGCGACAGCGGTTCGAGCGGCGGATCGGTGCGGCCGATCGCGCTCGGCTGGACGAATATTTCACCTCGATTCGCCAACTCGAGACCCAGCTGGCGTTGCAGCAGAAAGAGGTGCCGGTCACGGCGGCCTGCCGCATGCCGAAGTCGCCGGACGAGACGCCGGTCGGTCTCGAGATCAACGTCGCACAGGGCAATCATGAGGCGATGGCTCGCCTGCTCGTCATGGCGCTCGCCTGCAATCAGACTCGTGTCTTCAACATGGCCTTCAACAATGCCTTGTCGAGCCTGCGTCGGCCGGGTACGGCCTATACGCACCACACGCTCACGCACGAAGAGGCCGTCGATCAAAAGTTCGGCTATCAGCCCGAGGCGTTCTGGTTCAATTGTCGGGTGATGGAAGCGCTGGCGAGTTTCATCGGTACATTCCAGTCAGTGAAGGAGGGCAACGGCACGCTGCTCGACAACACGCTGATATTCGCGCACGCCGAGACCAGCTACGCCAAGGTGCATGCGGTCGACAACATTCCAGTGATGACCATTGGACGTGCGGGCGGTCGCATTAAGACCGGCAAGCACATCGCGGGTCATGGCGATCCCGTGTCGCGTGTCGGTCTTACAGCGATGCAGGTGATGGGTTTGCCGATCGAGACCTGGGGCACTGGCTCGTTGCAGACTTCCAAGACCATCACCGAAATCCTGGTCTAGGGTGCGCGTGATCCGTTTGCGCGTCTGGTCGTCGCTGCTCGTTTGCGCCGCTGCGCTCGGCTTTGGCGCGTCGATCGTGCACGCGGACGACGCACTGCCCGAGGGGTTGAGTGTGCTGCGTAGTGGAGCGGGCGAAATCCTGCTCGATGCGCGTGGTCATGTGCTCTACACCTACGCGCGCGATACGCAGCCGAACGTGTCCACGTGCGTCGCCGAGTGTGCCAAGGCGTGGCCGCCGTTACCCGCACCAGCCGAGGGCTCGGGCGAGGCGGCTCGACCGCCCGCGCAATGGAGCGCGATCACGCGTCCCGATGGCAGTCGGCAATGGTCTTTCCGTGGCAAGCCGCTCTACACCTTCGCCAAAGATTCCACGCCGCTGGTCGCGTTGGGCGATCGCGTCGGTCAGGCCTGGGCGATCGCGTTTCAGCCAGTGCGCACGCCGCCGGGCATCGCGCTGCGTTCGATTCACTTGGGTCGCGTGCTGGTCGATGCGCGGGGTCTGACGCTTTACTGGCGCGATGATGAAAAGCCACGCGCCGGCGGCGGTGCGCCGCGTCTCGAGTGCGACAGAGAATGTTTGCGTCAGTGGACGCCGCTCGCCGCGCCACTGATGGCCAATGTCATCGGTGACTGGAAGCCGATCGATCGCACCGATGGGCCGCGCCAGTGGACCTTCAAGGGTCGACCGTTGTACGTCTTTGCCGGCGATATCAGGCCTGGCGACACCGCGGGCGAGGGCGCCGAGAAAGGTGTCTGGCGCGCGGCCGTGCTCGATTCCGCCGCGCCGTTGCCCTCCTGGGTGACCGTGCAGCGTTCCGACATGGGCGAAATCTTTGCCGATGCACGCGGTTTCACGCTGTACACGCAAGCAGGTTCGCTGGAGCGGATCCGCACGCTGCTGTGCCGCGACGATTGCATTCGGAAAAACTGGCGGCCGGTCACGGCTGCCAATGGAGTAAAACCCTCTGGCGAGTGGACCGTGGTCGACTCGCCGTTCGGCGATGGCGAGAAAGTCTGGGCGTACAAGGGTGATCCGCTCTACACGCACACCCGCGATCGCGAACCTGGCGCCGTGGGTGGCGATAAATGGGCGGCCGGGTCAGGCGGTGCCGGCGGCGGCTGGAATCCCATCCTCCGACGCCGCGATTACGAACGCTGAGCGTCAGCGAGGCTTGGCAGTCGGTGCCGTTGCGGGCGCTGTTGCCGTTGAGGGTGCGGTTGCCGGCGCCGTCGAGCGTTGCCGCCGCAGTTGACCGCGCAGCTCGCCATCGCGATACCGCGTGGTGTGGATGTTCACGTAAACGCGTCCCGTAGTCAGATAGCCGAGTACGCCATCGCTGATGATGGTCGAACCGATGATCGGGCTCTTCAGACCGCGGGTACCGAGGTCCACCACCTGACCCGCGTTGGCACCCACGTTCTCGGGTCCGTAGAGACCCGCGATGATCGGCGGCGACGTGAGTCCCTGATAGGTGATCTTCCAGCTAAGTTTTAGCGTGGCGCGCTCGAGGCGGAATTCGGCGAAACCTTTTCCGGGACTGTAGGTGGGCGTACTTTGATCTTCGTCGCTCAGCGAGGCGGTGTAGATGATGTCATCTGCAGCAGCCGATGCGGTGCCCGGCGTCACGCTTGCCAACAAGAGCGTCAGTACGGCGACAAAAAACTTGTATTGCATGATTCGCACGAAACCTCTCCGGCGCGATGACGGGATCGACGATTCGATTGTGCGGCCGCGAGCGTTACGACATCCTCGAATCACGGAGTGCTGTCCGCAGCATGGGTTGCTGTCCACAGAGTGAGCCGCGCCTGCACCGGCTGTTCCACGCTATAGCGCAGCATCGCCCAAAGTTGGTATACCGAGTCTCATGAAACTCAGCTCGGGCACTCCCCGCGTCATCCATGGTTTCGCGGCTTGTGCCGCGGTGGTTCTGCTGTGCTTGCCGGCCACGGCGTCGGCGCAACAAGGCACGCTCGGATTCGTCATTACCTTGTGGAATCTCGGCTCGCACGAGACGCGTTTCGTCGACGAGTGTCCCGAGGGACTCAACGTCGGGTACGACGAGTATTGGTGGCGGGGTCTCTCCAAACCTGATCGCGCGACGCTCACCGAGAATGGTCTCAAGAGCCGCTTGCAGCGCTACTTCAATGCGATCCGTCGCGGGCCGAACGGCGAAGACGTCTGCATGAATCCAACGGCGGTCACGGATCCGCCGCTGTTGCTGGTCGAGGGCGACAAGGCGATCGGCATGGATCTCGATGGCAAGGATGGCGTCGCCGCGGGTCGTTCATGCCCGCATCGCGAGTTCACCGGTATCGATGGCACGGCCGGTGTCGACAATCAGCTCTATCGATTGCTCGGTTGCGTGTACGGATTCCGCTCATATGGCCAGGTCGAGGCCAATGAAAACGAGAACCGCAAGTCGAACGGCAAGGGTATGACGCTGATCGAAATCACCGGCGTCGATGATCCGCGCAATGATCCGGATGTCACCGTCAACTTCTATCGTTCCATCGATCTCTACACGCTCGATGGCAGCGGCCGCTTCCTGCCGCACGGCAGTTATCGCATCGATATGTACAACGGCAAGCCGCGCTACGGCAGCTCGGTACGCGGCAAGATCGAAAACGGCGTGCTCACCACGATTCCGGGCGAGGTCAACCTGCCGTTCTACGGCAACTACACCTACCAAAACCGTCTGTTCCGCGACCTGCGTCTGCGCATGACCATCTCGCCGAATGGTGATTCGGCCGAAGGCATGGCTGCAGGTTATCTCGGTGTCGATGACCTCATGTTCTACGTGGGCAGCATCGGCCCCATCCAGTCGACGACAATCTCCAATTGTCCATCGATCCACGTCGCTGCGAATCAGATTGCCGATGGGCATCCGGACCCGAAAACCGGCGATTGCACGACGCTGTCTTCGGCCTTCGTGTTCAAGGCCGTGTCGGCGTTCATCGTGCACGACAAGGGCATGCGCACCGCGGGTGCGGGCCGCGGACTGCTCGATCGGCTCAAGGGGGTCTTCAAGTGAGCACGATGCGTCGCGCGTGGCGTCTGACCTTCACCGCCTGCGCGCTGGCCTTGCTGGCGGCCTGCAGCGAAACACCGAAGACCACGGGTGCCGAGGCAGGAATGCGCCTGCTGACCGAGCCGCAATACCGACAGATCATCGCTGACGTGTTCGGCCAGCAGATCACGATCGGCGGCACGTTTGATCCTTTGGTGCGTACCAGCGGGTTGTTGACCGTTGGCGCCTCGGCGGCGCGCATTACTCCGGCGGGTCTCGAGCAGCTTGATCGTATGGCGCGCTCGATCGCCGCGCAGGTGACGAGCGAAGAAAACCGCGATTTCCTGCTGCCGTGTGCGCCTGCGGACATGCGTGCACCCGATGACACGTGTGCAGCGCAATTCTTTGGTACGACGGGACGATTGCTGCTGCGTCGTTCGCTGGCAGAGGACGAGGTTGCATCATTGGTGCGCCTCGCCAATGTCGCAACACGTGAACTCGGCAGTTTTCATGACGGCCTGGCCTCGGCGTTGGCTGGCTTGCTGGTGTCGCCCGAATTCCTGTTCGTGATCGAGCAGGCAGAGCCTGATCCGAAGCGCGACGGGGCGTTGCGGCTCGATGGTTACTCCAAGGCGAGTCGTCTGAGTTTTTTCCTCTGGGGCTCTGCGCCCGATGACGAATTGTTGCGCGCTGCCGAAGCGGGCGAGCTGCACAAATCGTCCGGTCTCGCCAAGCAGGTCGATCGCCTGCTCGAGTCGCCGCGGCTCGAAGAGGGTCTGCGGCTGTTCTTCGACGACATGCTCGCCTTCGAGACCATCGGTCGTCTCGAGAAGGACGCGATCATTTTTCCGGCGTTTAGCACCGCGGTGGCGCTCGAGGCGCGCGAGCAGACGCTGCGCACCCTCATGCACATGCTGCTCGACGAAGAAGCCGACTATCGCGACGTCTTCACCACCCGCAAGACCTTCATCAGCAGCGCGCTTGGGCGCATTTATCGCATCCCGGTCTCGCGACCCGATGGTGGCTGGATGGAGTACGAGTTCCCCGAGGGGGATCCGCGTCTTGGCATCGCGACGCACGTCAGCTTCACCGCCTTGCATTCGCACGCGGGCCGCAGCTCGCCCACGCTGCGCGGCAAGGCGATCCGCGAAATCCTGCTCTGCCAGCGCGTGCCGGATCCTCCGGGCACCATCGATTTTGCCGCCTTCAATGATCCGAACTCACCGGCGCACACGGCACGTGACCGCTTGAACGTGCACTCGATCGAGCCGGCTTGTGCCGGGTGCCACAAGTTGACCGATCCGGTCGGTCTCGGCATGGAACATATCGATGGAGCCGGTCAGCTGCGCACCAATGAGGATGGCTATGCCATCGATGCCTCGGGTTCGCTTGATGGCTTCGAATTCCAGGATGTGGCGGGCATCGGTCCTGCGCTGCGCGAGAACGTGGCGGCGCCGGCCTGCCTCGTCAATCGTCTCTACGCTTACGCCACTGCGCGCGTGCCCGCCCGCAACGAACGCAAATACTTGAAGTACCTCGAGGGCGAATTCGCCGACGACGGCTATCGCGTGCCGGCGCTGCTGCGCCGCATTGCGCTCGACGAAGCCATGTATGCTGTCAAAGCGCCGTCGACTCGGACGGCCCGTGTCACTGATCCCGTAACCGGAGACCCGTCATGACCGTGTTGTTGCCCCGCCCCGTTACCCGCCGCTCCGTGCTGCGCGGCGCCCTCGGTGGAGCCACCGTTGGCCTGTCGCTGCCCTTTCTGGATCTTTTTCTGAATGAGAACGGTACTGCGCTCGCCGCGACCGGAGCGCCGTTGCCGGTGCGCTTTGGCACCTGGTATTGGGGCCTCGGCCACACGCCGGGTCATGCCATCGTGCCGAAGACGCGTACCGCTGCGGGCATCGAATTTCTGACCGAGTGTCAGGCGCTCAAGCCGCACCACGACCAGCTCAATTTCTTTGGCGGCTTCAATATGCCGCTCGATGGCCGCTCGAACTACACGCACTTCAGCGGCTGGGTGGCCTCGCGCACCGGCACGGCGCCCTCGACCAACTCCGAGATTCCGGCGCCGACACTGGATCTGTTGGTGGCCGATCACCTCAGCAACAACAATCGCTTCAAGACGCTCGATGCGACGGCTTGCGGCATCGCGCGCGAGAACTACAGCGCGCGCAGCACCAACAGTCGTGCCGCCGCCGAGGCGTCACCCGAGAAGCTCTATGCCCGCGTGTTCGGTATGGAGTTTGCCGATCCCAACAAGGCCGATTTCAAGCCCGATACGCGCATGATGGTGCGTCGCAGCGTGCTCTCGGCGGTGAACGACGATCGCAAGAAGCTCATGCAGAAGGTGGGTGCCTCCGATCGCGCCCGACTCGATGAGTACTTCACCTCGATCCGCCAGCTCGAAAACCAGCTCGAAACGCAATTGCGCAAGCCGGAAGCCAATCAGTCCTGCGCCATTCCCGCGGCGCCGCGTCGTGACGGCGCGGAGCAGAATATGCCGCAGGGACTCGAGGTCGACACGGTCATCGCCAACCATCGCGTGATGGCGCAGATGATGGCGATGGCGGTGGCCTGCAACCAGACGCGCGTGTTCAACATGGTGTTCAGTGACAACTTCTCGCACATGCGCCGGCCCGGTCAGACCTACACGCATCACCTGCTCACCCACGAAGAGACGCCAGACAAGGACCTCGGTTATCAGCCGGTGGCGTTCTGGTTCAATTGCCGCACCATGGAGGCCTTTGCGACCTTCATCGACGCGTTCGCGAATATTCGCGAGGGCGATGGCACGCTGCTCGACAACACGCTGATCTTTGCCGCAACCGAAACCAACTACGCGCGCGTCCACTCGGTCGACGGCGTGCCGGTGTTCTCGGTCGGCAAGGCGGGCGGTCGCATCAAGACCGGCATGCATGTGGTGGGCAACGGCGATCCCATCACGCGCATCGGTTTGACCATGATGCAGATCATGGGCGTGCCGGTCGACAACTGGGGTACGCGTTCGCTGCAGACTTCCAAGACCATCTCCGAGATCCTCGTCTGATCATCATGAGATCACGAGCGCTGCGATCGGGCGCGCTATTGATGGGCGCTATGCTCGTCGGTGGTGCAATCGCCAAAGAATCCGTGCCGCTGCCGGCGGGGCTCGATACGCGCCCGCGGGGCGATGGTCTGGTGTTCATCGATGCCAAGGGCATGACGCTGTACACCTACGATCGTGACGAAGGTACGCCGGGCCGCTCCGCCTGCGAGGGTCCCTGCGCGGACAACTGGCCGGCGGTGACTGCACCGGCTGCCGAGTCGCCCCCGCAGGGATGGTCAAAGATTACGCGAGCCGATGGCACGCTGCAGTGGGCGTTCCGCGGCAAACCGCTCTATCGCTACAAGCTCGATGACGGCCCGGGCGCTGCGTTCGGTGATGGCGTCGGTACCGTGTGGCGTATCGCCCTGCGACAGATTCCGGTGCCGCAGGATGTCCGCATTCGCAACACACTCATCGGTCATGTGCTTACCGATGCGGCGGGTTTGACGCTCTATGCGAGCGGCGATGACAAGCCAGGCAAGACGCCGGGCTGCAACGATCGCAAGTGCCTCAACGCCTGGAAGCCACTGGTTGCGCCGGGTAGTGCGCGGGGTCGCACAGCGGGCGATTGGACGGTGCTCATTCGCCGCGATGGTTCGGGGCAGTGGGCTTATCAGGGCAAGCCGCTTTATCGCTATGCGGCAGGCGATGTGGCCTCCGGCGAAACCACGGGACACGGTGTGGATGGTTGGCAGGCCGTCGTGCTCGAACCGCCACCGCCCTTGCCCGCATGGGCCACCGTACAACCCTCCGATGCCGGTGAGCTCATCGCCAATCAACAGGGCATCACGATCTATTCGTTCGGGGTCAATGCGCGTGGTCAGCGGACCTTCCGTGGTCCCGCACCCAAGTGTCCCGATGGTGTCTGCGTCGATGCGCAATGGCAGCCGTTCCTGGCGACCGCCAACGACAAGCCGATCGGCAGCTGGGGCATTGCCCGTCTCGAAGACGGCCGCCTGCAATGGACCTACAAGGGCATGAAGCTCTACACGAACGTGCTCGATACCAAGCCCGGTGACTTCAAGGGCATCCGCTTCGGCGGTGACCGATCCTGGTCCGCGATCATGCGCAACGGCGAGCCCATGCAGGGTGTCACCGTCGGCGGTTGAGCCGCGCGGCGCGTTCGCCGCGCGTCGACCCAACGCCAAAAAATTCAGTCGGCGTGACTGAACTTCGGTTTGCCGAGAGAGCCGGTGACCAGCGCACCAAAGATCATCGCGCCGCAGGCGAAGTACAAGGTCGGCACATAACTCTGGTAATGATCGTAGGCCATGCCGGCCGCGAGTGGTCCGAGGGCGGCGCCGAGATAGAACGACGTCAGCTGCCAACCATAGATTTCGCCATAAGAGCGCATGCCAAAGAATCGGCTGGTCAAATAGGCGACAAGATCCACTTCGGCCGCCGCCGCGAGGCCGAGTGACAGCACGCTGATGGTCACGAGCCACATCGACGCATCCGGAATTGTGAGCGCGAAGCACCCCACTGCGCAGATGCCGAGCAGCAATCGTGCAACCGCGGGAGCGGCGAATCGATCGAGCAAAAAGCCGATGGCAACGCGACCCACGAGCACCGCGATGCCCATTACGCCCGCGATACTCGCGGCGCTTTGTTGCGCGAGCCCGCGGTCGACGAGCAGCGGGATCAGATTGATGATCAGCGCGGCGATGACGCCCGACACCAGAAAAAAGCCGATCGCGATCTTCCAAAAGGCGACTTGACGCAGCGCCTCGGCGAGCACGAAGCCCGGCAGCGGCGGCGCCTCGGCAGCGGCCGCTGAAGCCGCGGCGGCGTTTTCGGGGGTTGCCGTCGAGACGGACTTGGGACGCTCTTCGAGGAGCAGCGCAATCAACGGGACCGAGACTAGCAGGATGAAGCCGCCGACGGCGAGATAGCCTGCTTGCCAGCGGTGCTCG
>Ga0194133_10000569_pt1 | contig 72582 bp, 62 predicted proteins | sample TA2KigOf40mmetaG_FD_155448 | JGI IMG/M metagenome (GOLD analysis project Ga0194133, IMG submission 155448) | Freshwater microbial communities from Lake Tanganyika, Tanzania - TA2015055 Kigoma Offshore 40m | ecosystem: Environmental > Aquatic > Freshwater > Lake | place: Tanzania: Lake... | reverse complement strand
CGCGCGCAGCATGCGGGGGCTTGTGGCCCGCCGGCGCTCGAGCTTAAACTCGTAGCGCAGCCTGACGCGCGCGGGGCCGAGAATATGACCGTCGCCTCCGGGGTCCGGAACATTGAAGGCCATCAAATAGTCCCACTCCACGGCGAAACGCGCGGCAGTGTGCCTGAGCACCTCCGTCCACATATCGCGCGGCAGCTCCTGGCCGTTTTCACGCCCATCACCCGAGGTCACGACGTCCGCGTCGGCCATGGCACAGGGCGTTTGAATAATGCATCGTGTGAGTTCGTGTGGCTCACGTCACCACCCAGATTCACCAGAATCTCTAGATTCACCAGAATGGAGAGGGTCGAAATTGCACGATTTTATCCAGATTCTGGTGAATCTGAGTGGCGCGTGCGATCCACGAAGTCAACGTGACCAGACCTGTATGAATTTTGTCGCACCTGCTCGTCGGCCCACGCGGTCTGCAGCAGGCGGCGCGCGTGCGGTGTGGGCTGCATGGAGTTCGCGAGCTGCGCGGGCGGACGCCAGAGTGGCTCTCCTTCCTTGCAGGCGTACGGGAAGAAGGACTCGTGCGAGCAGTTCCAGTGGTACCACTCGTGGCGACTCATAAACTTAACCAGCATGTTTTCCTCTGCGGTCGGGAATTGCATCAACCGCCGCGCGGGCTGCGCGGGCCGCGCCTCGCCCGCCGGCAGGCGCGCGAGCTGAAGCATAAAAAGAGCAAGGATGCAGCGGCTCGCGCTGCCGGTCATCATGCGCGAGTCTGCTGAAATACTACAAAGTTTTGTATTACATTTTATGCCCATGGCCAATCTGGAACTGACTCTGGTTTTTGTATATAACTTGGCCCAGAAATGGCGAACGAAAACATAAAAGACCAACTCGCCAACACGCGCAAGGCCCTCGCCAAGAACACAGAGATCCTTCGCGATCTACACAATGAACAACAACAAATCGCCACCAGCGCGCTGTCCACGATGACTCATGAAATGACTCCGGTGCCAGAGGGTGCAACTTTCGAAGAGAAATACAACGCCCTGCTGCAAGATTATTCAAAGCTGCAACATAAACATAGCAGCTTGAAATCTGAAATATACAAGGACATGCTTCACATTCAAACAGCGAGAAAGCAAATTAAGTCCCACCACGATCAAATTCAACACCTATTATTTGCAATGCACTTGAGAATTAACCACACGTAACTGATGCACCAGCGAGCACCTTGTTTTCTCCCAAGCGAAATTGTCCTACAAGTCGTCCTTCTCAGCTGAATCGCCTTGCGAAGCGACCTCCGAATCGTCCTCCGAATCATCTTCATCAGCTGAATTATCAATGAAGTCAGCACGTTGAGAAATTTCAGCGCGCAGCAGGCGAATTTCATCCTCTAGTTTTTGTATTTTCTCTTTGGCCTGCTCCAGCTCAGTCTTCCGCGCAAGGCGGACAGGCCGTGCGCCGTGCTCCACAATAATCTGCTGAGAATGATTTGCCAACCTGCGCTTGTACGGTTCCCAATCCTCGAACAAACCGGGTATTCTCGTCACTTCATGGATGCCGCATTTATTAAACAATTGCTCCCACTGTCGATGCCGTATTGGAGTCTTGGCCTGGGCAAAAACGCGATATGCCCTGCAGTCGCCCTGGCGCTGCGGAAAAACGATCATGTAGTGTATTTTCACAGACACAGAATCCCAGTTTGGTTTGGCATGCACTACCATGTCGACTGTGCGAAATGTGCCTTTAATCTTCATTTTTTTACCCACGCTGTCAGTACCAGACATTTTTTTCATGCCCAGAGGAGCTTTCACAGGTCACGACCAAGCAAAATATATTGTTTTTTTTCTAGGTTTTTCGAAACTATCTGGAGTTATCCGACGAGGGGTCAAGTGGCAGATGCCCCCCTAGGACCCAGGAAATATTGATTGATTGTCTCAGGAGTCTTAGGCGTCTTTAGACTGTCTTAGGCGTCTTTAGACTGTCTTTAGACAGTCTTAGACTGTCTTAGACTGTCTACAAACGCCTAAGACAGTCTAAAGACGTCTTTTAGACGACCCAGACAAATACTCATCTCTTTGGTTGGTTGGTGGTGCGCATCTGTACACAGAGGAGGGGGGTGATTTGGATAACAAGAAAATTACCTATGTTTTACATAGATTATATATATATATAAATATATATATATATATATTGAAAAAATATTGAAAAACATTGAAAATATATATAATATTATTGAGTTGTAAATAAAAAAAAAGATTGTGCTTGATCAAATGTATTCAAAAGAAAATGTAACATGTCAAATGATATAGATAAAAGCTGTGTGAGTACAATGCCAGATCAAGCAACATGCACTGATGATGAAGAGTGTATACATGATGAAGGTGAAGATGCAGAATTATTAAGATTATATCAGAATAAGAAGCAACGTGATTGGGCTGAGAAAAATAGACGCAGATCCAGAGAAATCAAAAAAGCGTCGTATCACAGAATCAAGGCATGTAAATGGAGGGAAGTTGGATTGCAGGAAAAAAAGAGGCTGGAACGAGGAAATTGCAAAGTTGAATTTATCGTGGATTGCGAAGGTGAGTGTGATATTTATTCTTGTGATAAATGTCGTAAGTTCTACGATACACCGCTATTTGACGAGGCGTCTAACGTCTTGACGGTGGAAAAACATCCATGGTATGAGAAGATGGGCCTGGAGCAGCCAGGTCTGTGGCCGAGGGTGGGCGAGCAATGGATTCCTCTCATCTGGCAAGAATATAACGTTTGGTTTAAGAGGCGCCAGGAATACAGCGTGACTGAGTGGGGCCTGCACGGGTCTCGAAATTGGGTTGGCAATGAACACCGCAAACATCCGGTGATGATGTTGTTGATGGAGGCGTACGAGTTCGTGAATTTGCCAGAGCCTGTGAGTGCGGTGAGCGGGCCGCTGGGCAAGGTGCAGCTGCCGATGTTGCAGGACGTGTGGGCGTTGCAGGCGAAGAGCTCGTGCAGGGCGCAGCCGGTGTGCAACGGGCGGCGGTGGAAGGGGACGTGCAAGTGCTGGCGGATGGCCGGGCAGCCGATTGTGTTCACGAGCCTGGGCGGAGAATGCGAGCGGTGCGCGGTGGTGGGCCCGCGCTCGGAGGCGCGCGAGCAGGTGCAGGCGGCCGCGGAGCGCGCGCTGCGGAAGGAGGCGCTGGCGCAGGCGGAGCGCTGGGTGGAGTCGTGGCGCTTCTGGGATTTTACGAAGAAGAAGACGGCGGAGGAGAAGGCGGAGGGCATAGTGTGGCGGCGGCAGTGGAAGGCGGGGCTGCTGGAGCGGGTGGCGAAGCGTGCGGCGGCGACGGCGATCGCGCTGCGGGTGGCGCGGCGGCACGCGCAGGCGTGGTACGCGCAGACGTGGTACGCGCGGTGCGTGGCTGTGTGCGCGTCGTGAGTTGTGTGCATTGCATGTTCGTGTGTTCAAGGTGGCAGGCGGCATATTAAAGATGGCCAGCGCATGTCGGCTGGTGCTAACCCGTACAAGACAAAGTTGTGGGAATTGTTAGACGACGACCAGCAGAATGAGATCATGAAACACATGGACAGGCGCATTGAGTGGACAGATTATGATCAAGTGGAATTGCCAGATCACGTAGTTCCACCGGCTATGCTCAAAGCTTTCCACGAGAAATACGGTGAATATATAACATACATTAACTGTGACTATACTTTCGCTTTTGATCGAAGCAAGAAAGTTCTTGGCCCGTTGACAGCAATGTTCAGCAAATGCATCTACACAGACGACAGCAACTTCTGTGACGGGGATTATCCAGAAGATTTGGACTTGGACGACGTCGCTGCGCAACTGGACTATCACAGAACTTACAATGACATCATCAAGATTCGACTGCTTGAGCATCCACCAGACCCTACGCAGGCTAATATTCGCGAGTTTGACAAGTTCTGGTCAATTGAGTTGACGCAAAAGCAGATGGATGGAAGCTCGGAGGTGATTTCGGTAGACCCTCAATTTCTGCTTAACAATGATTCGCACACGATGCTTGTGCGGGAGATGCAGGACAAAATGCAAATGAAATACAGAGTGGTTGCGGGCGTCGAGCAGTTTACTAGGCTTTGAGTGCATATAAAAGATAGTTCAAACATGCTTGCGACAAACCCGTACTTGTGCACAGGCGTGAAAAGTCATGTTAGTAATGCACACACGTGGAGTGAGCTGCCTGAGGACTTGCAAGACAAGATCTTGCGCAAGGCCGGCTCGCGGTTTGTGTACGAGTTTGGGACCGAGCGGAAAGTGCCCTTGGAGCTGCGGCCGCCGAGGGACGCAGCTGACGATATAGAACGTTGGGCAAGCACGACGCAGAGGCTCGTGATTAGCAGATCTAGACACGCTATCGAGGGCCATGGACCGCGCGACGTGCTGACTGTGAGTTTTAGCGACTGTGTGGACAAGGACTGGTGGGGCTTCGACACGAACAGGGACAGGTTTGGTTATTTGGGATACGACATGGACGCGGTTTGCAGGGCGATGGACATCAGGCGCACGTGGACGGGCGTGTTCAAGATTCGCCTGGTGTTCGACGACCAACTCTTGGATTATTATGAATCGAGTACGTATGGCATAGTGCTGACGCGGCGAGGGGGTGATGGCCGCGAGGAGGTCGTGCACGTGCCGGGTTTTGGATTGCACTCACGTGAGAACGTGGAGGCGTTTGCGCGGCGGCTGGAGGCGGAGCTGCATTTGAGACGCAGAGTAGTGGCTGGCTGTGACGAATTCACGGTGGGTTGAGTGAATAAGTTGAATAAAAGTAGTATAAAAGCGTACATGAGCATGCAGACTCGTGCAAACCCGTACCTGTGCACAGACGTGCTCAATGACATCACTGATGAGGTTGAAGAGCACATAGAGGATGTGCCGAGGGTGCACGGGTGGAGTGATCTTAACGCAGACCTGCAAGACAAAATCGCGCGCATGCCAAGCTGGCGGGTTCAATGGAGCCAAGAGACCCATACTCGGCCTGTTCCGCCCGCGCTGTATCCGGTAGGTCTCATTCTCACTCGTCGTGAGCCTCCAACATCAATGTGGCCTGTGACAACACAAAAATTTGCATTTGAACGAAAGGCACCTAGCATTGTGCCTGGATATGTGAGTGGACCTGGCGATACAATTACAGTGACCTTTAGCGAGCGTGTGGTCAGAACATGGCAGGGCTTTGCGCCTGCGTATGCTCACGAGATGGGTTGGAGACAACCACTGGACATGAACAAAGTTTGTCGCGAAATAGACTCCAACTTTACGTTAACACGTGTTAACAGAATTCGGCTGCGACCCGTGCGGGACATGGATGTACGATACAGAAATGATGTTCAATATTTCTTTGAATTTGTGCAGATAAGGGAAGACGGTCTGCCGCATTGGGTAAGTGCTCCTGCTCAGTTTTGGATTCAAGAATTTTTGATGCCTGATGAAACAGGCGAAAAAGACGAGATTGTACGCCGACTGGTGGATGTGCTGAGGCTGCAACATTTGGTTGTGGATGGGGTTGATGAGTTGATAGTTGTTTGAATACATTTATTATAAACGTGCATCGTTCATGTGCGCGCGCATCACACCAGCTCGAGGTTGCACTCGCGCACGATGATGGTGACCGCGGGCGCACGAGGCGTGGCCTCAAGGCGCACCTTGTGCTTGGGCGTCTCCAGGTCGATCGGTCCGAGCACTTTTCCGACTCGCCAGTTGTAGAGCGGCTGGTTGATGAGGCCGCGGACGCGGACCTGCTTGTGCGCCAGGCGGGTTCCTGCGTACAGCCCGAGCTGAATGTTGTTGCCAATCGCGATCTGGCGAACATTGTGGGCTTCGTCGCCGTGCTCGTCGAGCAGCAGCTCGATGGCTCGCGCATACCAGGTGCGGGCCTGCTGGATCTTCGCGCTCTGTGACGCGATGAGGGTGTTGGATGCAACGAGCTGCACGGAGAGGAAGAGCGCGTTGGCCACTCCAGACGCGGCAAGCGCCTGCCCCACCTTGTCGCCGAGGACGTACCATGCCTGCAACTCTTGTTCGCGAAGGTCTACGGCACGATTGAGCAGCCTCAGCCTGTCGACGTCGTCGCCAGCGGCCTGGGCGGCGACGACGGCAGCGCAGGCCTGCGCGCCCAGGGCCAGCACGGCGTCGTTGCCGCGGGCGGCGTAGTTGAAGGTTGCATGCACGCTGCTGACGCGCACGGTGGACATCTGCTGCGACTGCGGTTTTTCACAGGGTGTTGAGGTAGCATGAAAATAGGGTAGACTAAATTTAATTAACAGAAATTAGAATGGAATGAATTTTTAACACAATTTTCAGTACTCGTCGAAGAGGATGTCGAAGCCACGCGCGAGGACCCAGTCTATAAAATCTGTACGCATTTGGCGGCATTCGCTATAGCGGCCTTCAAACACAGTATCGACGTCTTTGGTTTGCGGGTTGTTTCTGTTTTGGAATGTTTGGTAGACGACTTTGACGACCCACTTGTCGTATGGAGCGTCCGCGTGTCGAGAATCGTGGTGTCGAGAGTACATGTTCGCGTGAACGATGGTGCTGATGAAGGCCGTCACATTGCGCCAGCTGTTGCCGGAGGAACCATAGTTATCTCGCGTGCGCTCAACTTCCAGTCGCAGAACTTCTCCGCCCACGCCATCAGTCATTCTGAATGTGCAACGCTCGTCGTCGTTTTCCAAAATCACAGGACGGTATCGGTCACGGTGCACGAACAAGGAGCGCGGTTCGTGGAAGTGGGCAATTGGACCAGTGGGCATGCCGCTGTCGGGCGGGTATCCTGGTTCTGAGGCGAATCCGTTCTCCGGGCCGCCCTGCGGAGCAACACGGTAGATGTGCGTATGATCAAATTCGTAGTTTGGTCCCAAGGGCTCCATGGCGCAGCTCGGTTTTATAGGCGCGTCGCGCAGGTCTGCATATAAAACAGGGGATGTGCAGGACGGATGTTTCGATATTTGTTCGGTGGCGGCGGTGCGGGCGCAGCGGGTGGCGCAGCGGGTGGCGCAGCGGGTGGCGCAGCGGGTGGCGCAGCGGGCGGCGGCGAGGAGCGCGAGGCCAAGCGCAAGCGCGAGGAACATACCCAAACTGCGGACGTTGCAGACCTGGTGAATGTGGCCGAGCACGGCGCTGCGGACTGTACGCACGAGAGGTGCATCATGCGCAGGCGTGAGGGCCTCGCGCCGTTGCACTGCATGACCTGTGGCGTTTGTCATGCAAGTCCTAGTGCGAACATCAAGGCCGCGAAGGTGATGAAAGATCCGGACAGGTTCTGCTGCGGGCCGGATTGTGTGCCGCCGTCCCTCCATTTGCGCTTCGCAAAAAAAGTGCTAGAGGACAACAAGAACTTGCGGGCGGAGAACCTCAAGATCAAGGAGGAGCGTGACGAGGCGCGGAGCACGTTTGCTACGCTCGACCGTTTGCGCGCCGCAGAGGTGGCGAAGCGCCTCGAGGCCGATGAGCGCGTGGCGGAACTGCAGCAGCAGTTGCAGCAGGCGCTGGCGCAGGCGCCCGTGCGCGAGCTGTGTCCTGGGTGCGAGCAGGGGCACGTGATGTGCATGGTCTGCCTCGACCAGCTGGCGGTGTGGGCGCACCTGCCGTGCGGGCACCGCACGCACTGCAACGGGTGCTACGCCGCCAGGCCGCAGCCGCCGGGCTTTGGCACGTGCATCCATTGCCGCGCAGTGGCGCTCTATGACACGCGCATCTTTTAGTGCGCGGCGTGAGCCAGAGTGAGCAAATGTTATAATAAACTGTATTACAGAAACTGTATTACAGAACACTCGCCAGAAGGTCAGCCAAATTACGGCGTCGGCATATTAAACACGCGAATGTGCAGAACTGATGTTTGTATATTCGTTCGTGTTTGTCGCGTATGCGATCTCGTTCGTCGCGTTGGCGCTCTTTCTACGCAATTTCGACGCCCCCTATTTGTTCGTGCTCGTCGCGTTGGCGCTCACGCTCGTCCACGCCCAGTTCAAGTTCAACGCCCTCTCTTTCTTCGTGCTCGTCGTGTGGGCGCTCGCGCTCCTCTACTACAAGTTCGCCGCCCTCAAGCAGGAGCGCGACTTGGCGCGCCTCGAGTTCAAGGAAATGGACAATCAGCGACTCCAGGAGAGTGTCAAACGGGTTCACGCCGAGCGAGATCGGATCCTGGCCGAGATGCGCGCGGAGCGGGCCGAGATGCGCGCGGAGCGGGCCGAGATGCGCGCGGCGGAGGCCGGGCCGCGCCGGGTGTGCGAGTTCTGTCCTGGGTGCGAGCAGGCGCATGCGATATGCGTGATCTGCACTGAGGAGGTTGCGGTGTGGGCCCACACGCCGTGCGGTCACCGCACGCACTGTCTCGGGTGCTACCCCAGGAGGCCGCAGCAGCCGGGCTATGCGAGGTGCGAGGTGTGCCGCGAGGTGGCGCTCTATGACACGCGCATCTATTAGTGCGCGGCGTGAGCCAGAGTGAGCAAATGTGATAATAAACTGTATTAAACTGAATTACGGACTGGCTTGCACGTGCGAGGTGTGCATGAGTTGCTCTATGAGCTCGTGAGCTGCGGTGAGCTCTTCGGAGAGGCGCACGTTGCGCGCGTAGAGCTCGTTGCATGAGTCCTGGCATGCTTTGATGCGGGTGCGGAGATACTGGAGGTCGTTGCATTCTGCGAGTTGCTGTTCGTGGCAGTGAGCGAGACCGGGGCAGACGTCGTAGCAGTCTACGACAACGTCTCTTGGTGAATTTGCGGCGAGTGTGCACGCTGTGGAAGCTTCTGATTCCATGTGCGTGCACTGTTAAATAACTGAGGTCGAGGTGTTCAATAAGGCGTGTATTTAAGCATGTTGGAGTATGTCGCGACGGGGTAAGCACATGCTGCCCACTCTGCGCGAGCGCGAGACGGTCGGCCGCGCTCATCTTATCGTGCCGATTCTGCAGGTGTTTACCTACGACCTGGACGGCGGACTCACGACGCAGACACAATACAAGGTGTTTGATCAGTCTTTGGTTGTGAGTGGGTCTCTGTTTGACGCAATATGCACAGTGCTGCCGTTCGAACAATGGGGTTCGCTATTCATGTTCAAAGTCGCGCACGTGGCGGACCGTGAGGTGATTTTTGAGGATTCCGATCATGATGAGGCTAATATTCGCGAGTACATGCGTGAAGCGATGGATCACCGGTATGCAGACCGCATCAGACAGTCGCCGACACGCGTCTGTCTGGAACTACACAAGCGTTGGCCGTGAAGAGTGTGTAAGGTACTTTATTTCAAGTCGGCACGGGTTTCAGGTGATGAGACGCGCTCAGACATAGAGCACGGGCTGCAGGAGCCCATCGCGGGCCAGGCGCAGGACGCGGTCGAGCACGTCCGGGTTGAGCACGCGCAGGTGGAGTGTGGCGAGCTCGAGCATGTCCACAATGTGCTGAGGCCTGTCGCGCTCGCGCTTGCATTTCACGCGCGAATGCCAGATTGTGCAGCGTTCCACGAGGTCCTGCGGTTCTCTTTGCCGCGCATAGCCGTGTTCCCACATGACCGTGGGCCAGGCCGGAGTCGGAAAGATGCGGCGGAACTCTCGTGGCAAGATTTTTGCACGCCACGCTGCGCGCTCTTCCTGGTCCATGTCGCGCCAGTCTCTGCTGTAGTGCACGAAGTACGAAAATCCTGCGTTCAGCAAAATGCTTTGGCCGCGTCGCGCTGCAACCAAATAATCGATGCGCTCGACGAACTTGTCAATGGCTGCTGAGACGTGCAACTCGATGGTGTTCATCAGCGGGTTGAATGACGCTTCGGGGTCAGCATGCCAATTGTACATCTCGTGCAGCGCGAAGCAGAAGCTCACCCTGCCGTTCCACGGTGACCAGCACCGCATCGTCTGATGTGCGGTGTCTTAAATAGTCGAAAAAAAAATATTCATTCACGGTCTGTCACGGTCCTGGGTGGCGGCTTCAAGGTGAGCCATGATCTCTTCGTCACGTGCCCGATCCGGTGGCCAGGTTCCGTGTCTGCGTGTTAAAACATTGTCTGGCTGCGGCGTATTAGGAGCGCTGGTAAGATTCATGCGAGGGAGAAAGCGCACCGGAGCTCTAACATAAATTCTCACTCCAGTTACTGCAGTTGGGGCGTCAGGATTTGTAAGGAGGAATTCCCAGATTACTTCATATCGTCCGCATGCGCTGTGTACAACCAGTCCCAACGACCACGTTATTGGCATTAGCGGCAGCCATTGAACTTCACGCCAGCGTGTTGAATCACTGTCATGGTTGTAAACTTCGCGATTTGCCGCAGGTAGCATTATCATTAAATTATTGAATCCTGACCAGAGATCATTATGTATCCCCTCGATTATTTGGGAAAGAGTGTCAGGCGGAAAATGAGCAGGCAATATGTTGTGCCAACCCGGTATTAAATCCGCAATAAATTGCGCATTGCCTCTATGCCAATATCTTTGAGCCGCGCCGGCGTGTAAAGGTCCGTCGCGAGTCGCAAAGGTCCACCTGCAGGCAAATATGTGTGGTTGTCGACGTAGCGCCGACGCGGGCTCGAGTCCTGGCGCTTCATGCTGAGCGTGGACCAGCGACAGATTAAAACTGACGGGGCCCGAGTAGCTGATTTCGACGTGCTCTGGCAGAAATGTGAATTGCATCAAAAAAAGCCCGTCGGTGCTGACTACCTGAATGTCGGTGTCAGGACGTTCTGGCTTGTTAGAGTGTATTTTTGGAAGGTTCCAGTGCACGCGTTGCCACTCAATGCCGTCTTGCAACGTCAATGGGGGAAATAGTGCGTTGAAGGGGTTGACCAGCAGCTCCAACAATATATCTTTTTTTTCCCACTTGTTCAGGTGTGTCCATCTTGTGCGAATCAGTTGACTCATCAACTCGCGTGGCCACTGACGCGGGCCATCGCCGTACGTAATTATGAGTTGCCTGAAGACTTGGCCGTGGGACGCTAGCGCCATTTTTTCGTTCGGGTCCGGATGGTGCACGAGCAGATTGTGGAGACCGTGCACGCCTGTGGAGATTGTGTTGCTGCGGGTAAGGTAGTGATTAATACGTGGCATGGACGCGGTGTGTTAAATACGCTACAATAAAACACGTGAACAAGTATTTATAAAGGAGCTGCAGGAAATGGAGGGCTTGGCCGCAGTCGCGCTCATCGTTTCAATGGTATTTATAATGCCGTGTTTACTGTGCTGTCTCTCGTGTGCGGTGCAGGTCTGCGAGGACGCCTTGCGTCGCTACCGAGTGTGTAACGCATAGATATGAATGTATTTTACTATATTAAAGGAGAAGCCGTCATGCTCATGCTGCGCCTGTTTGCGACGGTGGTGGTGCTCATGCAAGCAGCCCTTGCCATGGATCTGTATGCCGAGGAGTCTAACTCGAGCTACGCGCTGGTGCTCTGTGGCTCGCTGGACAAATCGATGGCGGAGCTGCGCAGACGCGAGCTTACCGAGCACGCGGTGGGGGCGGCGTGGCTGGAGCAGGACTGCGTGAGCATTGACGTGTGCAGTGAGCGGTCGAGCAATCGAGACCCGGTGTCTGGGCAGCGGATGCCGGCGTTGGCGGCGACGTGGCTGAATGTCAACTCGAGTGCGCTGCAGTTTGAACACGGGGCGCGTCGGCGCGCGGACGCGGAGGCGGGCAAGGTTGCAGACAACGTGGCGGCGCTCGAGTTTGCACGGGTGCCGGAGGGCTTAAAGGTGGAGACATGCGCGGTGGACTACGACCTGCTGCGGCGGACGGGCATTACGGAGTGCGAGCCGGCGACGCTGCTGCAGGTGAAGAGTGATTACACGGTGCGATCGTGCCCCGGGGACATGAGCTTCTCACTTGTAGACTGCGTGAAGGCGATGCAATTTGACGCGGGCTCACAGAATCTGATGCGGAGACCAGAGCAAGAGCAGGCACACTTTGGGACGAGGACGAGGGCGGAGGCGTGTCAGGACGTTTATGTTGGATTAGAACAACATAACCTGGTGGCGCAACTGTGCCTGGACATGGAGCAGTATTTGCTGCAGGTGCCTCAAGCGGCGATGCACGGGACGACAAGCCTGGTGCGCTACGAGTTTCTCGATGGCTACGGGTGCCTGGGACACGAGGCGCTTGCCGGCAGCGTGGACACGGTGTTGTCTCGCAGGGCGGCGCCTAACAGGGTGGTGTCGTGTCCGAGTGTGCTGCACGGACAAGCAGTGCGGCGCGACGCGTACACGTGTGGCATCGATTGCGACGCTGGCTATCGGCTGGAAGGCGGCGTGTGTGTGTCAGATTGTGCTGGACTGCACGCGACGTGCGCCGCGGGGTCTTACGCGGCAGAGACGTGCGTAGAAGGGTCGCGGACCTTGTACAGGTGCGAGGCGTGCGACGAGATGACAGGCTATGGAGCGGCAGCATGGCGCGCACAGGACTCGGCGGAGTGTCAGTACGAGGTGTGTGCGGCAGGCAAGTACAGCGCGGGATTGACATGTGTGGAGTGCGGAGTGAACACGTTCTCGAACGTGAGTGGAGCTTCGGCGTGCATGTCGTGCGACACGCTGACGACTGGGCTGTTTCAACGGAGGACAGGACAGACGGCGTGCGAGGCGTGCTTGTGGAAGCAGCCGGGTGCAGAGACGTGCGACCCGGGCGCTGGCGCTGCGTCCGATTGGCATGCGCTGAAAGAGGCTTTTGCGAGCTACAACGCACATGGGCATCAAGTAGAATTACAGAACTTTTACGAAGATTATTGCTCGGAAGGTCACGCCTGCCTGCAGTGCGTGCCAGGTTACGCGTCGCCGGACTACGGCAGCGCGTGCGAAGCGTGCGCGCACGGATTCTACCAGCCGAACATTGGGATGACAATGTGTCACCAATGCGCGGCGGGACAGAACACGAGCAGCGTTGCAAGCACGCTCGCAAGCGACTGCGTTTGCAATGCTGGACACCAGTAGCGGTTTGTGTGAGGATTTGTGAGTAGCGGTTGGCCGGCGGTTGTCATTAAAAGTCATTAAAAAAAAGTTGGCTCTTCGTGCAGCATTGGAACCGAGGGGTATTAAAGAGGGCATCGACAGACGCATGCGTTTGTTCGCGAGGGACGATGTCGAAAACGAGGACGAGTGCAGGGCGGCGTTTTGCATGGATGTGTGGTACAATCCTACCGAGCACGTGGATCTATGCCGCGAGATTCTGCGCCCGTGCATGGACGACGAGCGTCTGGAGACCTTGCAAATGTTGTCCTTGAGCGGCGACGCGTACGCCGAGGCATGCAGGATCCGGCACTCGATCAAGAGCACGATGTGGGTCGAACGTCTTCCATATCCTTACCGAGAGTTCGGCGGCATGGGACTCAAGAGCACAGGCAAGCAATGGAACTGGCTGTACGAGTACGTGCTGCGGTGCAATCGCGGGCAGCAGCAGCGCATCACGCGCGAGCACGAGCACTGGCGTGCCATCGTGCGCCTGGCGCTGAGAAAGCTCAGCATTTGCGCTGTAGAGGACGTGATTATGGAGCGCCTGCACGTGGACCTGGACATCGGCTTGTACAACGATTCGCACCCGCTGCCGTGGTGTGGGTGTGAGCAGTGTCGAGTAGAGGTGTGAGCTGTCTGTTGACGAACATTAATAAAGTAACTGTACGTAACTTGTTGTTTTCGTGCCCTTGCAACTTACAACATAGTCACCGTCGGGAATTTTGAACCTCAACAATCTCTGTCATGGCTGCGGCCAAAGCATAGCGCTGCTCTGCTCTGCGTTCAAGCTCGCGGTAGTTATGTTGTACGTACATTTGCCTGAAGCGGAGGCATGCACATACGAGAACAAACATGACGAACAAGGTGCCAACGGCAAGGGCGATGTCGAGGCTTTCCTTCGAGGTCTGTGTCATACGACGACAGGCTTATATAGCAGCAAGAAGCCACAATATGGCGTCGCCAGATTTACGCTACAAAGGGTTCGTTGCCGCGCTAACGGTGTCGTGGTGGATGAAAAATAGCAAGAAGAATGGCAAGAAGTGTTGCACTCTGGTAACGCAGCAGCCGCTAGAAGTGCGCTTCAAAGATGCAACCGAGCTACGCGTAGAGTTAATAAAGCATGCGCGACCTGAACAGTGGGAACAGGTGCAGATGGTAAAAAGTGACATCGGGTTGACCACGCCGCTCTACTGCGCGGAGCTGGAGGCGGCGGGACATGCTCTTGACTTTGAGCGGCAGGCCATGCATTTTCTCAGCGCGCTGCGAGGTGCTGGTCGAAGCCGGTGTGCGGTTCGGTTGCAACTGCGTTTGGGGCGCCAAGACGTGGAGGCTGGCGAACAGTTGGCGAACAGTTGGCCTTTTTGCTGAGTTTTCTGACGAATTTGAAATTTCTGTATCCTCTCTCTGTTGGGCATAAATAAATTTTTCCTCGCACATCTCGCGTCGCGCGATGGAAAATAACGTGCCGGCCGAGCAGCATGAATTGATGATGGCGGCGCTGGCATACCGGCTGAGCCGCGAGACGGCAAGGCGTCGCCGTGAGAAGCAAAAGCATGCAGTTGTTGTGCAGAAGCATAACAAGGAGCTGCGCAAGCTGCACGCCGCGCTGGCGGAAACTTTGAAGTGTGTTGAGAAGTTCGAGACTCAGATTGCGGCACTGCACGCGCGCAGCAGAATGATAGATCAGCAGCTTGCAGCGATGAGCGATTAAGTTTTCTTTACAATGATTTTCGTTTACATGAAGCATAAATGAAGGCGATTTAAATGACGTGGAAGCAAGTGAGATTTTTTGCGAGTTTAGCGTGCTGTGTCTGCGTGCGCTCAGCGTGCGCATGGGCGGAGAGCGAAGCGACACTGGGCACGGCGCACGTCGATTTCCACGCGTACGAGGACGCGTTTGAGGTGCGCTTTGATCGCGTGCCGGCCGAGCTGTTTGCGTTCGAAGTAGGTGTGCGCGGAATTTCGACAGAGGTCACGGCAACACAGACGCTGCTAAGCTGTCGCGAACTTGCTGCTGCGTTCAGTGAAACGGGCTGGCGGAACGATTACCTGCGTAATCTAAGCATAGGTGTGTCAGAGCAATTTTCAGACGGGTCGTCGCTGTGCGGGTCCTTGGATGCCGCGCAGGCTGGCGCTGCCCGCGTTCTGAACGGAGAGGGCGGCAAGGCGCTGGTCTTGGTGCAGACACCGCTGGCGCTCCTACTGTTCAACGACGACGAGCTGTTTGCAAATTGGGCGGAGCCGCGCGAGCGACGCAGCTTGTTTGCAAACAGCACGGCAGTGCTGCAAGTGGTCATTCGGGCAAGCTACATAACGCGGGTGGGCAGTAAGTTTGCACTCCGGCGAGAGACGCTGGTGCTGGACCTCCAGCGGCCGCAGCTGAGGCTGCTGACGATTGGATTGCAAAACCCTTGCACAGCTGCTGGCTTGGCAGCGCCTGAGTACGGGACTGTGCAGCTGATGTCAGTAAACGGACGACTGCGGTGTCTGTGGCAGTGTCGCGGAGACTTAGTGCGGCAGCCCTTTAACTCAGTGCCACCGACGCGGGCGCAGGTCAATGCGTCGACGAAGGAGTTTGCGGCCCTGGCGGCGCAGGGTTTGGCATACGCTTGTGTGACTCCGCCGGCAGCGTGGACGGCGACGGTGTTTGGGGCGACGCTGGAGACGCAGATCACGACAGCGGGCGAGTACGCACAGTCGCTCTTCGACGCGATCGACCGCCTGGCGGCCGCGGTGCGGAGGAAGATAGTGGGACAACAAGACAGAACTATACTAGTGATCAGCATCGTGGGCGGCACGTATCTGCCCGTGCCGCTCGCAGAGTGGACTCGGCAGCTGCTGTCGGCAAGGTGCAACGCTGGCGGAGAGAAGCGCTGCAAGGCTGAAGAGGTGGACAACCCAGAATATTTATATGGAAGGCGGCGGCTTCTGCAGCAGTCTGGCTTGCAGTACGTGCGTGTGGAGGGCGTGCTGCTGGTGGCTGCGACGCCGGCGCCTGCCCCGACGCCGGCGCCCGCGCCCCCTGCGACGCCGGCGCCCGCTGCGACGCCGGCGCCCGCTGCGACGCCGGCGCCCGCTGCGACGCCGGCGCCCGCGCCCGCTGCAACGCCAGCGCCCGCTGCAACGCCAGCGCCCGCTGCAACGCCAGCGCCCGCTGCGACGCCGGCGCCCGCGCCCGCTGCAACGCCAGCGCCTGCTGAGACGCCAAAACCTGATGTTACGCCAACGCCTGCTGAGACGTCAAAACCTGGTGCTACGCCTGTGCCTCTTGCAACGCCGGCGCCCGCGCCTGCGCCTGCTGCAGTTACGGTGCGCGAGCAGCTCGACCAGCTGCTGCTTGATGTGGCGCTGCTGCGCACGGCGCTAGTGGCTGCAGTGGCTGAGCAGGGTGCCGAGCAGGCTGCGGAGCCGTCGGAGGCGCGCATTTTAAGTGTGCTGGACTTGGACGTGCAGACGGTAATTTTGCCGGAGGTCGAGCAGACGCCGGCGCCGGCGGAAGAAGATGAGCAGGACGGGGCACTGGACGCTGGGCTGACAGCTGGGGCCGTCCTGGCATCGATCGCGGTGGTGTGCGTGGCGTGCGCAGTCTGCGCGCGGACTTGACGTTTTGAAACGCAGGATGCGTGGCGTGAGCATAAAAGAGGGCGCAGACATGCCAACGTGCACTCGGCTGCTGCTCACGCTGCGCGAAGACAATGCGCTCCGCGTCTTAAATCACGAGGACAGTCGCACGACGGAGCAGGATGCCATGGACGTTGACACCACAAACTCAGACAGTAGCACGCACGTGTATGACACGGTGAGCACTCGGCGGGCTGGCTCGGCAGCGGCGGCAGCGCGCGAAGCGCTTCTGCGATGCAGCGCGGGCTTACCGCCTGCGCTGGTGGACGCTGTGGCGGCGCAGCTGCAGGAAGCGGCGGCGAGCCCTGGGGTGGGGTCGGAAGTTGGCAGCGTGGAGGTTGGGCACGGGCTGCGGCTGGAGCAGGCGCGCGAATACTGCGTGCAGCATGGCAGTAGTAGCGTACTGGAGGGCGCGGCGTCGTTCCTCGTGTGCGAGCAGGCAGTGGGATCGCGGCTGCGCGGGCTCAGTGCGAAAGCGGAGGTTGACGGGCAAACCCTGCAGGTGATTGCCTTGGTGCATGGCACCTCGAAGCCGGAGCGCGAGCGGCCGGCACTGCATTTTATCGGGCCAAGCGGGGGCGCGCTGCAGGACGTGCGGGCACTGGAGCTCGGCAAGCGCAGCAACTCGCAGATGCGCACGGGGCCGACGTCGCACTTCCTGCGGCGGCAGCTGCAGATGCAGGCGCACACGGCGGCGATGCGGGACGCGTACTGCACCGTGGACACGGCGACGACGAAGCGCGCGCACTCGCTGCTGATGGACGCGTACGTGTCGGAGGCGGAGCACGCCGGGCGCAAGCTGCGCTGCGTGTCGCTGTTCGTGTGAGGGGTGATTTTGGTGATTTTGCTTGTTTTGACAAATTCGAAAATAAAAAACAAAATAAAAACAAAATAAAAAACAAAACAACAAAAACAGGATGCTGAGGACAATGTGCACGTTCTCAAGGCGCGTCCGCCGAGCTCGTGTCACATGCCTTGTTATTGGTTAATTTGGTTTTGTATTGCTGTAAGCATCCTGCCCCCTGTAATGGTCAAAGGGTAATTGAGGGCGTTGTTTCAGAATTGGCCGCGATTGCAAAAGGAATCTTTAAAAAACAAAAAAATAAAAAACAAAAAAACAGAGTGCAGCTCTCTCAACAGCGTGCAGATTTCGCGCCCAGGCATGTTCTGCTGCTCAGGCAAGGCCCAAGAGCGGAGAACTGCGCAATGGGTGTTTGTGCGCTTGGAGCAGCTCGAACCATTGCACTCTTGGTCTGTGAGTAAACAAATTATTTTTAAAGGTGATTTTTTGACCTCGGCCGCGATTGCAAGTTGATATATGTTATTTTTACTTGCATTTCAGGCCAGTGGGACAGGGCGTGCACACGGTGACGGCAGTCGAGAACACGGCGGGCGAACGGTAGACGGCGGCTCCGGGCAGCAGGCGGCGTTGTGCAGCCCATGCCTGTGCCTGCGCAAGCGCGGCGGGCCACCAGGCGGCGGCGTTTTGTGGGTGGTATGGCGCGAGTACGAGCTCGCGGCGCGTGCGCCAGCGGAGCGTAAACGTTGCATCGGTGGAAGTGGCGGCGACGATGCCACGCGAGCCGTGGAGCTCAATTATGGTGTTTTTGCAGCTCCCGCGCGAACAGGAGAAGACTTGGCGGTTGGCAACTTTGACTGTGGCTGATCGAAGCTTTGGCATGTCTAAAGGAAACGCGATCTGGATGCGCCAGAGCACGCGGCTCGTGTTGGCGGCGACGAACAGCGAAGTTGAGTTTGACTGCGACTCGGCAGAGGCGTCGATAAACGGCCCCAGGCGCTCAACGGTAACCATGTCGGCGGCGGCAACTTCGAAGGTTTTGTACGGGCACGTGCAGGCCGTTGCGAGAGTGCTGCCCAACTTTGAAGCGGAGCGCGCGCCGGTGCAGGTGCTACAAGTCTGGCCAACGGAGGTTTTGAAGGTGCCGGGCGGACACTTTGCGCAGTTGCCGGCGACGCCGTGGAATCCTGGCGGGCACTGTGCCACGCAGGACCCGCCGACCACGTCCGGGCCATTGAACTGCCCCGGTTCATAGTTGAGCGCACAGGCGCAGGCGGTGCGATTGGCGCGCGGCGCGGCGGACACTGTGTTGGACCCGCAGGAGACGCACGCGGCGTTTCCGATCAAGTCTTTGTAAAACCCGCTGTTGCACGCCGCGCAGACGACGTTGCCATTGACGGTTGAGCTGTAGAAGAAGCCCGGCGCGCACTGGCAGCTCGCCGCGGTCGGCGTAATCACGACGACGCTGCCGGCGGGGCAGGCCGTCAGCTGGCAGGTGCCGCCGACGACCGCGTAGCCCGGCTTGCACACGCAGGTGGAAGCGTTCGCGCTCGCGGTCTGGATCGTGGTGCTGTGCGGCCCAAGGACGCCGTCGCAGGAGGCGCAGGCGGCGTCGCCGGTGGCGTTCTTGAATCTGCCGAGCGCGCAGGCGGTGCACACGCCAGTCGCAAGACGCTCGTAGCCCGGGCGGCACGTGCACTGCGAGACGGTGGTGAGGCCCGTGACGTTGGTGTACGTTTGCGGCCACGGGCACGTCGTGCAAGCCTTCGAAGAGCCGTTGTTGTACTGGTTCGCGTTGCATATCTGCAGATTCATACCGGATGCAGTGACGGCGTAACCGGCTGGCGCACGGCAGAGGTTGGGACATTGCGTCGCGAGCGCCATTTCGACGCAACTGCTCGAGGCGACGGCTGACGTCTGAGTTGACGTGCATGGTGTGCATGGACCGTTTCCCGCAGTATTTTTGAACGTTTTCACAGGGCACGCGTTGCATGTTGATGCGTTTAAAGTGTACCCCACAGAACACAGGCATTGACTGACATCAGTACTGGCGACCACAGAGTTTGCATTAGTGGGACAATTGACGCACGCACTATTTCCTTGTAAACTCTTGTATTTTCCCGCGCCACAGCTAGTACATGTGCCTCCGTTAGGTCCAGTGTATCCCTGCATACAAACACACTGCCCAATGGATGTGCTTTGTGCTGGTGATGTTGAAAAACTGGGACACGCAGCACATATGCACCTGAAATCACCGACGCCCGTTGCCGCGCGATAAGTTGCACTTGCACAGTTGCAAACTTGGTTCTTTTTCCAATAAATAGTTACTTCTTCAGTTTGTTGGATTCCATGGCCGCCAGACCCACTTGTCCAATATGGAATTGAAGTCGGGGTAGAGCCTCCGCCTGCAAGTTTACACTGACATATTCCATACTGAGAGCAATACCACTGCTCAAACCGAAATCCTTTGCAATGTGTATACAAGTCACATTTGGCTGCACATTCGTGTATTTCTCCGCCCCTCACCATATTAGGTACAGCCATAAACTGTGATGGTGGTAAAGTTTGTATGAATGACTGTTCGTAGTTGCCTGGAAAAGATTGATAATTAATAGTCCAGTCACCGTCTGAATTAATGTCAGCTTGTGTTCCATGATATGACAAGATTGTCCAGAACAACAGCACTGGTACAGTAAATTTAGACATGTTATGGTACTGTAATATAATAAAATTTGAAAAGACTCAACACACGGTCACGCACGCGAAGCACCGGGTCTCGCCGGCCTGGTTGTTGAAGGTGCCGGGTGGGCAGGCGTCGCAGAGCTGGGTGGTAGCGTTGAAGGTGTAGCCGTGATGGCAGACGCAGGAGGAAATTGACGTCTGGTTGGCAAGGAGCGAGAACGCGTTCGGCGGGCACGGCGTGCAGGCGTGGTCGCCCTCGAGGGTCTTGTAGAAGCCGGGTCGGCAGCCGACGCAGTTTGCCAAGTTTGCGCCGCCCGCCTCGAAGCCGGCCGCGCAAAGGCGCGCGCAGGTGCCGTTGCCGGCGCGCTTGAGGAAGTTGGCGTTGCACGTGCAGGCGTCGGCGCTGGTGGAGCCCGGCGGCGAGGTCGAGTGCTGCGTGCAGGCGGTGCAGGAGGCGTTGCCAAGGGCCGGCTTGTAAGTGTTGTTGGCGCAGGGGCTGCAGGCGGCGGCGAGCGGCGTCTGGCCGGGCACGCAGAGGCAGGCCGCGGCGCTGGTGGAGGCTGTCGCAGAGGTGTTAGCGCCGGGCCCGCATGCGGCGCAGGCGCTTCTGTTGGCCGCGCTGAAGGTCCCGTGCGCGCACGGCTGGCACGGGCCGCCGGGCGGGCCGCGGTGTCCGGCGCGGCAGAGGCAGGCCGTGGCGCCGACAGCGCCAGGCGCGGAGTCAGAATTCGCGGGGCACGGCAGGCACGCGTCGGCGAGCTCGTAGGTTCCGGCTTGGCACTGCGCGCACGGGCCGGCTGGCGGGCCGCTAAAGCCAGGGTTGCAGAGGCAATCCGTCGCGTTGGTCGAAGATGGTAGCGAAGTCGAATTTCCGGGACAGGCGACGCACGCGGCTTGACCATAGTCGGATTTGTGCGTCGCGGCGGGGCAGGCCGTACAGTTCAGCCCTACAACCCAATTTGCTTGAAACCCTGGCAGCCGATTGGGATGAGTTGTAGTCTGGAAGATTACCTTCAAAAAACCCGTGGATGATGTATACACTTCGGTCAAATCTGGAAAAGCCGCTGCATCCATGTTTTTTTCATTCAAAAACGATTGCGGATAATCACTGATCTTACCTGGCCCCGCTGTCAGTCGCGCGATCTGCTCAGTGACTGACGAGCCGCTGCACGAATGCTCGTTAAGCAAATACCTCTCACTTCCTACACAGCCGCTGCAAGATGGTGTTGTGCAACGTCTGATGATGACCCAATCCATCCACGTCATATCAAATAAAGTAAACGTCAGACGGATCTCACCTTGCCCTGGAGCACTAATAAGCCAATGGCATTCTGAATTGGCTACACCTACGGGGCCTGATGAGATTTGTCCAGATGTTTGCCCAGACGACGCGCTGCAGCCGCAAGTCGGGTTGTAGCCACCAGAACACGTCACAGACGCTCCTGTCAACGCATTAGTGTACCCTGGATTGCACAGGCAGGCAGCCACGTCAGATTGCGCCGTGCGCGTGTGCCCTGTCTTCGCAGGGCAGGCAGCGCACGGCGCAGAGCCGTTGGCGCTCTTGTATTGGCTAGCCTGACAGGCAGTGCACGGCCCGCCGTTTGGTCCTGTGAACCCCAGGTTGCATCTGCATGAAGCGACTTCTGTCTGCGCCGTCAGCGCGTGGCCGGAGTTGGCTGGGCAGGTGACGCACGGCGCGGAGCCGTTGGCGGTTTTGTACTGGCTCGCCTGGCAGGCGGCGCACGGCCCGCCGTCGGGCCCGGAGAAGCCCTGGAAGCACTGGCACGCGCTTGCAAGTGTCTGCATCGTCAGCGCGTGCCCGGAGTTGGCGGGGCAAGTGGCGCACGGCGCGGAGCCGTTGGTGCTCTTGTACTGGCTCGCCTGGCAGGCGGTGCACGGCCCGCCGTTGGGGCCGGAAAAGCCCTGGAAGCACTGGCACGCGCTTGCGAGCGTCTGCGTCGTGAGCGCGTGCCCGGAGTTGGCGGGGCAGAGCGTGCACGCCGCCGAACCTGCGCTCGTCTTGTACGTGCCATCACCGCACGCGCTGCAGTCACTGCCGTCCGGCCCCGAGTAGCCGGCGTTGCACTTGCAGTCGGTGACCGCGGCACTGCCCGGTTCACTGACGCTGAAGGTTGGACAGTCGTCGCACGGTTGGTCGCCGAGGACGCCCTTGAAAGTATTGGCCGGGCACGCGGCGCAGGCGCCGGAGTAGAATCCGGCCGCAGGCGCGCACACGCACGCGGCCGCGCTGGTGCTGGCCGTGGCGGCCGTGGTCTCGAGCGCGGCGCACGGCTCGCACGCGGCGGAGCCTGGAGTCGCTTTGTACGTGCCGGCCGCGCAGGCCGTGCACGCCTGGCCGTCCGGGCCGCTGTAGCCGGCGTTGCACGCGCAGTCGGTGACGTGGTCGCTAGCGGCGGGACTATTGCTGAAGTCGAGGCACGGCACGCAGGCGTGCGAGGCCGTGTCTTCGTAGGTCCCGGCGGCGCACGCCGTGCACGTCTGTCCGTTGAGCCCGGCGTAGCCCGCGTCGCAGGCGCAGTCGTTGTCGGCGTCGCTGTTGGCAGGAGCCGTGGAGAACTGCGGGCAGGCAGCGGGCGCCGCGTCGCCGCCGGGGCAGTAGAAGTTGGCGGCGCACGGCTGGCAGAGGCCGTCGGCGTCGCGCGCGAAGCCGGGCTGGCAGGTGCAGTGGCCTGTCTCGGTGACGGACGCGCGCCAGCCCGGGAGCGAGCAGAGGCACTGGCCCTCGCTGGTGGCGCCGGCCGGCGAGGTGGAGCCCGCGGGGCACGGCGTGCAGGTGCCGGAGCCGGTGGTCGGCTTGTAGGAGCCCGCGGGGCACTGCTGGAAGCCAACACTGTGTTGACCCACACCCGAAGGCTTGAAGAACCCTGGCTTGGCGACGCAGTCTGCCAGCGCGACCGAGCGCTGGTAGAGCGTCGTGGAGCCGGCGGGGCAGGCCAGGCACGCTTCGTCGTTCGACTCCGCCTTGTAAAAGCCGACCGCGCACGGCGCGCAGCCGAGGTTCTCGAATCCCGGCTGGCACACGCACGCGTCGGCATGGATCGAGCCGGTCGCCAGCGTCGTCTCGTTCGCCGCGCACGCGCAGCAGCCGCTGAGCAGCGCGCAGCCTGCGCCAGATACGGAGAGGTTGCCGACGGCTTCCTTGAACGTCGCCGCCGGACACGCCTGGCAGGCGCCCGCGTCTTGTCGAAAGCCCGCGTTGCAGAGGCACGAGCTCGCCCCGGTGGTCGTCGCCGGCTGTGAGAAGGCCGGACAGGCCACGCACGCCGCCGACGCGCCGGTCAGCGCGGAATACGTGCCGGCGCCGCAGTCGAGGCACACAGTGGATGAGGTGGCGCCGAGCGTCGTGGAGTACTTGCCGGCGCTACAGTTGGTGCATGCGTCAGCGCCAGTCATGACTTGAAATTCACGAATTACCATAAAACCTAACGTTTGCCTATGCATTGATACATATCGACCAGTTCCACTGCAACTTAAACTTGTCATTGTGACGGTCGAGTCCACATAAAAAGTAACACAAACAGGGTTGTTAATATACACGCTATCAGTTCCCACACGAACATCATAGTAGCCGTCAATTTCTGAAAATAGGCCACCATTACCATAATGGTTAATAGAGTCGATTTGAATGTTTGAACCTAAGTCAATTGCGAACATCTGCTTGTTCACTGGGTCATTTTCAGAATGCCACATACTACCCAACTTCCCATCTGCGACATTGCTGCCTGGCAAAAGTTGAATGTACGTACTTGAAACATAAACTGGTTTGTTCAAGGCAACGTTTGTGCCGCCATTTGCTGTTGTCGACGAGTACTTGCCGGCGGCGCAGTCAAGGCACGTAGTGGCCACCGACGCGCCGACCGTCGTGGAGTACTTCCCGGCGGCGCAGTCGAGGCAAGTAGTGGCCACAGACGCGCCGACCGTCGTGGAGTACTTGCCGGCGGCGCAGTCAAGGCACGTAGTGGCCACCGACGCGCCGACCGTCGTGGAGTATTTACCCGCAGCACAATTGAGGCATGTAGAAGACACATAAGCCCCGGTTACCGCCGAGTACTTGCCGGCAGTGCAGTCAACACATTCAGAAGAGGAATTCCCGCCAGAAACAGGTGGCTCCTCAGTCAGCACACCCGCACGCATAGATGCATAATTTAGCCATGCATAGACGGTAATCTTGATGTACCTCGCAGTTACAGGTCTATTGAAAAAACTCGAGGTCTTGAGTGTGCTTGAATATGTATTGGGCAGATAGAAACGCGTGCTTCCACCGGCGCTGCTCGCAGAGACAAAATTTGAAGTAGTGAGGGAATACTGCACTTCAATTTCGGTGACACAGTGTTGCCAAGGTTGATCGTCTTCGGCACGGCATTGAGTTACAACGCCTGCCACTTGGAAATCACTGCCAAGATCAATCTGCATCCACTCACCCGTAGGTGTGTGACTAAGACAGGCAGTGGCACCGCCTGGCAACCACTGACTTGTCGAGTCAAGCATCGATAGGGCATAAAATGAGCCAACTGAAGCACCACTACAGATGCTCGAGTACGTCCGCGACGCCTCCGGTGGGTTCTTGGTGACAATCTTTTGAACCTGATACTTACCTGCGCCGCAGTCGGTGCAGTCAGCGGAGCCTGTGACTGTTTTGTACTTGCCCGCCACGCAGTTCGTGCACGCCGCGCCGTCAGGTCCTGTGGACCCCGTATTACATACACAAGAGCCGATATCTGTCTGAGATGTGAGCGCATGTCCTGAGTTCGCTGGACAGTCTAAACAAACACTCGAAGCTGTAGCGCCCACGGTCGCAGAATACGTGTTAACGCCGCAGTCGGTGCAGTCGGCGCTGCCAGTTACTGTCTTGTACTTGCCCGCCAAACACTGCGTGCACGTCCCGCCGTTGGGTCCCGTGTACCCCAGATTACAAAGACAAGAGGTGATAACGGGCTGCTTGTAGTGTGGGTGTCCAGAGTTTGCTGGACAAGCAAGGCAGGTACTTGCCAATGTAGCGCCCCATGTCGGAGAGTACGTGTTGGCGCCGCAGTCTGTGCACGGGGTGGAGCCGGTGGCTGCCTTGTACTTGCCCGCGGCGCACGCAGAGCAAGTTCCTCCGTTGGGTCCCGTGTACCCCAGATTACAAAGACAAGAGCCGATAACGGTCTGTACGGTGAGTGAGTGTCCAGAGTTTGCTGGACAAGCAAGGCAGGTACTTGCCAATGTAGCGCCCACTGTCGCAGAGTACGTGTTGGCGCCGCAGTCTGTACACGGGGTGGAGCCGGTGGCTGCCTTGTACTTGCCCGCGGCGCACGCAGAGCAAGTTCCTCCGTTGGGTCCCGTGTACCCCAGATTACAAAGACAAGAGTCGATATTTGTCTGCGATGTGAGCGCGTGTCCTGAGTTCGCTGGACAGCCGAAACAAACACTCGAAGCTGTAGCGCCCACGGTCGGAGAGTACGTGTTAACGCCGCACCCGATGCAGGCGGCGGAGCCTGTGACTGCCTTGTACTTGCCCGCGGAGCACGCAACGCACGGCCCGCCGGTTGGTCCGGTGGAGCCAGCAGCACAATCTTGTGTAACACAGTCGTCAGACGCGTCGCTGCCTGCCGGCGAGGACTTGCCGGCGGCGCAGTCGAGGCAAGTAGTGGCCACAGACGCGCCAACCGTCGTGGAATACTTGCCCGCCGCGCAGTTGAGGCAAGTAGTGGCCACAGACGCGCCAACCGTCGTGGAATACTTGCCCGCCGCGCAGTCGAGGCAAGTAGTGGCCACAGACGCGCCAACCGTCGTGGAATACTTGCCCGCCGCGCAGTCGAGGCAAGTAGTGGCCACAGACGCGCCGACCGTCGTGGAGTACTTGCCGGCACTGCAATCTATACATACGGAAGCTCCGGTGGTTGACGTGTATTTTCCGGCTGGGCAATTTGAACATACTGTCATAGCCCTAGAACCAGAGAATTTGCCTGCACTACATGCACTGCATGTAGATTGAACTATATAAAAACCATGTGTCCCTGAGCAGCCGGTAAGAGCCGCTGACTGTCTGTGAAGGTCAATGTACTGAGCTCCATTCCATGCATTCCACGTACCAATAGTCGTTGTACCTTTGTTTAAGCGGTATTGAATGCCAAAATTCGAAGTACTAATCACCAAAGTAGCATCATTGCTCTGGGCTTGCCTAATATCGGTCTGAGTAAACATAGCAATACCTCCTGACAACGCGGTATGTGCTGCACAATTTGACCCGCCTAAAGAGTTTGAATTTATATTACCAGCATAACCTGCATTACAGTGGCAGTAGTCCGCATTGTTTCTTCTCATGGAATTCTGCATGGCGCCTGTCCATTTTCCCACTGCGCAGGTAACGCACATGCCAGTGTTCGCCCCTACTTTGTATTTGCCCTCTCCACAAACACAACACGAGGTTCCAGGTCCTGTGCCGTCACAGTCTTCCGTTCCTGATGAGCACGATACTTGCGCGATGGCGATGCGCGCGAGGCACAGCAAAAGCACGCCACAGAGCACGCGCGACACGCTGAGGGTCATTGCCGGAGTATCTAATATAGGCGTTGTGTGTAATGTAGGTTTTTTAATTTGGCTGTTCTTGTGATTCTGGTGTTTTTGAATCTGCCTGCGGTCCCTACACCAGAATAAATGTTGTGCAAACTAACAGAGCCGCAGTGTTTCTTTCAGTATAGTGGTAAAAATAAAGACACTAAAATAAATATTGTCCAACCCAACAGAGCCGCAGTGTTTCTTTCAGTGTAGTGGTTACTCGAGCCACTGTTTGTGTTTGCAGACATCACTGTACCAAGGCTCGTCTTCTTCATGCCTCCAATAATGATTTGCATCGCATTGGCTCACGGCCGAAACTATCAAAGACATCAACACGAGGAATGGTAAGAGCCTCCACGACATTCGTGCACGCTGAAGTGCTGGCGACCTCATGCCACGGCGCGAGTAATATACGGAAGTGCGCGCTGGCGAGTTTTCAGGATGTCTCGAAATTTTCAGCGATTTAGTTATTCTGGCGATTTTGGTGATTTTGAGGTCGTTTTTACCACAATTTCTCATCAATTTCTCTTCGGAGTTGTAAGGGAGTTAAATGGCAGCGGCAGCGCACTTACAAGCGCAAGCGGCGCTGGAGGCTGTGGGCGAGGTGGCGCGGCTGCTGGCGCTGGAGCGGCGGGAGGTTGCAGCGACGGGTGTGCTGCGGGGCGTGCTGGACGCGCGGTACATGATGCTTCGGCCAGTGCTGACGCGGGTGGTGTGCGGGACGGCGCTGCGCTACGAGGGTGGCTGGGCGGCGGCGGAGCTGTGCATGGCGCTGCTGGACGCGTGGCGGGCGGCGGTGCTGCAGAAGGCGGAGGCTGGGCCGGAGGCTGGGCCGGAGGCTGGGCCCGCAGGTGGATCTGCTGGATCTGGTGGATCGGAGCTCGCGCCGGAGCTGGCGGCGGCCGGGCTGCTGGCGACTGCTGTGGGTTTCGTGCGCGACCCGGCAAGCGCGAGGCAGGGCGAAAACTCGCTGACGCTCTTAGCCGAGCGCTGGGCATTCCAGGTTGTACAGTTGCCGGCGCGGCGCAAGGCGCGGTTGGAGACGCGGCCGGCGGTTCTCGAAGCGCTATCTGCAGGCCTTTTGCTCAGCAACGTGAGGGCTGCTGCAGCAATCCGTGCAGCGCAGGCGGCAGCGCTGGTGACACTGGACTGGCGCGTGCGGCGGACGACAGCGCGCGAAGTGCTGCAGGCTCTTGTTTGCGTTGCTGCCCACGACATTGAGGTAGAGGAGGATGCGCTTGAGTTCTGCTCGCTGGGTCTGCTGCGTGGAGCGTCGCTGTTCTACGGACAATCGGTGCTAGCAGCGGCGAGCCTGCGTGCGGCAAGAAGTGTGCACGGGTTAACGCCTTCGTGGCCCGATGAGCTGGCGCTGTTTGTGCCGATGCTTCCTGGCGGCGGGGCGGAAGCGGAGCACTGCATGCGAGACCTTCTGCACATGTTGGGGCGGCGGCGCGTAGCAAAGCGCGTGCGCGAGCCGCCTGAGGCTGCTGGGCCGGATGAGTGCTGATTGTCGCAAAGTTGCGTTACAGTATTCAGGAGGCTACAGTGATGCTGGAAATGATGCTGGTGCTGCTGTCAATAGTAGTGCTGATACTGTTTTTCAACACGGCGGAGGATGAAACAGAGCGCCGTCGCAGCGAGCGCCAAAAGACGAGCGCGCGCGCGCGCAGCCCGCAGGTGCGGCAGGTCGACAGCTCGTAGATTTACGGTGTGTATAATGTTTATCAAGTGTTTGTAATGTTTATCAAAATAAACACGATCAAAAATCTGTGCTCTTTTTCTTTGAATTCTTTGAAAACGCGATCATTACGAACTGGAGGAAGACAGCGGTGCACGCGAGGCGGAGGACGGACGGGCCGTGGTCGGTGTAGTAGAGCGCGATGACGCAAGCAGTGGAGGCGAGGCCTGGGGCGAGGGTGCGGAGGACGCGGATGGCTGACGCGCGGCTGCGGCGGCGCAGGAGCCAGAGGGCGGCGGCGGCGAGGACGGCGAGAACGGCGGCAAAGACGGCCGGGCTGATGCGCTGGCTACGCTCGAGTTTGTCGCTGCGGAGATTCATGTATAAGCCATGTGCTAAGTATGCGCAAGGGCGGAAGCGGCGAGGTTGCAATCGAGATTTCAAAGACCCCTGTAATGAGCGCCGGGCCGGTGTTCAGCGTCGGGACGCAGGCACTGCAGAGCATGCGGCGGACGACGCAGCGGCAGGGGGCGAGCGAGCTGCTTGTGACAAACAACTCTGCGATGTTTGCGAAGTTCTGCGACGTGTGCCGACGGATGAACATGGACCCTCTGCACGCGGAGGCGCTGCCGTGCGTCGTGCTGCTGATGTCGAAGAGCAAGCACTGCGTGGACATGGCGCAGGCGTACGCAGAGCTGGCGTGCAGCAGCGACGCGCTGGAGGGCGTCGACACGGAGCGCGAGGCGGTCGTGTGGTCTTGCGACGAGCTGCTGAGCTCGATGGGGGACTGGCTGGCGCTCTTCTCGTATCTATCGCTGGCGAGCTCTGCAGCGGCGCTGGCGGCGCGGGCGGAGCTGGAGACTAACACGGTGGTGAAGCGGATGCAGGCCTCGCTGGCGGAGGCGCAGGTGGTGGCAGGCTCTGGCGGGCGCTCGGCGCTGGACGTGGCGCTGCTGGCGCTGCTGTACTTGAGCCCGCGGCGCACGCCGGCAGGGAAGATGCTGGAGCGGCTGTACACGGACATCAACGACAAGGCGCGGGACGCGGAGCTGCGGTGCCTGCGCGCGATGACGAGCTTTCGCGACACGATGGACGACGAGGTGGCCATGACGCGGACGATGCCGCTGGTGCTGCGGTGCTTCTGCGTGACGTCGGAGTTCTCGCGGGCGGTGGCGGCGGTGCTGCAGAAGCGGATGCTGGAGATCGAGCAGAGCGAGGCGCGGCCGGCAGGGCAGGGGCGGGCGCTGCTGCGCACGTATGCGGCGCAGGCGATGGTGCAGCGGCGCACGGTGGGCGGGCAGGCGTCGTGGAAGGCGTGGGTGCAGCAGGTCTCGTTTCCTGTGAACACGAGCTCGCACATGCAGCGCCTGCTCTACTTCTTCTGCGTGCAGGTCGTGCCGCCGAACGCAGAGGCGTACGCCGCGTTCTACACGCCGGAGCTGTGCAAGCGGGCGCTGGCGATGCCGGTGGAGACGATCGACGTGGGGGCACTCAAGATGGTCGTGGACAGCGTGCGTCTGTACAGCACGACCGTGAAGCGTCTGATCGACTTTTCGGCGCGGTGCCTGCAGGGCCTCAATCAACAGCGGCGTGAGAGTCTGTCGCTGGTGCAGGTGCTGCAGCTCTACATCGCGTGCTACCAACACGAGAGCGTGTGGAAGGAAATGTGGCGGCACGTGCTGGAGCCGGCGCCTGTGATGAACCACACGATCGCCTCGGACTGTGCGGCGTTCCGCGCGGCGCACGCGTACGAGGCGACAGCGGTTGCCGAAAACTTGATGCGCTCGCTTGTGCAGGAGTGATTTGCGTGTGTGTAAGTATATTATTTATAAGGGACGCGAGGCCATGCTGTGTAGCACGGCAGTCCGCTTTGAGCAGAACAGTGCAGACTATGAAAGACTGCTTGACGAGCTGGCGCTGATACTGGCGCCGCCAGAGGCGCCGCCAGAGGCGCCGCCGGTGGAGCAGCCTCGACGACGATTTTTAATCACAGACGCACAGAGCTAGAGTGTTTGCAAGCTGCTCGACGGTCTGCTGGGGCAGTCGGCCAGGAAACTCGAGCTCGAAGACGTCGCAGAGAATGCGGAAGAGGCTTTGCGGCGTGGGCAGCAGGGGCGGCAGCGGAAGCGCGAGGGCGGCCTCAACGACGCGAAAGGCGTCATCGGCGGCGGCCTTTCGGCGTCTTTTCTCTGGCGCGTGCGCAGCTTGGCGCGCGCGCTTGACGGGGCGCGCGGCGTCGTGCGACGGTGGGTCTGCTTTGGCAGCTTTTCGCATGAGCGTAAGGTTCTGTCAAATATAGCGGTGCGAGGAAACAAATATCAGTAAGAATAATTAAATATTAGGAATATTAGGCAATACGCATGCACTTACCCTGCGGGACGTGCGAATCTTTTCATTAAAAAGGCGGCGTGGGATGACAAGCTTGCGGGTGCCGTCGACAAGTCGCTCGTAGTTTTCGAAGTCGCGCGTAAGACGAACGTTGCGAAAGATGGCTTTTTCAAACTTGCTGTTAAGCATGTAGAAGACGCCGTCAACGCAAATGCACGCCTCCTGTTGCTCGACGGTGCCGCCCTTGGGCTGGAGCCAATAGACAGCGCCCTCGTTGCGTTCCATGACAGGCAGAAGCTCATCGATGGGCGAAGATGTCAGTTGGGGCTTTTCACTAGACTTGGCGCCAGGCTTCGAGACATGTGCGTGCTTGCGGATGCAAATTTCAATGCCCTCCTTGATGACGTTGTAGGCTGCGATGTCTATTGTGCGCATTTGTATGGATGGCCAAGGTGGGTGCGAGCAGGGTGGATCTTTTGTTCTTTTCTTGAACTTTATGCACTTTATTGTTTATAATGGCTAATGCGTCAAGCTAGAAGATGCAGCAAGTGCTCTGTGAAAATGCAAAGTTTTGAAACCACTGAGACGTCGGTGGCAGCTGCAGCGGTGGCGGAACGGGCGGGGCGGTGGGGCGGATGCGGCGAGCAGAAACACCCTGGAGGTACTCAATGACATCGCGGTGGCCGTGGTACGTGCACGCTGCGAGGGCAAGCTTAAGCTGCTTCCTGAAAAACTTGTTGGCGCTGTTGTTGCATACAGTTCCGTCCGGGCCCTTGCGAAACTCGTTAGCAAAGCCAAAGAGCATAGAGACCATTTCGCAGTTGCCGCGCTTAGCGGCGAGCACCAGGCAGCTGCTGTCGTCGGACTTGCACAGCATGAGCAGCTGGGGACCGCCCACGTACAGCATGCGCACGACGACGTCGCTGTGACCCTGGCCGACTGCGAGAAAGAGGGCGGAGCGGTTCTCGTTGTCTGTGGCAAAGAGCAGCTCGTTGCCACCGCGCTCGTAAAGGAACATGGCGACGTCGGTGGCGCCCTGTGAGGCGGCCACGTGCAGGCACGTCCTGCCGTCGTCATGGTTGCCTCGAAGGCGCATCATCATGAGCTCTTGTCCCCCACAAGCGACGAGCGCCTCGGCGATGGCGCGCGAGCCCTTGAACGCAGCGAGGTGCAGGGCACTTGTGCCGATGTCTGTGGTGACGATGTTAACAAGCTCACGCCCGCCGTGCGAAATCAGACACAACACGACATCAAGATAGGAATGCACTGCGGCGACGGAGAGGCAGCTTGCGCCGTCGTTGAGCGTAGTCATAAGCAGCTCGCGCCCCCCGCACCTGATAAGCTCCTCAACGACGGCAAGGCGGCCGTGCTGCGCGGCGATGAAGAGGCAGCTGGCGCCGTTAATGTTGCGCAACATCAAGAAGGACTTGCCGCCTTCGCGCACGAGGGTCCGGACGTGGTCAACGCGCCCGGCTGCGGCGGCTTTCATGAGACACGAGTTGCCTTCGGTGTCTCTGGCCTCAAGCAGGCGCGAGCCGCCAAGCTCGATCAGAGTGCGGACGACGGCGGGATTGCCAGAGACGACGGCCGAGTGCAGGCATGTGGCGCCCCGGCCCGTGCGCGCAAAGAGGAGCGATTTTCCGCCAACTTGAACGAGGGCCTCGACGGCAATCACGCTGTTGCTGGTGGCGCACAGATGAAGGGCGGTGGCGTTATTGTCCACGTCATCGTTCCTGATACGCACAATGCGCTGACACGCCAGCTCCTTGCCCCCGGCCTCCAGCAGCAGCTCCAAGACGTTAAGGCGCTCGGCGGTGAAGCGGTTGCGGATGAGGCGGGCGGCGATGTGCAAGAAGCTCTGGCCGTCAAAGAGCTGGCTCTGGATGGTGTTTTGCATCTTCTCGCAGCCCTCGATGGCGCGGTCGACGAGCACGCGCACGTGCTCGGGCTTGCTGTGTTCGACGGCGCGGCGCAGCATGCGACGCACCTCGTGCTTGGGTCCCTTGAACGTCGCGCTGACGGACGAGGCGACGCGCGCGCGCCACATGTGCGGCCACGCGGCGCGGTACAGCCTGCTGCAGGCACGGTTAATCGTAGCGAGTCGGACCTGAGCATCAAAGCCCAGTAAAGGCCCGAGCAGCGAGCCGTCGATGATGACGGCGAACACGTCGTCGACGAGCGGCATGGCGTGTGGGTCTGGCAAAAATCGGTGAGAGTGTCTTTTACACAGAATTGTCGGAGTAGTCAATTTTATTTTCAATCTTTTTTCAAGTAAAACTGCCACGTTCAGTTCGCGCGCGTTGCAGTTGTTGCTTGCAACGCTGCACGCAACACTGCGAATCGGTGTGTTTTGACCAATTACTATGTTTTGTTTTTCTGCGTCGCAACGAGTCCGAGCAAGGCGCGGATGTCGGAGGCGACGTAGGTGCGCATGTCTGCGTCGACAAGCATGACGAAGCGCGACCACAGGACCCATGTCCACTTGTGGCGAGCGTGCACAGCTCGGCAGCCGGCGCCGGTGTGCTCGAACAGCACTGGAATTTCCGGGTGCAGCTCGGTGAGGAGCGGCAGCACGTTGACGGCGGGGGCGTCTGCGCGCTGGAGGGCGCCCATTTGCAGCTGGTTCTTGCGTACGTAGGACGGAAAGTTGTAGTAGACGGCCTGCGACACGCTGTGAAAAAGATGCGCAAAGCGGTGTGCATATTGCGCGATTGAGCCGACGACGCAGTCGGAGGTCATTGAGTGCGTAAAAAAGGTCTCGTTACTGGCCTCGCGGTGGTGAGCGTGGAGCTCGACGACCTCGGCCGCAGTCACAAACTCTGCGCGCGTGAGCAGCGCGTGCAGGCCTAGCATGCTGTGCACCGCGTCGAGCAAGTAGACGATAGTCTCTGCGCGCACCGTGCAGAAACCCTCGTCGTCGACATCAAGGAGCCCACGGACTGCGGCCGGCGGCGGCTGGGCGGAATCTGACTGCACGCGCTCCTTGAATGCCAACAGTTGGCCAATGTGGCCGAGCACGCGCAGGCAGACGTGCTCGACGTCGATGAGGCAGAAGAAGCCGGCTACTACACCCGGCCCCTCGAGCGCGTACAGGCTTGCAAACTCGAGCTGCAACGCTGTAACGAGCGCGTGGATATCCTCGATGTCGTACTGCGCCAGCCGCTTCTCGCTAAGAATCACGCGCGCAGCAGCGGCGCCCAGCGTCGCTCGCAGGTCAAACTCAGCCGCGTTTGCGTCAGCCACCTCGCGCCGATGCAGCAGCACGCACAGCGCCGCGCCAAGCACGTGCATCTCGCTGCAGCCGTCCTCTGCGTCGAGCTTGGCGCCGCGGTCTTGGTTCTCAACCCACGCATCGACAAGCCGCAGCAGCTCGCCGCGCGGCAGTGCATTAGCGTCGTTTAGCGCCTCAAGAAGTTGAGTGGCAGTGGGTACAAAGTTCATGCAAAAGCCGCCGGAAGTACTCTAACAACTTGGAGCTTGGATTTGAAGCGCCTCAAGTATATAAGAAGTATAGATTATGGCTGCCTACACGCCCCAGTATATGCTGCGCACGGCCATGGCCGGTTCGAATGCAGGCAGTAGCGTTTCGGGTTCTGCTTCAGCTTCGACAAGATCGGGTGCTACGACAGCTTCGGCGAAATCGAAAGGGTCACTTCATGAGGTGGTGAAGGCGATAATGGCTTCAGGAAAATCCCATGATGACAGGGCTGCTGTGATTCTTAAATTGATGGCAGGTGGTGGAGGACGCAAGGCGAAGCGCAAGAGGAGGACTCCGCTGGAACTTACTGAAGCAGAAATGCGTATGATGAAAAGCTCTACATTGGATTATTATAAAGCACTAGCTGGTATTCAGGCGCAAAATCATAGTGATTACTTGGAACTCAAAATCAAAGCTGAACATAAGATGCTTGGAAAAAAAAGTGCGGTGCTGCAACATTATATCAAGAACAAAGGAAATGTTAAGCCAGTCGTGAAGAAAGGTGAGCAACTTAGTGACGACGATAAAACGTTACTGAAGGCTTTTGGTGCGCTTAACAGATTGGAAAAGAGGATGGCGAAATTAGATCCGGACGAATCAAATGAAAAAGGATTAACGGCAATTCTTAAAAAGTACAGCGATAAGAACAAGTTTTTGAACGATGTATATTTTGCATCCTTGCAGCCGATTTTGAAAAGATACTACGAGGCTAAGTACCAGGCATTGAATAAAGATGACACCAAGGCGCGCAGAGAAGCTTTGCGCGCTGCGCTTGTAGCCAAAAAGAAGGACATGGCAGCCTGGAGGACAAACCATGATATTCCACCGAGACAGAAACCTCCTAAGCAAATACGTCAATCACTTGCCTTCGAGGCGGGCTTGTTTGATCTGCACGAGAGCTGCGAGGACACAGACGATGACGACTATTAAGAGTTTTTATTTGGTTGCGGTTTTTATAAAACCCTAATTACTTGAGCACGCAAGTTATCAGTGTGTTTTTTGCCCTGTTACCGCTCCTTAAGGTATTTGTAGAAGGGCATGTTCTGGTCGCGTTGCAAATGGAGGGTAGGGGCGCCGTCTATGATGACGGGGATTGCGACGCTGACTAGGTTTGTGTTTGCTGTGCTAATGTTAACGTTGACGCGAGAGTCGGAGTCCGCCTTGTCGTCCTCTGCAGTGCTCTTGCCAGGAACACTGTCTTTTGTGGCAATTGTGCATATGACCGAGACGCGGTTTTCAAAGACATGAGCGCTTGTCCTGGAGCCGCCAAAATAGTAGAAGCAGCGGAGATAGCACACTGTTTCCTCGGGCATGTTATTGTGTAAATGCGCCGAGACTGGAAGCATTACTTTGATGTTCTGTTTTTCAATATGCATGAGCACATGCGCGTATGATTTTGCAGAGATGCGAATCCAGAGCTCAGTGCCCTCGGGCACCATGCAGCGCGACATAGTTATAAAATCAATGGGTAATTTGTCTTCAAGTACGCGAGAGTCCAGGGTCGACTGATACATTGCATTGTAGTGACCGTTGCGTAAGAAGGCTTGTTCTGTCTCCATTGTAAGCGCCCAGCAGAGTTCGTATACAGTGTGCTCTGGCGAGGGGTGACATTCAAAGCTAAAGTCGGAAACTTGAAACGTGAGAGTGTTTGTGGTTAAATGATATGTTGTCCTATCGTAGTCTTGCATTTGCTCAAGTAGTTTTGCATCCTGCGTGACGCGGTACTGCTCCTCAAGTTGATCGAGGTAATGCGCGTCTGTGTGAAGCATGTGCAGCGAAGCCATCCATGCGCGCTGTCCTGGCATGTCCTTTTTTGGGTTCATCTGCACGGCGCCGATTGCTTTGTCAGGGTCTGATGTGATCATGTAGTAGCCACCGGCCTGTGTGTAAACAAAGTTGCTCGTGTCGACTTGCTGTATATGTTTTTCAAGTTGCTGCACGGAGCTGAAGTGCACGCGCACGCCGTCTTTGCGCGCCCAGATGTGGATGCCATGATTTTCGACTTGCAAGCTTTCCTCGCAATCATAGAAGATTTCCATGTCGTCGAGAGCCAGGCGCCTTTGATGGTGGTCGAGCTTTGCAAAAAGATTGGCACAACGCTCCTGAAGCCAGAGCCGTTCAAGAGAGACACTACAAAAGTGCCTGACGCGGTGCGCACGGGCGTAGAGGTGGTCGGAGGTGCTGGCGTAGAAAGTCGTGTTACTGAGCAGACTGTCCGTGTCCTTGTATGTAAAGAACCACGACGCGAAGAACTTGAGCAGTACTGGCCAGTGCATGACGGGAAACATGTAAAAAGGCAGACGTTTGTCATCGTTGTAAGTTATGTCGACGACTACGCGGAGCCCTGAGGCCTCGAGCTTGAGGCCGTGGCGGAAGAACTTTGCAAAGTTGCAGCTTGGCAGCTCGGCCTCGTCTGCGGGCAGCTGTGTAAAGAAGGTATTGCTTGTGCTGGATGGTGTTTGCACGTTCGCGTTGGACCTTTTGTTTGCGTCTGCAATGTCCTGGAAGAAGTCAGCAGCGGCGTTCCACTTGTGTGTAGATGTGACTGGGCGCAGGCGCATGCGTCCGTCGCAGAAGCTTATAACAAAGAGCCATGCGTGCTCAAAGGTGACGCACGGAATCTCGCGCTTGTCGCGCACGACGCAGTCTGTGAGCGTCGGCTGGAGGTGCTGGAACTCCTCAAAGCGGATGCTGGTTCCGAGGTTAAGCATTGCCAATGCAAACAGGTTCTCGCTAAATTCTGCATCCAAAAAGACGCCAAGGCCCTCCTCCTTTTCGACGCGCTCGGCAAAGCGCTTATGCGCGACGGCCATGTACTTCTGCAGATCGGGCGTGTGTGCAACTGCCTCTGGCGGAAACGGGAACAGGTGCGCGGGTGCGTGTATGATGTGCTGACTCTTGCCAATGACGGTGTCGTAGTAAAGAGCAAAGCGCCCGTTGGTGCACTGTGCAACCGTCCAGTTGTCTTTGCTGGCCAGGCGCGAATCAATCGACAGCATGTTGTCCGAGCGCTGCATATTGTCGCGCTGACTGGCGTCGGACAGGGTGTCGATGTCAAAGCGACTGTCAGTGGAGTCGATATGCAAGCGGCTGTCATACTCAATGACTGTAGGAGACTGCGAGTTCCAGCTTGGCGAGCAGATGGGCAGCACGAGGTGCCCGTCGTTGGCTGGAATCATGGCCTTTTCTATGCTCGTGTGCAGCAGCATGCTAAGAATGCCAAGGCTCATGTGCGATACGTTGCGCAGATGCACACAGGACACAAACTCTGCGTTTTCGTGCGCTGAGCGATTCCAGTCGGCTGTGACGCCTAGACCTTGGAGGAGCACGTAGTGTACGAGGCTCATTGTAATGTTGGCGCAGACGCTATCTGTTATGTTGTTGTTGACTCCAGGGCAGCACATGAGCTGGAAAGGACGCTTCACATTGATGACTTGCTGTTTCCAAGATTCGTTCGAGTGAATTGTCAATTGTTTCTCTTTGCTGTACGGGTCCATGATTTTGGTAAAGAACCCCTCGACGGTTGTGTTAACAGTTAGTCCACTCTGGAGCAGAAAGCCCTTGATGATTCCGTCGCAGGAACTGGCGTTTGAAATAGTTGTGTCCCACCACAGTCCCGTGTAAGGCACGAACTCGAACTTAATTTTGTGCATGTCGTTGGTAGCTGTGCTAGCCTCAGGTAGCAGTGTGCCTTTGCGAACTTTTTTCCAAAACTCGACCGTGTCCTGATACGGCAGAATATTTTTTCGCACGGACGTGCCAGAGTTAAAGGCCGCCCCGATTGCGCCTGTTTTCAAACGCCTATCATTCTCCGGTGGCTTCTGCGCCAAGGCCATGATTGTGGCCATGACGCGATTTGGCGTGCCGCAGATGTTGAAGTCTTTTGCGGGCAACTGCTGTCCCTCCTTTGGAATGCCGAATCCCTTGATAGTTTCTGTGTTGCAAAAAAACATGCGAGGCCTGACGTACACCGAAGCACTTTTGTCGATCCTCCGTGCTGAACCTACTGCGGCATTCGACGTACTGTTGATCCAGTTATTGTGATCCATGTACTCCGCGAGGGCTTCCATGGTCTTTGGACTTAAGTCGTTGACTGCCACGTTTTGCATTGGATGTTTCGCCTGGCGGTCTGAGACGACGCTCGCATCGTAGACACAAGGGGCAATGTGGTCGCAGAAGGCCATATACTGCTGTTGCTCCTCCTTCGTGAGCGTCTCATAATGGCCGCGACAAACAAGCGAAAGGATGCGCAGCGGGCACGTGTGCTGGAACGACGTAAAGTGGTACACGAAGCAGCACATGATCATAAAGTTGTAGTCGAGGACGGCGCTGGCAAGCCAGAGGTGGAGGGCGGCTAGCATGGACATAATTGACATGGAGTTAGTCATGAGGCAGCGGATTCCGAGGATGTACGCCAGGTGCAGGTCGAGAGGCCAGCCGTCGCTGGCGCGCGACAATGCTGCAAGCATTGAGTTGCTGAGCGTGAAGAGGACGTGCATCGAAACGTGCAGGACTCGCGCCCACGGACCATTTGCGTTGCGATGCCAGTAGTCGTTCGAGCTGTCGAGGAAGTCGCGGCGCATGCCGCTAATGAGGGTGCCGACAGAACACTCGACGCGGCGAAAGACGGCTTTGATGCAGAAGGTGTGCATCTGAGCATCGTGTGTCAGGACGGAGAGCATAAGCGCGGCGTCGCGCCGCAGCCACTGCAGAAGCAGGAAGAAGGGCATGTTATTGAGCGCTTCTTCGCGACCCACAATCTTGATGTTCGTGCGAACGTTGCTTGAGCACATCTGGTGCGCAAGAAGTGCCTGGCTTGATCGCGACGCAGCCTCTTGGCGCTCTTCGTCTGTCATGTCGGCAAAGGTGCACGGCAGCGAGTGCCTAATAGCCCTTGAGGATTCGGCGCTTGGCAGCACAATGGTAAAGCCGTTTTCCTTGTCCTGGGTGCTAGAGGCGATGTTCATCCAGCGGCCACCCTCTACGGCGGAGGCGGGTGTGGACTTGGCAGGACGGTTGCCTGTGAGCACGATGACTGGCAGTGGTTTGAGGCGCTCGATCTGTAGATTTTCCATGTTGTGTGTCGTGCACCACGACCCCTGCGTGACGCCGCTTTCGGCGCCGACCTGCACGTCGCCGCTGTGCGCCATAAGGGACTCCATCCACGCGATCTGATCCTCGTCGTTTTTGAAGAGCTCTGTGAAGTGACCGTTGTTGGAGAGCTCGGTCTGAAACGCAGTGCCGATAATTTCGCGCTTAGAGTTTACCTGCACGCCCGAGCCCTGCAACGTAGAAAAACTCATTCTGCTCACTTGCTTGTGCTGCGTATCCATCATTATGCTGGCCATCTGCTTAAGCTCCGGCGTGATGCTGATGTGCGACACGTATCCGACAAAGAGCTGCATTGCAAAGGAGATTGTCGTGTCGGCGCCAGCGCCTGGGCTCTTTTCTGTGACCTTGATGACTTCTGTCCTGCCACCCCGCGTGTCGTCCTGCTTCAGGAGGTCCACAGTGCCGGCCATGTCGATGATGCGCAGAGTCATGCCGTAGGCGCCCTTGCGGTTCTCTGTGTGCGCCATAGTGCAGCAAATAAAAAGCCACACGAGGAGCTGGTTCATGTAAGACACGTCGGCATCGAGGCGCACGAAAGAGTCGTTCAAGTACACGGAGGACAGCGTGCTGGAGCACAGCAGGCCCTGCCAGCCTGCAGTCTGAACGTCGTGCTCAAGAGCAAGAACGCTTTTGTACGCGTCAAGCCACTTGTCCCTGAGGTGGTTCTGCTTTTTAAGGTCGTTGATGTTGAGTGCGGCAATCTTCCACTGCTTGAGCTCCGTGTTTTGCATGCTCACAAGTGCGTTTTTGATCGTGGTGTTGATTTTGTGAATAACGGAGCGGAAGAGCAAGCCCAGGCGCGCGCTGTCGAGCACCGTGGCCAAGGCCTTGTGCACTGTGTTGCGCTCCTTGCCGACAAGCTGCAGAATCTCCTGGAGACGCGGGCTTGTGCCGACAAGGCGAGACGTAGAAGACGCGAGTGCATAGTCGCCTATAAGTTCAAAGAGCCACTGAATGCTCTCGTGCTGCTCGTCCAGAGTCGGCATCGTGATCTTCATCCACTCAATGTCCGGAATCCACTTTGACGTGTGCAGCATAACGTCGAGCGGGTCCGACCCAGACGCGCGGTCCTTGGCGTTCGTGAGCCAGATCTTGACCAGACGGCAGAGCTGCTGAGGCTGAGGCCAGCGCGAAATTTCTTCGCCCTTTTTGCGGCTGGCGTCGGCGCGCTCCTCCTCGAGCGACTTGCTGTTGTCCATCCGAATTTTGATCCAGATGCCCGAGTTGCGCAGCCAGCCCTCGCCGACAGGCATGAACATGCAGGTCTGGTCTTCAGACTCCATGTGCGCACGCCGCCACTGGAACAGCTGCTCCTGAATCTCGGCGCGCTGTGAAGCATTGTACCAAAGATTAAGGTATTCTAAAATTTGCTTTTCCATGCTCCGGTGGCTAATTTTCCAGTACATCTGTCCGTGGAAAAAGTCGAGCGACGTGAGCGACGGCAGATGCGCCTCGCGCCAGTGCGAGCGGTCGTGCAGCGTCTCCTTGAAGATGAGGCGGTAGTGCGCCTTGCGAGCTTCTGTCACGCAGGAGATGTAGGACTTCCACTCGGCCATCTCCGCTTTGTCGCGCACGTCCATGCGCATGCCACCAAGCTGCACGTTGTAGAGCTTGCGGGTGTTGCAGAATCTGAAGAAGCCCTCGACCATCCTCGACTCTGGCGTGACGTCGGCGGCCCCGACGCTGTCAGTGCCGTACAGCTTGTCTCCTGTGCATGTCTCAAGCCCAAGCACAGACCGCATCTCTCGAAAGGCGTCGGTGAGCAGAGTGGCAGCAGTGGCGTTGTTCTCGGCGACGCTGCGCAAGAACAGCAGCGGGTCGTTGGCAGGCGAGGTGGCTATGATGTAGATGCCCTCGATGCTGACGGTGGTGAGCTGCCTCTGCTCCGAGTCCCACGCGGGCAGCACGTCCTTGTACAGGAACAAGCGAAGCGTGCTCGTGTCAGTCGACAAGTGCTCATCCTCCTTGATGCTGTCGCCCATCTGCGCCGGGTCGTTGACCTGGCAGCGCGCGTGCACAATGTGCGACAACCCGGCCCATCCCTGGTCTTCGCACACAGCGTCAAAGTCGGTGCACTGCGGATGCCGGCTACTCCACACCTTGCGCACCAGGCGAATGTCGACGTCCTGCACCGCGCAGTATCCGGCCTTGCGCTGCGCCTCCTGGAAGTTGTACGCGCGCTTCATCTGCACCCCGCACTGCACCCTCGTCAGGCCCACCTTGCCCTTTGCGAACCAGTCGACGCGGTCCGTTGTCGTGACGTGCAGAAGCTCGTCGCCGCGATTGCCCTGTTTCGCCATACTGAGCATTTCCAACAACCGCAGCGTCGTGTCGCTCACGTTGCTCGCCTCTTCGCCGCAGGTGATGCGCCACAGCACGTCGACGGCGCAGCCCTGCAGACCGCCGTTGGGCCCGCCGTGCATTGCAAGCTCGAGCTCGCGCGAAGAGCGCTGCAGGCCGACAAAAACCTGCTCGTAGTGCTTACCCTCGATAAGGTCCAGCTCCGTCTGCTCGTGCAGAACACGAATGCAGTGCAGCACTTTTGCAGTCGAGTTCGTGAAAGGACGCCGAGGGTCGAGCTGAGTGTTTGGCACGTCTGTGCTGACGGATTTGAGCATGTACGTCTCGTCGACGGGCACGCTGAATCTCTGCGCAAAGTGATATTGCCTCTCTTCGCTGTCGATCCAGGTTGCATGCTCGTTACTTCCAAATGCGCCCTCTGCCAGTTGCCCGTAAGTGCCACCAAAGTCGAGTTTTCGCTCCTGCTGCATTTTCCAGGGCGTGACGACGTCTGCATAAGGCAGAAAATACGGCGCCTTGCTTCTGTATTCAAACACAGTGCGCCTAGTGTCGCCGCGCCCGCGCTCGTGCACAACGACCAGGTCGCGCTGCTTCGAACGTTCCTTCTTCTTGGTACCTTCAGGGTCGCCAGAGTCGTACCCGCCGCGCCTGCCATCGCTTGCGCGCTTCTTGCGACGCCGCTCGGACGAAACGTCGCTGCCGGACTCAGACCCATCGCTGTCCGCGTCGCGTTCGCGCTGCTCACGGCCCGTCGTGTCGTGTTCTTCGTCGTTGATGAAGCGTTCGTCACTCGAGTTTGCACTAAGCTCCGACTCCTGCTCGTTGTCCGTCACGTCAATGTCCTCGACGTCGGCTCCGTTCTCTTCCATCACGTCCTCAACTCCGTTCTCGTCCATCGTGTCCTCGTCCATCGCGCGGGAAGTTGCGCCCCGCGACTCCTTGCTTGCCGCCTTGCGCGCGGCGTTGCGCTTCGCCTGGCGCGCTGCCTTGCGCGCCGCCTTGCGCGCCGCCTTGCGCGCAGCGCTGCTGTGCAGCCCGCTGCGCTCCACTGACGGCACGCTGCTGTGCGCGAGCGTGCTGCGCGTGTCTGCGGCGCTGCCTGTGCCGCCCGCCGCAGGCCCGCCAGACACCGTCGGGTAGTAGCTGTCGATGCATTGCTGCATCGTCGAGACGGGCTCGCGCGCAGAAAAAGACGGGCCAACGCGCGGCGATCGAGCAGAAAACTTCCGAACCGCGGCTTCCGAAGATGTCAGAATCGCCAGAATGTTTTTTTTAGAATGTTTTTTTTAAAAGAAGCAATTTCGGAAATTACAAGAATAACCAAAACAAGCAAAACACACAAAACACCGGCACAGCCAAATTTACTGCTCGCCACGCGACCATGCCGCGCGCCGGAACACGGCAGCTGCAACTGTACATGGGAATCGTGTTGTTTTACCTTTTCGTCGTGTACATCTGCGTGCTGCACGTCAAGTACTCAGCGCGACACGCCAGCTACACCAACCCCCGCCAGCTGACGCCTACGGGGCTTGCCAACACGACGATGACCTACATGAGGCAGTTGCCTGGCGCCTGAAACGTCAACACAAAGTATATAAGGTTGCATATGCAGGTTGGAAATGAACCCCTCTCAAGCCGCTGGTGCCGCAGCTATAAGCCGTTTCGCCTCCCAGGCCGCCCAGGAAGGAGCGGTCGCCGCCTTGCAGACTGCAGGAAAGCATTTTGCAGATGCGGCAACCTCACCGTTTGTTGTTATCACTGCGACTTCGCCGATCAGGCCTGCTGCTGTTGTTGCTGAAATTGCAACGGAGAAAACACTGACTGCACTTACTGGCAATCCAGTCGTCGGCAAGGTTGGTGGCTTTGTCAGCGGTGTTGTAGTGAGTTTTGTCTTGACCTGGTTTATTCAGTCTAACATTGTGGTCAACAACATTACGCACAACATTACGCACAACATCACGAACAACATCACCGTCACAAGGTTTGTCAAGATGGATCTTCCTTATGGCCCACATCCGTGTCCCGGCGACAGCTACAAACAAATCGAGCACGTTCCGGTCAACAACACCTTTGTCATCGCATTCGAACAACTCAAAGACAGAGTAAATCAGTTTGAGCACAAAGCATATGACCCCCCTGTCATGGTTCCGGTCAACAACACCTTTGTCATCGCATTCGAACAACTCAAAGACAGAGTAAATCAGGTTGAGCACAAAGCATATGACCCCAATTTCATGCATGTAATGTCTGAAGCAAACAATGAAGAACAGTTGAAAGCGCTTGAGTCTCGTATGGACGAAAAGATTGCTCGCATCGCGGAAAACTGTCCGCAGATGGTTTGCAAAGATGCACAAAACTCGGACGATACACAAGAGAACACCGACAAGGAAAACAACACCGAAAACAACAACAACAATTCCGGATGGTTGAGCTCTTTGCTTTCCTGGATTGCTGGCCTGTTGCAGACCGTGTCTTCATACGCCTGGGTCGTTTTCATGATTGTTCTGCCTGTGGTGCTGTGGATGTGGAAACTTGCTGATAAGTTCGTGAGAAAGATGATGCAGTACCAGCTGATTTCCACAATTTTGCAAATTGTACTTGTGGTGCAAGTGGTGTTCATTATGTCGCCTGATTTGTCGTCATTTTTCTCCGTCAGCTTTGAATTCAAGGTTGCTGTCGTGCCGAATGCCTATTTGAACATCATACATTTGATTGAAAACTTTTCTAGTGAGAAGAACAAGTGGAGATCATACATGCAATTTTGGATGCAGACAAAGCCCGAGCCGACGACCACGCCCAAGCAGCCCTTGTCCGAGCCCATGCTTGAGCCGACGACCACGCCCGAGGAGCCCTTGTCCGAGCCCATGCTTGAGCCGACGACCACGCCCGAGGAGCCCTTGTCCGAGCAGACGACCACGCCCGAGCAGAAGCCCACGTCCGCGCAGACGCGCAAGTCCCGCACTTCCGTGCAAAAAAAGGGCACAAGCGACCTGGCAAGGGCGCGTGAAAGATTGGAAAATCTTCAATTGCCTCCGCTAAGAGGGTCAAGACCTTTGTCTTCTTAGTTGAAGAATTTTGGGTGAGAGGGTTTTAATAAACGTTTTACAAAGTATTTAATTGAGTGCTATTGAAAGTTTCTTGCGTGCAACCCTACAAGCGCGTTGCACTGGCAGTGGTCTGGGCTGGTTGCTGCGCTTGGTGGGTCGGTCACGGCGCCCCAGCCGCAGTGGACGCACGGCGCGCTGCGGCCGCCGGGGGCGAAGAAGCCGTCGGCGCAGGGCGCGCAGGCGGCGGCGAGGAAGGCCTCGTCTGAGGCGTGCGTGGCGCTGTCAACGCCGTGGCCCGGCACGCAGGTGCAGTTGACGATTGTCGTGGCTCCAAGCGCGGAGGTGTTCTTGAGCGCGGGGCAGGCGGCGCACGGGTCGTTGCTGCGGGCAGGCGCGTAGAAGGCGTGGGCGCAGAGGAAACACGGGTTGGAGAGCGTTTGCGGCGCGTGCGCGGGCCCGGGCAAGCGGCCGCTGCCGGGCGGGCAGAGGCAGTTGTCAATGTGCGGTGCGCCAGGCAGCGAGAGCTCGCCAGCAGGGCACGGCTGCGGGACGACGGAGCCTTCGGGACAGTAGTGGTCGGCTGGGCACTGGACACATTGCTGGTCCGACTCATTTGCAAAGCGGCGCTCGCGGTAGGTACCTGCGACGCAGGGCAGGCAGACATGTTGATTCTGCTGGAACTGCAACGGCTGGAAGCCCGCGGCGCACACACAGCCCTGGACTGTGGCGGTACCTGTAGCGCCGCGGGTGTCGGAGTTCGCGGGGCAGAGCTTGCACTGGAGTGCGGCAGTTGCGTTTTGAAAAGTGTCGACTGGGCACTGTGTGCACAAGCGAGTGCCGTTGCTGCCGCGGAACTTGCCGGTGGCGCAGGCGCGGCACACGTCGGACGCGTCGCGCTCGTGGCCGAGGCGGCAGACGCAGTCGCCGCCGTCTGCGCCCCAGGGCAAGCTGGCGTCGTTGCGATTGAGTACAAGCAGCTCGTGCGGAGCAACGCCGTCGCCTGCGAGGTAGCACGCCACGCAGGGAGTGTGGCGCTCGACAAAGTAGTGGCCCGCAGCGCAGAAGACGCAGGCGTCGTCGGAGTATGCTGTCTGCACCATGTACGGCGGACACAAGCCACAGCCCGTTGCAGAGCGATTCTGGTGCCCCGGAAAGCACTTGCAGTCATCGAACGTGTCCATGACGACGAGGCCTGGGCCGACGGAAAGCGGGTTTTGGCCACTGAAGGCAGGACACTCGAGACAGTGCGAGTGCGCAACGGCGCCGCTGGCTTGCGCGCCGAAATGGTGCAACAATGAGCTGCCGTGGTCGATGTTGTACGCGCCACAGTACGCGCAGAGTTCGTGGTCTTTGTACTCTTTGAAAGTGCCCTGTGCGCACGGTGTGCAAAGTAGAGCGCCGCTGTCATTTGATGGCTGGTGACCGCGGTCGCATACGCATTGAAGGATTGAGACTGAGGCTTCGCTGACTGTGGTATTGCTCTGAAGCACTGGGCGCGTGGCGCCTGCTGCAAGCAGCAACTCTAGGCTTGCGTCGCTGCAAAAGTGGCAGTAAGTGGCATTCAGGTGCGGGTTGTATCGCCCGACGGCGCACTCAAAGCAAACCTCGTCGCCAATCCAGTCCTTGTAGTATCCGGCGTTACAGGCGGCGCACGGCGCCTTGGTGCCGTTGAATGGCCGCGTCCACCCGGGGTCGCAGAGACACTGGCTGCGCGCGGTCGCCGCCATTTGCGTGTGCCACTCGTTGAGCGGGCAAGCCTCGCACGACAGCGCGGCCGCCGCCGGCTGGAACGAGCCCTCTGCGCAGGCCTGGCAGCGCTCGGTGTTGCCCGGTGTCGAAGGCGTTGGCTTATAGTGCCCGGGGTTGCAAGGCTCGCAGGCGGGCGGGGTACTGCCGCAAACGCCGGCGCAGGTCCGGTCGACGCGCATCGCGTGGCAGGTGGCGTTGCTGACCGCGTTGCACACGCAGTCGAACACCGAGGCGCTGCGCGCGGGCGCCCACGCGCCGGTGGGGCACGCCACGCACGCGCCGGCAGCCTCATACGACCCGGCTGCGCAGGCTTCGCAGCGCAGGACGCCGGAGACGTTCCACGGCGCGGCATAATGTCCGGGCGCGCAGCGGCAGGCCGTGGAGTCGAGCGCCATGCTGGAAGACGGTTGGTTTGTGGCGTTTGCGGGGCAAGCGACGCACGCGCCCGGATTGCCAGGCGTGCCTGTCCAGAAGTGGTTGGCAGCACACAGCACGCACGCGTGCTCCTGCAGCACGTAAGGCGGCAGGCACGTGCACGCGGCGGAGCCTGGGCGCGCGTTTGCGTGCGGCGCGCAGGGCAGGCACGTCGTGTCGTTGGCTGCGTACTTGCCGATGTCGCATGCAACGCAGGGCGTGTCGCCGATGACCGGCTTGACGAAGCCCGCCGGGCAGCGCTGGCACAGAAAGTCGAGGAAGCCAAAGCCCTTTTTGCACACGCACTGCTCGTGATCTGCCGTAATCGCCTTGTTCTGTAGGTGACACTCTACCTCGAGCACGGCGCCGCCCTGGCAACGCTCGCCGGGCTGGCACGGCAGACATTTTGCTGTTTGTTCTTCCGTCGACAGTTTGAAACCAGCCATGCAAATGCACTCGGCGCGCGAGGTTGCGCCGGGCAACTCTGTGTACTCGTTCTCGGGACAGCGGACGACGTTAGGCAGCTGCAATGCTGCCTCTGACGGGCAGTAGAAATTGAGCGGGCACAGCTTGCAGAGGTCAGTCTTGGCTGTGCGGAAGAAGCCAACGTCGCACACCGCCTGCGAGATGAAGACTGTACGCGTACTGAGCGTGCGCAGGTTTGCGTCGAACTCGGCGACCGGACGCCGCGTTTCGTTGCGGCACACGTGGTGCAGGGGGCACTCAAGGCAGGCGCCGAGGTGGTCGCGGTAGAAGCCGTCGAGGCAGCGGCAATGCTCGCGGCGGGTGCTATTTGCGGGCGCGCCCTCGTTCGCTTCACAGGATGTCAGCGAGTTGTTCGCGCACCAGTGGTCGTGCGGGCAGGCGGGGCAGGCATTTTCAATGCATGAAGACGGTCCTCCCGGGCAGTAGCTGCCCGCAGTGCAGACACAGCGGAAGTTGGCGTTGAACGCGCCCAGGGCGCACCTCTGCACGGTTCCGCCGCGGCAAATTATCGTCGCGTCGCAGGCCTCACACACTGCTGCGGAAGGCGCCTGCTCAGACGGCGTCCCCAGCATAAGCATGCGAAACCCGTCGTCGCATGTGCAATCATCCACACTGTCCGCGGCCGGCGGCGCCGAGGAGTTTGCAGGACACGCCATGAGTCGTTCGTTAAAGCAAAAGCTGCCGCGCTCACAAACGCGGCATTCGACCACTCCTGTCGCATTGATGCGGTAAAAGCCGGCCAGACAGACGCACGCGGTGACGTTCGTGCGCGTGGCCTGCCCCAGGGTGGTGGAGTTTGCTGGACACTGCGCGGGTACAGCTGAGTTAGCCGCGCAGAAGGTGTTGGCCGGGCACGCCGAGCAGTTGCCTGCGCCGCCGTGGAAGCCGGCCACGCACTGACAGGCCTGCAGCGTCGCAGAGCCCGCGGCCGAGAACGAGTGCGCCGGGCACGGCGTTTGCACGCGCTGCTCTGGACAGTAGTAGCCGGCGGTACATATCGCACACGTCGTGTCGTCCGTTCGCAGGAAGCCCGCGTCGCACACACAGCCGAGCACGGCGCTTGTGAGGTCGTCGTAGCGCGTGGAGTACGTCGGACACGCCTCACACGCGAAAAGCGCGGGGTTTGCGCTTGCGCCGACGGGCCAGAAGGCGGCGGGCCCGCAGTCGCCGCAGATGTCCGCGCCCCGCTGGGTCTTGTACTTGCCAAGCTCACACTGCACACACGGGCCGCCGTCGTTGCCAGTGAAGCCCGGGTCGCACGTGCAGTCGATGTCGGCGTCGTTGAAGAGGTTGCCGGTGGCGTTGGCGGGGCAGCGCTCGCACGCGGTGGCGGCGGCGAGGTGGCTGAAGAGCACGCCGCTGCACGCCGCGCACGGCAGCGCGTTGCTGACCGTCGCCTTGAAGAAGCCGGGCAAGCACGGTATACAGTGAGCGGACGCATAATCGGCCGAATACCCGTGGATCTTATTTTCATAGCCCGCGTTGCATGTGCAATTGGCGACTGCCACAGAGCCTGCCGGCGCCTGGCTGTTCGCGTCGCACGCTGAGCAGCTCTCGCCCACCGCCGTCCAGTGCGTGTTAGGCGGGCACGTCACACAGGCGGTTGCCTCTTCAAAGCGTATAAAGGCATGGCCCTGCTTGCCAGCCGGGCACGCCGTGCACGAGTGGTTGCCGGCGAGCGGTTTGTAGAAGCCGTACGCGCACGCGGTGCAGGTGGGGTAATTTGGCTCGAAGCCGGGGTCGCACACGCAGCCGTCATCCGTTCCGGCCGAACTCTGCGCGTTCGCGCCGCACGGCACGCACGGCAGGCTGTAAAGCTTGTAGAGTCCGTTCTCGTCTTGAAGCGAGACTCCAGCAACGTAGCTACCGGCGGGGCACAAATAACAATCCTGCTCGCTGGTTGAGCGATCAAACGGCGTGCTGTATCCACTTTCACACGACATGCACATCATATTGTTCCAGCTCTGTGGATGCGACGTGTTACGGTAGCCGCCGACAGGACACGCAGTACACTCGGTGCTACTGTTCTCAGGCCGAAAATATCCCGCCTTGCACTCGCAGTCGGCGGCAGAGTCAGACCCTTCTGCGCTGAACTCGTTGAACGCGCAGTTCGTGCACGCGGCGCTGCCGGACGTCGAGTAGGTGTAGGCAGGACAGGTCATGCACGCCGGCATGGCGCTCAGCTCAGCGAACGTGCCCGCCGGGCATGTCACGCACGGCGCGTTGCCGGCAGCCTTCGCGCTGCCGGGCGCGCACGCGGCGCAGGCGAAGGGCTCGGGCAGCGCTCGGAATCCGGCGGCGCAGGTGCAGTTGGCGAGGGCGGTGGAGCCTGCTAGCGAGTAGCTGTTCGCGGGACAGGATGCGCACGCGCTCGCGCCAGTGCCGGCGTACGCGTCGGGCGGACACTGCTGGCACGCGGCGCTTCCTGCTGTGGACTTGAACTTCCCCGCAGCGCACGGCGCGCACGGTCCGCCGTCCGGCCCTGTATATCCAAGGTCACACGTGCAGTTGCTGAGCGCCACGCCCGGCCCGCCGATTACCCACTGGGCGTAGTGTTCTACGCCTCCACCGCACACACAACATTTTTCGCTGGATTCTTCATGTCCGCAATATTCCAGATTTTCAGCGTACCAATCGCAACCGTCACCTGCAGTGTCCGTCCAGGTAGTATCTGAGACACACGCCTGTGCTGTCGACTCGTTGCGAAACCAGATGGCCGAGTGCGCCGGACAGCCGAGGCAGGCGGCGGCCTGCGCGGCTCCGTGGTTTATTTGGTAGGTATTGGCGGGACATGCCTTGCACGCCGTCTGGTTAGCCGTGTCCTGGTAGCTCGCAGGCGGACACAGACTCGCAGTTTGCGGCTGTCCGTACGCCTGCAGAAAAGCCCCCGGCGCCGAAACGCAGGCCTCGACGCGGGCAGAACCCACAGCCGACTGCGTGAGCGCCGGGCACGCTGCGCACGCGAGCGTTGATAAGCTGTAATAATTTTGCGAGCAGGGCGTGCACTGTGCGTTGCCGACACTCACTTTTATTGCGCCTGCTGCGCAGGGGACGCAATTGGCTCCATCAAGTGTATGGCCCGGCGTGCACACGCACATTTCTTCCGAAGTCGCGCCTTTGTCCGCCTGTGTGTTTGGCGGACAGTGTATGCGGAGCTGCGTTTGACCACCCGGACAGTAATAATTCTCCTCGCACTCGATACACAGCGGCTCGTCGGGATCTAAATAGTAGCCGGCGTGACACACACAGTCACTGATGGCGTCGGAGCCTGCAGGAGAGGAAGAATGTGCGTGACACTGATATTTGCGCTCTACGTAGCAGTACGTATTTGGCTCGCAAATTGAACATTCGTGCTCCGTGCTCCAGACAGGAAGCAACAGGCCAAGTGCTGTCAAAGCGAATATGCATCGAAGTTGCATGTTCACGCCTCCTCTAATATACGAGCATTATACACAAGCTTTACTAAATGCTGCTTAAATTAGGTAGTCTTATATTGAACACTTATACACTGCTGACCACCCGCGGTAATGTTGTAGAACACGTTAGACTGCGGAGCGAGCGGCCACGTGCGGTACATGACAACATACGCAATAAAGCCAATGAGCAGCGCAGTCTTCGCCATAACGCTGAGAACCTGGTATGCGATGGAATACCAGTACCACGCAATCTTCTGATGTTCGACGGAACGTGGGGACGCAAAGATATACTGCACTGTGTTTAACAGGCCAAATAAGGTGAAGAAGATAAACTGCGTCCACATTATGTTGCTGACAGTGTCTGGAATGCGCGGCACAGCAATGCCGTTGGCTGCCTTGGCGTCACATTCCTCTCTGTGGCTCTGCTGAAACCAAAAGCGCGTGATAATGCTAAACCAGATGGTAAAGTGCATGGCCCACGCGAGCATCAAGTACAGCCCGCCGCGAATGTCCTCGACACCAAGGCGCCACAGGATATTATGCATGCGGAGGGGCCTGCGCGGCGCGTACACAGTCTCTTCTACAACTTCTGTGTCGGGATCTTCGATGTGCTGCTTGTATATTTTCTTGATGTATTGCTCTATGTCATAGCCCAGCAAGACAAGAGCTGCCTGCATGACGCAGTGCGCAACAACTGTGTCGCGGTTCCCAAACCCAAACGCGGTGGACACGACAAAGATCTGCAACGGAGACGTAAAAAGATACTCGAGCCACCTGCTAATCTCGGGCCCGCGCCACGGCTTGTATAAACCTTCTTTGTTGATGTCAGAGCAATACATGAGGAACCGCGTAGTTTGAAAGCAAAGGGCTATTGCAAAGACAGGCATTAGTATGGCAAAGAGTGAGACACTGCCTGCAGACACGTTGATGCTCATGGCGTAGCCCGTGCTACTGCTTAGATCCTTAAAGCGCTGCTCGTTGTCTTCGTCGTACGTGGGCACCATCAAGTCCATTTCATATCCTGCAGCCTTACAATACTTGCCATACTCTGACTGGAGATGGCGCATGGCGATTGTCAAGTTCTGCTTGTTTGTAAACAATAGCACCTCTCGACTCAAGCGCACCTCCGCCAGCCTGGGGCGAGAAGGCAGTCTGCTGTCGTCAACCCTTACGCCGACGCCGATCATGCAGAACACAAAGGAGACTAATAAGCACAGTGCAGATATGGTCATGTTCACCGCCTCTAGCACCTTGCCTGGAGGATGCCCACAGCAACCACGTTGCTGATCGGCTGGAAATGGCATGTCCGCTTCAGACGCTGCTTTCGCATGCAGTTGCCTGTGATCGCCTTCGGCAGGAGTAACATTGCCAAGCAGTCGTTCTCGCTGTGCTGTATGCCACTGCTTTTTCCTGGGCACGCGAACGCCGCTTAGGTCAAAATCGATGGCAGAGGACATGCGGAGGCGGTGCTTAAATACGCGTGTCTGGTCAAGTACTTGTGTGCTCAGGGCGTGCGTGTGTGGAAGTGTGGCAATCGCCATGTTGCAGTATATAAGAAAAAAAATATTACGTGCTTGCTCCTAGCCGTCTAAACCTTTCTGACCACGCCGGCCTCTACACAGAAGATTTCTTTTTTATTTTTTGTGTACTTTGTATATTATTATTTAGAGCAGAGTAGTGTAATAGTAGTAGGTTTATTAGTAGTAATCATGTATTACTGCACCTTAAACTTACTGCCTAAAATCTATAGTATGTTGTAATGTACTAACACTACCTATAACCACTCTTGCTTGACTTGAATGCCCTTGATTTGCATGATCTATCTACTGCTGACTCGCCTCTTTCGTGATGCCAACAGCTAAGTAAAACGTGTGCATACTGGCAGGAATCTCCATCTTATCGTCACATCGACGGCGCGACGCAGGTAAGTATCACGACGCAGGCCTGCTGCTTTAGCACACGGGTTCGATTCCCGTGGTCGTGTTTGCAATAAGAGTTTTGTTGCATATTTGTCCTTTGACAAAGAGCGGGGACGCATTGTTGTGAAGATCGTGCGAAATCCCCAGAATCGTCGGAACCTACAAAAAGCCCGTAAAAATTCATTTTTTTTTTAAAACTGCACAGCCATGAGCACGTGGCAGGAAATCATCCTCGCAGGCCTGGCAGAGCCACCGGGAAAGAAGACCTACTGGCTTTATGACTTGAACACGTTCAAAGGCTGGCAAGATTTTACAACTGATTTGGTATGCGAGCACGGCGCCGTTTGTTTTACACACAAAACTGCGATGGCGGTCGGTGATTTCTACAATGGTCAGCGCGTCGTTGTGTTCTGTCTGGCCGAGTGTGATCGCAATGACAACATTCGCCATGTGTACCAAAACATCGCTAAGCTCAAGCGAGGAATTTTGTTCTGCACCAGCCGCGGAGTTCAAATCTTTTCGCCTCCACACGTTCTTGTGTTTGCAAATTTTCCGGGTCCAGACAAGCACAAGACTTCGTGTTCAAAAGGCGTTTCTGCTTCTTAGTGCTTTGCGCCTGTGCTCCAGACTACGTCTAAACGCAAACATCCATTTGCTGCTTCTGCTAGCCTCTTCTGCTTGAGAGTCGTGGGCAGTTTTTTTGGCTGTGGTAACTCAGCTTGGCTATTCCAGTTCTTCGACGTGTAGTCTTGTATCTGTCTGCTTTTGTCAAGAATGCCGTCGCTGGGCCGCGCATAAGGAACACCAGCTGGATTTACCTCGCCGGAAGGCAGCCACGGTGGAACCCCAAACATAAAATTAGAATCGTTGCCAGGGGCCAAGTGCACGTGTTCGGAAGCTGGCGTCAGTCCTCGTTCAATACACCACCGAATGCGCGCAGCACACTCTTGTTCATGTCTTGCATGCAAAAATTCAATTGTCTGTGCATCCGAATGCGGCTCAGAAAGGGTTGTGCTCATGTTTTGTGTGTCGCTGCTGTGCTGCATGGGCAAGAAGCAAGTAAGCAATGCAGCAAGTGCTTTATCAATAAAAAAAAAATTCATATTAAACCATATGAAAGCATGTCCAACCACCGAAGTACACTCTCAAAGTTGTGCACAGCAACAATGGTGCTTCTTGTGTTGATAATGCGCATGCACGCGCAGGTTTTGGCACCAGATCTTGACTTGCATGATGCAGATGGGCGTGTAAGTTCATGTGAAGCTCCTCAAATAGCCTATAACGAAACATGTACGTGCGACGCTGGATACACCTGGCAGCAGGCGCAGTGTGTTTTGTGTGCAGCAGGCTTTTTCAAAGAGGAGCCCGGGCTTCATGCATGCACTGCGTGTCCGGCGTTAACTTTCAGTTTCGAGGGCGCTATTGAGCAAGACGACTGTTTGTGTGTCGCCGGGTATCAGAGCACTGGAAACTTGTGCGAGGCGTGTGCAGTTGGTAACTACAAGTCGTTTGTGGGCAACAGCTCGTGTGTTGCGTGTCCGTCAAACTCCTCGACTCTCAACATTGCTGCAAACCACCTGGACGACTGTATATGTGACGTAGGCTACTCTACAAATACAGTGGCAGAAGAAGAGGCGTGTTTAGCATGCCCTCAAAACACGTACACTCTTGGAGTTAACTCTGCAAGCTGTCTTACTTGTCCTGCAAATAGCGGAACATCTGGTCCTGCGTCTAAATATAGCGATTGCCTATGTAACGCAGGTTTTACACAAAAAAACGCGACGTACGGAGAAACACTTTGTGTCGCCTGCTCAAAAAATTTTTACAAGACGAACAGAAGCATGCAAGCATGCACTTCATGTCCAGCGTCAATGTCATCGCCTACCGCCTCGGCATTTTTGGAAAACTGCACTTGTAACAAAGCATTTCAAAAAACGAGCCCGACGACGTGCGAGCTTTGCGCTGAAAACTCGTATTGCACAGGCGAAGACGGCAAATATGCATGTCCAGGCAACAGCACGTCTCCGCGCGGCAGCATTCAAATCACGGATTGCACGTGCCTGCCGAGTTTTTTTTGGTATTACGGGGTGTGCAAGCTTTGCAGTGAGGATCATTACTGCAATAACAACACCCGGACAGCTTGTCCAGAAAACAGCACAGCGCCAGTGGGCAGCGCGTCGATCGAAAATTGCACATGCAACCCAGGGTTTGCGGTCTTTTAATACCTTGCTAATTTAATAAACCACTTAATATTTGCATAAATGACAGCATGTTTATGATATACACACTGCCATGGTATGCAAAGGCAGGATTGGTTGTGTATGACGTAATTAGATGCTGGCTTGTCAAAAAAGAGCCAACTATCGCTGATGAACAGAGCGTGTACAATTCAACATACAGCGTCTTTGCGTTGCAGGCAATGATTTTACTAATGTTAATGGCACCTTCTGCTTGTTTGAGCGTAGCCGAACGCGTTCAGACAAACAGGTTTTGCTGCAACGTTCTTTCCTTGTTGAGCATTTATCTACTTGTGATCAAGTGCATGCGTAAAGGATTAGTGTCAACTGAGCACACATGCTTTTTGCTACAGTTTGGCAGCTGCTACTGCTTCTTTTTTTTTTACGAACTTGTGGGCAAGACGCCACAATTGCTCGTAGGCAGAAACGTTGTTCGTGTTATAAGCGCAGCAGGCATCTTTGTGTTTCCACTGCTCTACAGCCATATTATTCCTAATTGCATGCACGTGTCCCCGTATGCACTAGCTTTTGTCTTTTCAGCAGAAGTGTGTGCATGTATAGGTTTTGTGGCGTCTAATCTTATTTTTGCGCTCGAGATGGTTTTGGACACAGTCTACACGCGAGCCCAGGAGATGTAAAAGAGGCACTTACGCATACATATTAGAGTTCTCGCTGTAGTATACTGCAAGCTGCAGCGCAATGACGACGTCGTCTTTCATTCCTCCAACCTTGCCACACAGCGCAACGCGCTGTTTTCCAAAGCAGTTGACAGCCTGCTTAAACTGAAAGGAGTATACTTTCATCTGCTCCTGGATGCGGCGCCGGGCCGCAACAGGGTCCTCACTTAACAGAGGCTGTCGAAAAGCGACACGCTGGTCGCGCAACATGTTATTAAACAGCGTCATCATTGCGTACTTTACCTCCTCCGTTGTGAGAATTCCGTAGCGGCGGTTTGCGTGGTCGATGCGAAAGCGCGTGTATGGCAGACCATTTAAGGCGCGCTGGTGATGTTCAGCCTCAAATCCAAGGTTTCGCTCGACCATAATGATTATTTCGCTAAGAGTAAGCTCGCGAATTTCGCGAAGACGCATCACGTGGCGCTGTACAAGAGCAAACTGCTTCTCCGGTTCTGCAAGCGGCAGGCGTACGTCAGAGTAGCTAAACAAAATTAAAGCAACAGTCATAAAATCAAGAAAAAAAAACAGAACAAAAAACAAGAAAACAAAATAAAGGGCCTGGAGCAGACCTTTGCAGTTCATGAGTATGTCGATACCAAGCACCTGCACCACAAATATGTCAGTATCAAATAATATAATGTCTGTACATACCAATCTCATCTGCCGAATTCTGATGCCTATTAACGAGCATCACGTGCGAACCTACTGCATGGACAGCATCAAGCGCATAGGCAACGAGTACTTTGGACGCGCAGAAGTTCCTATTGTGCGGCAGGTGCAGGACAGCGTGCCAGAAATGTCTTACACTCACGCGCTTGCACTTTTTTTTCTATTGTTAAACATCGACACCGTGCTCAAAAAGACAATTATTGACAACGAGTCTGCGCAGCAGCAACAGAAATGCGTGAACTTTTTCAAAAACCTGCGCCGACATGTGATTCCAGAGTTTATGAGTACGGAAGAGTGCGGCGTGCGCGCGTTTGTCGCGCAGTGCGAGCACGCGTGGAGTGTAGCGTAAAATACCGTAATGTTGCCGCGGTCGCGAGTAATGGATACAATGGCGTAGTCTGATTGCGGGCCTCCAGCTGCAGGATCGATAACAATAAATATGGTGGGGTTGTCTGGTAGCTTCAGCGGGTGCAGCGACATTGCAATCTCGATGTCGCTTTTGCGGAAAACTTGCTGCAGGCTGTCAAAGGCCAGTCCAGCAAGCTCAGACTGGATTAGGTCTGGTCTGTCCTGCATCATAATTTTTAACTTCCGGTGTCGCTCTTCGCTTTGCCACATGGGAACAAGGTGCAGCATGTGAACACACTCTGCCTGCTTTCCTTCCTCTTTACAGCGCTCGCAGCAGAGCTCGATGCATCGGATTGCAAAAAGAGGACGTTCTGTGCCTGGGTCCACCATTTGGATTAAGCGCGTGTAAAAGTTGATCTCAGACGTCAACGTCGAGATAGCGACAAGGGACGCGCTGCCAATGGACAGAATAGGTGCTACAGTTTCATAAAAAAAACCTTCGTCGCAGTATGCGGCCTCCTCCAAAATTAGTACGTCACCGCCAGTACCTTTAGTTGTTCCAATCTAAGATAAAAAAAGTTAGTGCACCTACACACACACCACAAGAACGACTTTGCCCCAGCGCTGTAATATACGAATTAAAGTAAAATCTTTTTTATTACTTCGTCCCTGCCTGTAGCATGGGCTGTGTTTATAGCCACATGCTAAAACGTAACTGCATCCTCACGCTCATGGTGCCTTTGGTAATGAGCAAACCTCCAGCAATTGTGCTACATGATAATGTGCATTTTTCGCACAAACATTTCAGACACTATTACGAAAAAAAACGATGCAAAGCGCATAATCTGGCGCCGTGTCCCGCTTGTAAGCCGGAGGATTACATGCAGAGGCGCGTTGTAAAAGCAGTGCAAGGCGCTTTAAAGCGTCTAGGAATGCCACAAACAAAGCCTATATTAACATATCTTGGAGCGGACTCATGGAGGCAGGTGCTTGAACATATGGAAGTAAAGCGAGCGTGCTGGAATTTGGAAGTTTCAAAAATGCCAATGACACCCACGAATATTGCAGTTGACCACATACGACCAGTCCGCGCGTTTCTTTCAGAAGCCGAGGGTGCACGTATGTTTCTCTGCAACCACTACACCAATCTTCAGCCCCTGCTGCTGGAGGATAACACGTGGAAGGGCGACTGCTGGTCTGATGCAGATGAGGCATACTGGCATGATCATATCCTCATGAAAACGGATTACGACAGGGTGTACTACCCAAAAACAGCTCCATCACAGCCTAGTCTGATTTTTGCTCGCCGACTCGAAAAGTGATTGTTATATCCTTTTCAGCCGACGGGTCAAATAGTAGTCTGATTTTTGCTCGCCGACTCGAAAAGTGATTGTTATATCATTTTTGGCGACGGGTACAGTGTTGAACATCCCGTTATTCACATAAAACTCCAGCTTTGCATATTGCTTGACTGTCATGCCAAGCCCATTTGGCGCACGTTTTAGGAAAATTTTTATTCCGTTGACGTCCGTCTGCGCAATTGTGCACAAGCGCCTGAGCTCGCGGCCGTCGACTTGAAGACTAACAAGTCCAGACACAGGAAATCTTTTTAGCCTGAACCAGTTGTACACGTCCTGGACTGACCATTCCGACGCCCCGACATTGTTTGCAGACGGATCGTATACACACAGCGTCACATGTGGCCACGAGAAGGTGATACTGCGCTTAGTTAATTTGGAATGCACATGCAGGTCGATAAGTTGAATTTCAGTTGCGTTGGACTCGAGGATGCAGCGCACCTGCCTCCAGGCATTGTTGTAATGGTAAAGGATGCGTCGAAAGTTGCCATCACACACAAGACAGTCTTTGCAAAAAAGCTCGAGCGCATGCCTGCCCTCCATCTTCCACCGGGCAGCAGCAAATGGCTTAAGTCCCACCATATGCGATCTCTCGTCTATGACAACTTGTGCCGACAGGAAATCGTATGCAGCATCCAGTTCACGTTTCTGCCAATTTCTCAGGCTTGCCAGTGGAAGCCAATTGCGGAGCTTTAATGCCCATGAGAAGAAGCCGAACGAGTCGACAAACTGGCCCAGTCGTGTATCCCCTTCAAAATTTTTGACAAACTGCTCCTTGGCGTACGCTTCAATAAATTGCAGCGCTATATCCCTCAGAGAGCGGCATGTCATGGCCAACTTGTACATGTGCGGGACGCCATTGTTTTTCATCACCTGCCGCAAAATGTGCATCACAGGCCATTGGACGAGCAGCAGCATACCTCGCGTAGAACTAGACGCAGAGTTGCTCAGAGTAAAGCGTTTTCCTTGCCACGTGTCCTGTGTTCCAAACACGTCGAAAAAAAGACACGGCGCTTTCTGCGCCTCAGGTAGAGACTGGCTTGGCCACAACAGCTCTGTGTCGCTACCGATTTCAAAATTTACGTCGTACTGCATGTCCAAGTCGTCATCAAGTTGCAGCATGTCGTCCATCGTTGCACTGCGCCTGCGTGTAGTCCCCCGACACCAAATTGGTGAAAATTTGCCAGAATAGTCAAATTCATCAAAAAATTGAAAAAAAAGAATTTGGACAGAAATGAACAAAATTACCTGCCTGAAAATTTTGCGCCTCTGAGAAATCCTCACAGAAATTGTCTGTCCAAGTTCCATCTGTCCATGGTTCCGGCCCCCCTTGCGTGGCTAATACTTGTTATGCAAGTAGTGCCCGTTGTCTGGTATATTCTGCATAATGAACGTAATGAATGATTTACGTTCTTAGCAGAAAGCCTCGGCTGTCATTTCCCTGCTGCATCCCAGGACAGACGAGGCAAGCAAAGCGTTGTTCAAAATCCACGTGCGCAGGGCGTACATCCATGTCAAGTCGTGCCGCATTAGTGACAAGCCAGTGCTTGACTGCTGCGGAGAGGAAGGAGATCTTTTTTTCATGCTCAGCTTCCTGCTCCGCATCGTGAATGACGATGTTGCTGCCTTGGAAGCATTGCTCAGTGAGATGGTAAATTCTCTTGGTCTGGACCATAACGCCCAGAATCTTTCACTCTCAAGGCATGAACTGGCCACCATGGCGTAGTGTGTAGATGACTTTTAGCAAAGACAGTTGAATATTTGAGAATTAGTAAAAATGTTGTATGCTTTTTGACTTTTGAAGTATGTACCTTGCTCGGGTAGCTGTTGATGATTCGCACGTCCGTGTTGCCCAGGGGTCCTTGTAGGTTTATTTCCTCCATGTTTTCGCGCTTTACGCTGAAATTAAGTGTCGCGTAATCGTCGTCTGCAATCATCAATGCAAACTTCTGCACGTTGCGCAGAATTTTTTGGCTAATGCGCTTGCAGGTGCTGTAAATACTAATCTCCACGCCGGGGCATGAAAGCAACATGGCTGCGCAAAACATGGACACGCTAATTGTTTTTCCAAAGCGTCGAGGAGTTGAAATCAGGATTTCCTGCGCAATATGGTCCCAGCTGTTGACTCGCAGCACCTTTTGATGGTCGCGTGCAAATTGGCCTACGGGCTCAAGTTTCCAAAAGCTTCGCGTGCAGGCCTTTAAAAAGTCGTCGTGAAACAAGCGCTGGTGATAACTTCTATTCCAACCGAGAGTGTCGAGCTTAGCCAGATACTTGCGGCAAAGTTGCATATATGCAAGAGGATCTTGCTTAGCCTCTTTTGCACCTGGCGCCCATTTCTCTGCGACGCTGCCTCGCAAACGCTCTTGCAGACGCCGTTGCAGAGCAGGTTGTAGTGGCACAACAGTTACCTCAGCTTTAGCCGAAGAGTGTGTGGCCCTCTCCAGTGCCCGCAAAAGCATATGCAGCACTCTCGAATCTGCCTTTTTTTCCGTGTTTTCGTTCATGCGACTGAGACTGTATATACTACTGTCATGCCAAAGCTATATATTTACATTTTATTCATATCTTATTTAAACAAACACGGTCCCCTTCCTTGTCATCATCGCAATTTTCTACAATTTTATGGAGGCACGATGACTGTGGCGGGCACGAGCGTGTGTGGTCGGAGTTTGCCTTCCACGTGTCGTAGCGCTCTGCATCAACCTCCTTTCCGCGCAGAAAGTAAAAAGTTGTGTGTGAATTCACGACGAGGTCAGCAGCTATTCTGATAAGCATGAAGTCTACTTGCGTCAATGCCACAAACATGCCGATTACACTCATGATCACGCCATATACAGTAAAGCATTGCACCATCAACAGACAGTGGAGCTTGGAGTATGGAATGTACTTTGTCTTGTGGTCCTCAATTACATTACTGAAGAAAGGACACAACGCGTCGCTGGAGAATGCAGCAACGGCAGTGCTAATAAATGTGTAGATAGAAGTCACCCACCACTTAAACCACGTATCCATCTTAACCCCAAGAAGCTCGTTTTTGGGATTTGGTCCGATCGTCAAGAAGCTGCTGCCATCTTGAATCATAATAAAACAAAAAACAGAGCTTGAAATAAAGGTCCACAACATAAGTACTCCACACAATCGCATTTTATTGTCAAACAAATCCAGCCAAAAGGTCATACATAAAACTTCTTAAATGTGCAATCATGCTCTGGTGAATGAAACACGTGTTTTGGCTCACGCCATCGGCGAACTAAGAACGTGACTTACGTCATCGACAAGAGTGAAGGACTCCACTCGCGAAAATACTGCTCACAAAAAAACTCTTGTGGCGACGCTGGACAAGAAGATCCTAGCGACAAAGGGGACTGTAGAGCTTGCAAGTCGTGTGCAGGCTGCTGCAGCAAAAGCGGCGGCGCTGGGTTAAACAGAGGAAGCTCAGGCGGCGGCATCTCCAGCTGCGGCAAATTCTGCTGCAAAGACGATGTAGTCGGCGCCTGCTGCTCGTCGACCGCATTTCGTCTTTTCATCAAGATGACAGCGCGCTGCAAGCTTTTGATAGCCGACTCAAGCCTTGCCTTACTGCATTCCGGGTAGTCGCAGAGAGGATCACTTCCGTCAATGTTCCTGATCGGGCCTGCAGTCATCGCGTATAGGTCGAGCCCAAGCTCTTCGGTGCTGCATTCTGCTTGGTGCAGCATGCCAAAGCACCGGAGATTGCTGCTTTGCCGCGGAATCCGAGTTTTATGGTTAAAACGCGCTAATTAGCCGCCGCGGAGAACCCGCCGAACAGAAAAGACAGAAAAGTTGTACTATTGTTTGTGGACAAAAAAGTACTTTACGACAGAAAATACAACTGGGGAAAAAAATCAATCTGACTTTACTACATAACACGTCAGCACCGAAGTTTTTGGCAAAAATTATTGCGTCTTAAAAAACCCGCCGCGACGCGGAAAGGACGCGCAACATGCGGAAAGGACGCGCAACATGCGGAAAGGATGCGCAACATGCGGAAAGGACGCAAAACATTCCAGAATCATAAAAAACTAAAAAAAAATCTCAGAATCGTCAAAAACATTGTTAAACCTTTCAATTAAAATGGGCGAAGAATAGATTGCCAAATGCGCGTATATCGTAAACTATTTTCATACTGTCTTTCTTATAAAAGGCCTTACACACATGCTTAACTCACTCATTCGCGCGTCTGCGCGTAATGTAATGTTCAAACCTCCGACCCAACCTTGCTTAAGAAATTTCAAAAAAGACGAACGCAACGTGCTCTTGAAAACAATACAGGGTGACTACGTACATTGCCGGCTAGTTTGTCCATGGGGCGTTGAAACCTGCCTGCAATCATACTCGGGCACACAAAACGTAATACTTTTTATGCATGGAAATGCAGACGACGTAAGCTCTTCGACAAGCTATTGTCAATGGCTTGCAGACCATATAGTCATGAATGTCTTTGTATTCGATTACCCTGGCTACGGCTATAGCTCGGGAACGGCGTCGGAGGAGGGCATGGAAGACGCTGCAGTCGCTGTTATGGAATATTTGACGAGCAAACTCGACGTTAGCTTGTCTTGCATTTTTGTTGTTGGAAAATCGATTGGCTCTTATCCTGCGATTTCCATAGCAGCACACCCAGTTTTCAGTTTGCACATCCGTGGCCTTCTTCTTCTATCGCCGGTGGCAAGCGCCGCGCGCTGCATTTTCGATGCTAATGTCTGTCCTAGTTATGTAATGCATAAGCTGGACGGCGTGGCACTTGCAAACATTTTGCACATTGGCAACGTAAACACTTTGATAATGATTGTGCATGGTGTTGATGATGATGTTGTAACAATCGACCACGCGCACGCTCTGTTGCAAAAAGCAGCTTTGCATACAAGCTACCCACCACTATGGCTTGAAGCAGGACACAATGACATGGAGAGCTTGCACTCTGGTGTTTTTTTTGACGCGGTGAGAGATTTTTTTGAGGAGTGTGCAAAAAGAATAGAACGCAAAACCTCTGCAACCTGTCCTTATGACTTCTTGGCAAATTGAGATGCTTCGATTTGTGCACGCTAATTCTGGTGTATAAAACATTGTACAGCTGCATGGGCATTGAAATCGAGGTAGCTGTGAACTCTGTGGCTGACCTGCAGGCAGTTGACTTGCACCTGCGCACGCTGTGCAACACCACACCAGGCGCGCAGTGTCAGGCGATTCTGACGACGGAGTACCAGTCGTGGCGGAGGCAGCTTGCACTATTTCTTAATGAACGCAGGCAGAACCCACACGCGTTCCTGCAGCGTCCGATAGACGCGTATATCAGCGGGTTTCGTTTGCGCTTTAATCAATACGTGTGCGTGATTTCACAGACAACGCCAACGACAGAACTTCCCGCAGCAGACTGCCAACGCAAGAGAAAGACAAGTGTTGTCGAATCAGTTTATGCTGGCTAGGGCGTTGCGCGCGACGTGTTTTGAAGACGACAATATATAAGCTAAGTGTTTTTATGTCTTTGGCTACAGCATCTATGACCAAAAACGCAGGACCGCCAGCACCTATGCGCGCCAACACCATGAATCTCAGTAATGCCCTTGTGCAAAACTGCTTTTCAAACCACGACCTCTCAAACATGGTTTTCGCACAGAAGGCGTACGGTCTTGCCACCGCGAATACATGTTCAGTAATTCAGCCGCTAAAACTTCATATGCCTTCTGTATCACAGCTGGCGCACGAGAATAGGTCGTCATTGTCTTCAATTGACCCTCTGTCTCTGGTACAGGCCGCGGCACAGAACGTGTACATGACGCCCTCACTTCCCGCCGTCGACATGTTTGTGCTGCCAAGCACCAACGCACAGCAGGAGGACAACACAAAGAGCGACGTTGTCAAGGTGTCGTATACCTCAGCGGAGGACTTGGCAGACGCCCTGTTTCCAACGACTGAAAAGCAGCATAAGGTTACGACACAGCTTCGTAATCAGGACAAGCACCTGCGTGCGCTCTCACAGCACCGCAAATTGGTGCACGATGGCTTGCTTGACCATAAAGAACAACTACAAAGTCTTGGACAGCACCGCGAAATGGTTCACGCAGGTCTGATTGATCACAGAAACGTGCTTCGTGACGTTCACAAATCCGTATCGTTGGCAGACGAAGGCCTTCGTGACCACAAAACCCACATCGAGCAGCTAAGAAATGACAACGCTATGTCTCAGAAAAGGTTGAAAGACATTAGTGTTGGTGTCGAAGACCTTACCAAGCAATTTGAGATGCTGCGCAAAGATACTGATTTAAAGACCCAGAGCATCAACAATGAAGTACGTGAGTTGAAGAATGGCATGAATATTCATACGAAGGCTTTGGCGGACCAGCATTCAGAGATTGACAACATGAAATTCACACACGCAGCTCTTGAAAACACACAAGCAAACACTGCCAAGGAAATTTCAAGCCTCTCAAGGTCGCTGAGCGCAAGGGTAACAAATGTTGATTTGATTCCACCTCGAAGGCCTGAGGCGTTTCGAAGGCAATAATAAGGTGCACGTTTATTGCATGCAATAAAGAAACTTAAAAAATTATTGAAATTGTGAAAAGCGAAGGCGTGGCGGTGTCGTGAGGTGCTTGAAAACAATTTGCGCGCCGGTGCTGTTGCTTGCTTTTGCAGGCATGGCTGCTGCGCTGTACTCGGTCGCCACGGGATTATTGGTTACAGCACCTGTTATTTCGGTCTCTGCCACGACCTGCACAGCGATAAAAAACATGAGAAGAACAAGCGAGGCCAGAATTAACGTCGTGTACACGTTTCTGTTTAAATCACACGTAGAGTCCTCAAAGCGTATTTTGTTTAACTTTGTGTCATACGAGAGCCACATGTCCAAATCTTTTTCGTCTGCAGGAGATACTGAGCGCCCAAAGAAGGCAAAGACAAGGAGGGGCGTAATATCTGTGTTTACAGGCATGTAAAAAATCAGGTCTGAACCTTGGATACTTACAGGCACCCCTCGCAGAGTCGTACTCGTGTGCTGCATAAACAGCTGCACTAAGCGCAGAGACACACAGCGCTGGTCACCTTGCGTACATGGCAAAAATTTGTCGTCCACTGACATGTATTTGTACAAAGTCCTGACAACTTCGCAGCAGTCCACTTTGACGGCTACACTTGAGTTGTCCGCATACGTCATCAGTATAAAAATACCAAACGTCAGTAGTGCGAATATAAATTTTGAAGAGGAATGCATGTGCAAAAATGCTTATATATTGAAGCGCTTATGTCATGAGAGCAAAAGAAGGGCGGCGTAAATGTACGTGGTTACCACTGTCCACAAAAGCATAGTACTTGACCGCGCGCCTGTCTTCGAGGCGTCCTCATTGTTGTATTGTAGCGGCGCCATGCCGAAAATTATAAGAGTGTAGAGCAAAGCAGCAATATACGAACACGACGACAGTAATACGCGCCACGAGGTTTTGCAATTGCGCACATTAGCAAACATAGATACGAAAAGGTTTACTGCAGGCTCTGTGGTCCACGAGAGAGGCCGCTCGCTCTGCCACAGCGCGTATCCTTGCATTATTGCGCCCAGAGCCAGCACAACCCACTCTGAGTGTACCGAGGTCTCATACATGGCAGAACCAACTTCATGACTTGCGCTTGCCCATGTGAAGAAAAAAACTATTACACACACAAGATAAAGCCAGTCCAGTGCTGCGTATTGGTACAACCAGAGTTTAAAGGCACGCCAGTGCAAGAAAGCATTTGCATTTTTTTCTGTTTCATGCTCGATCTGATTCCGGCGAAAGTCAAAGTCTATGGCAGGAATCGTTTTCAAAGAAGCTATGTTAGAAAGTGTCTTCTCGCGTGCAATTTTGCGCTCGTAATTGCTCAGTGACAGCAGACTGCTGCACAGAATTACGTGGAGCACCGTAAGAGATAGCATGGCGTTGACGGCGGCGTAAGAGTGCAAACTAGACTCCGGAAAGGGGGGAAAGATCAAAAAATCTTTGGTCAGTGCGTTACTGTCGTTGCGAAATTCGACAACCATGGCAAAACTGATGACAAACCACACGCCACATGATATAGCGCACTCGCGCAGATTTGTGACAAAGTGGTGGCTGGCAAATAACCGCCGCCACACGCTCAGCAGGACCATTATTTGAACTTCAAGACAGTACACAAGACTCCACATGTATGCTGGCCGCGTGTCGAGGCAATGTGCAATGCGCGTGCTGACATACTCAAGAGCTACACCGGGCTTTGTACAATGCGGGCTCCAGGCATCAGTATAAAGGTTCAATGCAACGTAAAAACTCCAAACACCTGTACCAATAGTTAAAATTAGCACGGCCCATGTGCCATACATACCAGATGAAACTTTTATACAAGATATCTTACTTGCTCCTGTACATATGCAGCAAAAGTCATGAAGTGGAAATACCGCAAAACAACTGTGCACAATGCCGGAAGCTCGTCTGCCGCAAACAATCTTTTTTCAGAACTGGAATACATTGCCGACGTGAGAGTGCAGTTGGAGGACATGGCGCAGGTGCACAATTTAGTGGGTACAAGCCGTATTGCAAGCAAATTAAACAAGCTAGATTTGCGAGCAATCAGCAACATATTGCCCAACTCAAAGTTTGAAAAGCAAAAGTTTGCAGCGATAACTATTCGCCTTGGACAACCAGTGTGCACTGTGCTTTTGTTCACTTCAGGAAAGATGGTTTTGACGGGCTGCAAATCAATGCTTGACTGCATCTTGGCCAGCACGTCCGTACTGGAGCACATGCGCAAGGGGTTTCCAGGTGTGCACTTTACTCTGGATCCTGTAAGAATTCAAAACATCGTCGGTAATGCGCACATTTCACTAAAGCCGGATGAGCGCATTGACTTACAGCGTTTCTACAAGGACCACAACGTATTTTGCACTTATCAGCCAAACATGTTTCCTGGATTGATCTACAGACCGTCGGATATGCCCATTGTCCTCTTAATTTTCTTCTCTGGAAAAGTTGTCATTACAGGAGCAAAAACAATGTCGGATGTGTACGGAAGCTGGAAGCAGTTGTGCGTACTATTAAAAGGCTACAAGACGAACGCTGTGCATGATGAGACGGCACAGCATAGGCCGCGGCAAAAAAAACAAAGTGTCTGATGCAAGGAGGTTGTGTTTCAAGACATATGTCGCTCAAACACTCAAAAGAGTTTACGGCTACCATCTCTCCGCAGCTTTTGCAGAGCCTGCGCAAGGCCAATGTCACAGACACGGATGTAGAGACGATAGAAAAGAAGTTGCAGGAACGCACTTCTTCACAGATCACATCTTACCTGCAGTTAGCTTTAATTAAGCTGCGGTATACAAACGTGGCAGCGCGAGAGTCTGCAACTCAGATGCAGGCGCAAAAAGAACGCATATCTTTTGCACAAGCTCTGGAGGAGCGCGTCAATGCAATGAGAGGGTTGTAAGAAAATAAAAAACTTATTAAAAAAAAACATTGCATCTGCGCCAGTGCATGCAAACTACAAACCATTTCTGCTTGCCATGGCAGCAACAGAGACCTTGACCGTCGTACGACAATGCAATCAGGATGCATTTACAAGACTGTTTGGTAACTTGGCGCGCACCTGTGCCATCGAGGACGCGCAACTGGAAGAGTTGTCAAATATGTTTGTCGCCAACAGTACTTTAAAAAAACCAATTATGTCTTCATGGCCCGAGACGGCTATGACGATATGGGTGTTTCCGCAGACTGAGCACGCTTGGAATGCGATACAACGATTTCTGCTTAAAACCCTCAGACCGCGTGTCTACGAGGCGTCAGAGACGCGCCCTGCGCAAAAAGAACTTTTTATGGTTGTTCCTCTCAAACCGCTGATGACAACACCGGAAAAATTCGATAAATGGATTGAAAAATTTACAGAGCTTATTGGCATGAGTGCAGGATGTGTGTGCTTTGAAGAGTACTTTGGTGCACAAATGCTCAGCAGCATGATGCGCGTGGACAACGGCAAGAAAATTGCAAGCAATTTTCCTTGTCAGTATCACAAAGACTTCTCAATGCTTTATGTCAGACTTTCTGAACAGCAGTCAACAGATTCACGAGTGCGCAAGATTACGGGAAAAGATTTCAACCAGACAAACTTTGTCCAGATGTTTTTGCAAAACCAGAGGTTAACCGAAACAGTCAATTCCATCAACTTTAATCTTGAGACCGTAATCAAAGATGCGGAAAAGTGGCGCAAGATTTGCGCGAGTGTAGCCGAAACGCTTAAAGGCGCGCACGAGATAAGCGAAGATGCACAGAAAGAAATATGCAAAGTCATAATGCAAGACCTTTTCAAAACGCCGGTCGTCGAAACAGGCATGCAAAGAGCGCCACAGGATGCTGTGCAAGCGCTAGAAGTTGTAGGCAGTCGCCTTCCCCCCTCTACAAGCATAGACACAAGTTGGAACCGCTACTCCGTCTCGAGGTATCCAGTAATGCTGGTAGATCAAGAATCCATCGCCTGGACAATTCCTAGGCCTGTGACAGAGTAACCTTAGACGTGGTCAAAGGTCTTATAGCGTATAAAACACTCTTATATTATGATTGTAAGTGTGCGTGCGCGCGCCCCAAAAAAATCGATTGACGTGGAACTATTTAAGGCTCCATCAAAATCACCAAAGTTGCAGATAGACAAGGGCAGGCTAGAATCGTTAATTCAAATGTTGCATGATGATGAATCTAGCACTTTGGCTGAAAGTACGGAATCGCTAGTGCGCCTCAGAGGACTACAAAACAATAAATTTGAAGTGTGCATGATGACGATGAATCAAGTGCCAGTTGTAGGCGTCGTATCCAGCTGCAACATAACTGTGGACCAGACACCAGAAAACCTTGATCCCTCAGTGCGCAATTTGTTAATGTACGCTCAGAAGCAAATTTTGCCTGTTTACTCGAAAGCACAGTTAGTTGCCAAGTGCTGTCAGCAGACATTTGGTATTGTTTTGATGCAGCCGACAGAGCAATTGTCATCCAATTTTAACTGTCTTACAGGCGCAGACACAAACTTTATGCGCAGCAATGCGTGCTCCATAAGCAAACTTGTAGACATACTCAACGCTTCAAACTGTGGAAAAGATATCTCACCAACAGTTGCTGCCAGGTTGGCCATGCTGGCCGCCACTTACTGTGCGTCGGCGCCAACAACTGACTCTGGCAACCTCTTTCACGTGAGCCAGTTGCAAATGACTGACTTGCCAAAGTCAATTTCCACTTGCGTATATGACCAACAGCCTGAAAAGCAACATATTACAATTTTGATGCGCGGCGATAATGCACAGGATAGAATCAAGCGAATCAACCTTGCTGTGCGCATTTTTCCGCGAGATAGCGAATTTGTGCGCACACACCTGCCAAAGCTTACTGGCATGAACTCCAACATATTGTCTGGAGTCCTTGTCGTTACTGGAGTGCGGAATCAGCAAGCAGCGGCCATATTTTTGAGCTCAGAAACTTTGACAACAAACAGTCACGGTTTTGCAATGCAAGCTTTCAAGTGAGAAAATAAATTTTAATTCTTGGGTTCTAATACACCTGTTCGTACAGATTGAGCGTCTTGAAGTATATACAAGAGTTTTTGCATGCATATGCAGCAGCTCTTTATGTCCATAATCTTAGCCGCGGCAGTGGTGTTTGTACATAGTGAAGAAGTAGATTTAACTTGCCATGTTTGCAATGCCTCCTACTATTGCCTGCAAGGGCAGCAGTTTGATTGTCCTTCAAATTCGCTTGCAGCAGTAGAGCTTGCAGACACAATTGAAGAATGTGTTTGCCACCCAGGCTACCTTCGAGAAGGAGACGTGTGCAACCTCGGGCAGCCGCCGGCGTGGTACATGTACGGAAACAGAAGCTTCTGTGTTTCCACGCGCAAGACGATTGAACAGGGGGCAAAAGGGCATCAGGACTGCGTCTGTGTGCCAGGCTTTGCGGGGCTGCCGGCGGTAGAGGCGGTGCCTTGCCAAGAGTGTCCTGCCGATACCTACACTGACGTGCACAACAGCAGCGCGTGCGTGCCGTGCCCGGCGCACGCCTCCCACAACGAGACGCGGCGCGAGAACGTCACTGCGTGTGTCTGTGACCCAGGATACACGGGTCCAGACGGCGGTCCATGCGTAGCGTGTCCCGCGGGCACTTTCAAAGCCGAGCCAGGAACAGCAGCGTGTAATGAATGCGGCGTCGACGAGTACTCGTACGCAGCGGCACCGGTCTGCGTCGCGTGCCACGCGAACTCGTCGGCGCTGCCCCGCAGCCCCGGCGTCGACCACTGCCTGTGCGACCCGGGCTTTTTCCCACAGGCTGGCCTGTGCATCATGTGCCACGCGGGCCGCTTCAAGGACACGACCGCAAACGAGCCCTGCCAGTCCTGCACCAGCAACACGTTCACATCCACGCGCGGTGCGACGGAGTGCACGTCCTGCCTGGCTTCATCGCCGTACAGCACCGCCTATCCTTCCGAAGGAGGGGTTCGCTGTCAGTGTATCGCGGGGTACATCACGGCAACAACTTTTACAGTCACAGTAACTGCGTTTAAATATGTTATAGACGGCATTAGCAAACCTATTCTTGAACTTGCTCGTGGACAAGTGTACACCTTTGTGCAAAGTGACATTTCAAACAATAATCATCCGTTAGCTTTCAAAGATAGCACAGGTGTTTTGTACACGACTGGCGTTGTCAGTACTGGTATACCGGGACAAGCTGGCGCGAAGACTGTCATTACAGTTGCTGCCAATGCACCAGACGTGTTGCGATACTACTGTGAAAAACACGGCGACTGGATGGGTAACACAGTAAGTGTGAAGCCCTACCTCATAACTCCAACCTGCATTGCGTGTCCGACAAACACATTCCAGCCAAGCCAAGGACAGACGAGCTGCGAGGCCTGCGACCCGCACGCGCGCTCGCCGGCGGCCTCGGTGACCCCGCTGGCCTGCCTCTGCAACGCCGGCTTCACAGACAATAGCGAGCATGAGTGCCTCGTCTGCGCGGGCGGGACGTACAAGGAGGCGGCGGCCGACGACGCGGAGGACACGGAGCTGTGCGAAGAATGTCCCGAGCACTCCTTCTCGCTCGCGCAGAGCGGGCGCAGGATCGACTGCCTCTGCGACCCCGGCTACAGCGGGCCCAACGGCGGCCCGTGCTCCGCCTGCGCCCCAGGACAGTTCAAACCCGCTAACGGCAGCGCGGCGTGCGAGGACTGCGCGCTGCACAGCTACAGCGACGCGCCGGCGGCCACGGCGTGCGCGTCGTGTGCTGTATTCCTGTCATCGGCGGGCGGGATCACGGGCCAGCCCGGGCAGAGCTCGTCGGAAGCCTGCTTCTGCGACTTGTTGGGTGGATTCGCGGAGATTGTGCGCAACGGCGCGCGCGCGTGCTCCGCGTGCGCGCTCGGCACATACGCGGCGGAAACTGGCTGCCGGAACTGCTCCGGTGGCACGTATACAGACGAGCGCGGGCTTACCCAGTGCAAGCAGTGTCCGGGCAACATGAGTTCATATGACTATCCATTCGTCGCCTGTCAGTGCCACAAGGGCTACAAGTGCGACGGGCGCGACCTTATCACCTTCTTGACCAACGCGACGGACTGCCGTTGCGACGAGTGCCCGTCTGACACGTTTAAAGACTTTACTGGAGCAGCCTCAGTCTGTCAAGTTTGCCAGGCAAACTCTGAGTCGATCCCCGCCTCGACCACGCAGGACATGTGCCTGTGCAAGCGGGGCTACCGCCAGAATGGCCCCACGGTGTGCGAGGCGTGCGAGGCGGGGACCTACAGCGACATCCTCGACTCACTGGCATGCAGTATTTGTCCTGCTGACACGTACACCCCCGCCGCCTTGTCACCGTGGGACGCGCCGGCCGACTGCCAGGCGTGCGCGGTGTGCAACCAGGCCACGAATCTTGCATACACAGACCACTACGACGCCGCGCGCGAAGGCTTGGGCTGCGGCCTGGACCAGGCAACTAACTGTCAGCCATGCCCGGCGTCGGCGTCGCTCTTCCGCCCGACGACGGCGTCGCAGCGCAACAAGGGCGTGCAGAGCTGCGTCTGCGACGCGCACTTCTACGGCGCCAAGGGCGCGGCCTGCGCGGCGTGTCCGTCGAACCAGGTCCGTCCCGACTTCATCGACGCCGCGACCACCCTCGCGGACTGCCTCTGCGCGCCCGGCTTCGAGCCAGATCCAGGGGCTGTCAATCTATGCCGCCAGTGTCCGATCGGAACCTACAAGACGTACATCGGCGACCACAACTGCACCGCCTGCCCGGCCACGCTGACGACCGCGCAGACCGGCAACGCCAACGCCTCCGCGTGCGTGTGCGCGCCGGGGTTCGCGTTCGACGGCGCGCAGTGCGTGATCTGCGCAGAGAGCTCGTTCAAGATTGGGTTTGACTTGCTCGAGACGTGCACGGCTTGCACCGCCAACGCATTCGGAGCACAGGGAGCCACGGATCAGCTGCAGTGCTCATGCGCTCGCGGTTTTGAAGCAAACTTCTTCGAATGTTTGATCTGCCAGCCTGGCAAGTACAGGAACGAGAGCTCCAACCTCGGCTTAGCGGTTGTCAACCCGGGCCAGTACAAGTGCCAGCTGTGCCCGCTGAACACAGCCACCAACAACACAGGCACGCACGTGTGCGCGGCGTGCGCGGCGGGCAAGACAACCGACGGGCGCACCGGGCAGGTGGAGTGCGTGTGCGACGTGGGCACGGAGCCGGGCACGGAGCCGGGCGCGGGC
>Ga0194133_10000567_pt1 | contig 72616 bp, 53 predicted proteins | sample TA2KigOf40mmetaG_FD_155448 | JGI IMG/M metagenome (GOLD analysis project Ga0194133, IMG submission 155448) | Freshwater microbial communities from Lake Tanganyika, Tanzania - TA2015055 Kigoma Offshore 40m | ecosystem: Environmental > Aquatic > Freshwater > Lake | place: Tanzania: Lake... | reverse complement strand
CGTGGTCGATGCCGATCAGCCAGGCCACCGGCGCGTAAAGCACCCCGAACAGGAACTCGAGGGAGAGTCCGGGGAAGGCGCCGCCGGTGACGCTGCTGACCCACGCGTTGAGGCCGGGGTACGAGAACCGCGTCTCGCCGAGGAGGAGGGTGCCCGGGGTGCCGAGCCAGCCGAGCATCGCGTTGACCATCGTCACCAGGGCGGTGAAGGCGATGAGCATCGCGCCGACGTTCACCGCGAGCTTGAGTCCCTCGGAGGTTCCCAGGCAGACGGCGTCGACGGCGTTGCAGCCCAGCTTCTCCTTGGAGATCGTCAGCTTGTGGTCCACGGGCTGCGTCTGCGGCACGAGCATCTTCGCGATCATCAGCCCCGCGGGGGCGTTGATGACCGAGGCGGTGATCAGGTGGGTCGCGAACATCATCTGCTGCTTCGGGTCGTCGCCGCCGAGGAAGGCGATGTAGGCCATCATCACCGCGCCGGCGATGGTCGCCATCCCGCCGACCATGATCGTGAGGAGCTCGGAGCGGGTCATCCCGGCGAGGTAGGGTTTCACCAGGAACGGGGCCTCCGTCTGCCCGAGGAAGATGTTGGCGGAGGCGCTGAGGGTCTCAGCGCCCGAGAGGCGGAGCGTCTTCGACATCACCCACGCGAAGGCGTAGACCACGCGCTGCAGGATCCCGAGGTAGTAGAGGAGCGAGGAGAGGGCGGAGAAGAAGATGATCGAGGGGAGGATCATCACGGCGAAGACGACCCCGTGGCGGGACTTGTCGGCGAGGGAGCCGAAGAGGAGGGACACGCCGGCGTTGGTGAACGCCAGCAGGTCGATGAAGCGGGCGCCGACCCATTCGATCGCGGCGCGGGCCGGGCTGAAGTACAGCACCAGCGCGGCGAACGTGAACTGCAGGACGATCGCCATCCCGACCGTGCGCCAGCTGATGGCCCGCCGGTTCTCGCTCAGGAGGTAGATCACGAGGAGCAGCACGGCCATCCCGAAGAGGCCGCGGAGGAGGTTGAGGAGGACGTCCATAGGCGCGTGGGCGGGGTTGGCCGGGAGCTTGCGCCCCGGGGCCGCGCCGGCGAGAACTTCCTGCGATGACCACGCAGGAAAGGCTGGAACGTCACCTCGCCCGGGCGCCGCAGGTCGGGGCCGCGCTCTTCGTGGCGCCCAACGCCACGGTGATCGGCGACGTCGAGCTCGGCGCGCGCGCGAGCGTCTTCTACGGTGCGGTCCTCCGCGGGGACATCGCCCGGATCCGCGTCGGCGCCGGCACCAACCTTCAGGACAACGTGGTGGTGCACCTCGCGGACGACCGCGACGCCCTCATCGGCGACTGGTGCACCGTCGGGCACGGTGCGATCGTGCACGCCTGCACGGTGGAGGACGAGTGCCTCGTCGGAATGGGCTCGACCCTGCTGGACGGGGCGGTGATCGGCGCCCGGAGCATCGTCGGGGCGAATTCATTGGTGCCCCAGCGCTTCCGCTGCCCGCCCGGCTCGCTCGTGATCGGTTCCCCGGCGCGGGTGGTCCGGGCCCTCAGCTCCGCCGAACAGGACGCCCTGCGCGGATGGGCGGAGAAGTATCTCGTCGTCGCCGCTGCGCACGCCGCGCGGCTCAGCGGACGGACCCCGGCGACGCCGGCAGGTCCAGCGTAAGGAAAGTGAGGCCGGGCGGGAGGGCCCCCGGAGTTGGCAGCGGACGCCAAGGGAGGTGGTCCCACGGCGGGAAGAACACGTCTCCGGAGTGCTCTGACGCAACCAGTGTGAGGTGCAGGCGGAGATGCCGCCGGCCGGCGAGCGCCAGGGCTTCGGCGTAAGGCCGTTGTCCCCCGCAGATGAAGATTTCCCCGGGCAGTTGTTCGGCCGCGGCGATGGCCGCGGGGAAGGTGGCGGCCCGAAGCACCGCGGCGCGTAGCGGGAGGCTCGAACCGGAAATCACGATCGTCTGCCGGCCGTGTCGGTCCACGGACCGCCAAGCTTCGTGGGTGCGGCGGCCGAGAATACACACCCCGCCTGCCGTGAGCGCGTCCAGGCGGGCCAGGTCCTCCGGGTGCCGCCAAGGCAGCGCGCCGTCCCGTCCGAGCACCCGGCCTGGGGTAGTGGCGACGACGAGGTGGAGAATCCGTTGCACGGCGAGGTAGCGTGTACTTTTGCGCGCTCCTGGCTAGCTCCTCCAATCGCCATCGGATCCTCGGTTGAAATCAAGTCGCGCGTGACGCGCGTCGCACTGCCCCCGGCCCTCGCCGCGGCTGCGGTACCCGCGGTGCGAGGATGCGACTCAAGCAGTGCGCCAGGCTCTCGGCCGGCTTCTAGGATGCCTTGTGCCTCGCACGCGGGGGCTTGCCCCTCGTCAGCGGTCGTTATCCGCTTCGGCGATGAATTCTTTCCGCGTTACCCTACTGCTCGGCCTGCTCGCGGTTTTCCGGTTGGATGCGGCCCCGCTCAAGGTCGGAGCGCACCGCCTGGAATTCACGCACGAGGGGGAGGTCATCGAGGTGTTCACGTACCGGCCGCCGACCTACCGGGATGGGCCGCTGTTCATCATTTTCCACGGGGTCGCCCGCAACGCCGAGGACTACCGCAACTTCGCGATCACCCTTGCGGAGCGCTTCCGGGCGCTGGTGGTGGCGCCGCGCTTCGACAAGGAACGCTTCCCGCTGGAGCGCTACCAGCGGGGCGGATTGGTGGACAAGGCGGGGAAGGTGCAGCCGCCGGAACGCTGGACGTACGCGGCGGTGCCGCGGCTGGTCGCGCGCATCCGCGCCGACGAGGGCCGGCCGCAGCTGCCCTACTACCTGATCGGCCATTCCGCGGGCGGCCAGTTCCTCGTGCGGCTGGCGGCCTTCCTGCCGACGGAGGCGGGCCGGATCGTCGCGGCCAACCCCGGCTCGCACCTGTTCCCGACCCGCGAGCGGGATTTCGGTTACGGTTTCGGCGCTTTGCCGCCGGAGCTGGGTTCCGACGATGTCCTGCGCCGCTACCTGGCCGCCCCGCTCACGCTTTACCTCGGGACCGGGGACACCCTGGTGGAATCCAACCTGGACCAAAGCCCGGCGGCGATGCTGCAGGGCGGGAACCGGCTGGAGCGAGGACGGGCCTGCTTCGCGTTCGCCGCGGAGCTGGCCCGGAGCCGGGGCTGGACCTTCGGCTGGCGCAAGGTCGAGACCCCCGGGATCGGGCACGACGCGGCGGAGATGTTCGCCGCGTCGGAGGTGACCGACGCGATTTTCGGCCGCTGAAAGCGCCCCGGTTTGCCGGGGCGCGCCGGCTCAGGCCGCGGGGACCAGCCGGATGCTCTCGATCGCGATGCGCTCGGCCGGGGTGCTCTTCTCACCGCCGCCCCCGCCGAATCCGGTCGGGACGGTGGCGAGACGCTCGAGGACGTCGTCGCCCTTCACCACCTGACCGAAGGCGGTGTACTGGCGGTCCAGGAAGCGCGCGTCGCCGTGGCAGATGAAGAACTGGCAGCCCGCGGAGTCGGGGTGCTGGGAGCGGGCCATCGAGATGACGCCGCGGACGTGCGGTTTCGCGTTGAACTCGGCCTTGATGGTGTAGCCGGGACCGCCGGTGCCGGGCGTCCCGCGGGCCCCTGCCTTCGTGTTCGGGCAGCCGCCCTGGATCATAAAGCCCTTGATGATGCGGTGGAAGGCGGTGCCGTCGTAGAAGCCCTCGCGGGCGAGCTTCTTGAAGTTCTCCACGGTCTTCGGGGCGACGTCGGACCAGAAGGCGAGGGTGATCTCTCCGTAGCTGGTCTTCAGGATGGCGTGCTCTTCGGCGGGTGCGGTGTTGCTCATTGGGGTCGTGAGCCAAGGCGGCGCCGCGCGCGGCGCAAGGGGTTTCTGCCGCGAGTCCCGGGCGCTTACTCCGGGAACGCGGCGTCGATGCGCTCGCAGAAATGATGGATCAGGAACAGGTGCGCTTCCTGCGCGGCGGCGCCGCTTTCCCCGGGCACGATCAGCTCGCAGTCCGCCACGCCGCGGGCGCGGCCGCCACCCCGTCCGAGGAGCGCCAGGCTCCGCAGCCCGCCGCGACGGGCCTCCGCGAGGGCCGCGAGCAAATTCGCGGAGTTGCCGCTGGAACTGAGCACGATCAGCAGGTCGCCCGGCCGGCCGAGGCCGGCGACTTGCCGGGCGAACACCTGTTCGAAGCCGAAATCGTTGCCCACGCACGTCAGCAGCGAGCCGTCCGCCGAGAGTGCGAGCGCGGGGAGCGCCCGCCGGTTGCGCTGGTACCGCCCGGTGAGCTCCGTCGCGAAGTGCCCCGCCTCCGCCGCGCTGCCGCCGTTCCCGGCGACCAGCAGCTTGCCGCCGCCCCGCAGGGTCTCGAGGATCAGGTCGCCGGCGCGGGTGATGGCGGGCTCGAGCGCCGCCAGGGCCTCGAAGGTGCGCAAGGTCGTGGCGAGGGAGGTCGGGAACGGGATCACGCCCGGCACCGTGGAGGGAAATCGCCCGCGGGAAAAGGCCCGTTTTGCGGAGGCGTGGCTTGCCGGCCCCGGCCCGGCTCGGCTATGCCCCCCGCGATGCGTCTGCGCCAAATCACCCTCCGGCACTTCCGCAACGTCGCGGACGCCACGGTGGACTTCGTCGGCCGGCAGTCGTTTTTGCTCGGGCCCAACGCGCAGGGTAAGACCAACCTGCTGGAGGCGGTCGGCTTCCTCACCGCGCTCCGCTCCTTCCGCACCAGCGACGTCCGGCTGCTGGTGGCCCGGGGGCAGCCCGCCGCCAGCCTCGCGTTCGTCCTCGAGCACGAGCGGCAGGGGGAAACGCGGGTGCGCATCATCCTGCGCCCCGAGGGCCGCGAGCTCCATTGCGACGGGGAGAAGATCACGCGGCTGGCGGATTACCTGGGGCGCTTCCCCACCGTGGTGTTTTCGGCCCAGGACCTGCAGTTGCTGCGCGGCGCCCCGGCGCTCCGGCGGCGCTGGCTCGACCTCACCTTGGCGGCGATGGACAGCGGTTACCTCGCCTCGCTGCAGTCCTTTGTCCGGGCGGTGGCGGCCCGCAACGCGCTGCTCAAGTCCGGGCGGGCGGCGGCCGCGGAACTGGATGCCTTCGAGGCGGCGCTCGCCCCCGCGGCCGCGGATTTGGTCCGGCGGCGCGTCGCCGGGGTGGCGGCGCTGGCGGTGCCCTGCGGCGCGGCCTACGGGCGCGTCGGGGGCGGGGAGGAGACGGCTGAGCTGACCTACCGGCCCGACTGGGCGGAGACCGATCCGGCGGCCTGGCGGCAGCGCCTTGCCGAGGGGCGCGCGCGCGATCTGGCGTTCCGGGCCACGCTGACCGGACCGCACCGCGACGACCTGGAGTTGCGGATCGGGGGTGGCGTCGCGCGGGATTTCGCCTCGGAGGGCCAGCAGCGGTCGGCGGTGCTGGCGTTGCGCCTCGCGCAGGCGGCGTGGTTCCGGGAGCGGAGCGGGGTCGCGCCCATCATCCTCGCGGACGATGTGCTGGGGGAGCTGGATCCCGGGCGCCGCGCCCGCTTCTGGTCGGCCCTGCCGGAGGAAAGCCAGGTGATCGCCACGGGCACCCAATTGCCCGGCGCGGGCGGGGATGGCGTCCGCTGGCAAGTTCTGACCGTCCGGGCGGGCGGCTTCAACGCGGGGGAGGTTGCCGGGTGAATCTGGAAACCTGGGACTGGGTGATCGCGGTCGCGGCCGCGCTGATCGTGGGGGTGGCGAAGGCCGGCATCGGCGGCCTGGGCCTGCTCGCGGCAGTGCTGTTCACGCAGATCCTCCCGGCGAAGACGGCCTCCGGCGCCCTGCTGCCGCTGCTGTGCCTCGGGGATCTGGTCGGCGCCGCGCTCTACCGCCGGCACGCGGATTGGGGCCATCTTGGCCGCCTCTTCCCGTGGACCGCGGTCGGAGTGGTGGCGGGTTACTTCCTGCTGGAGCGCCTGACGGATCTGGAGGCCCGCCGGCTCGTGGGCGGCATCGTGCTGGGGATGGTGGCGCTGCACCTCAGCCGGCGGCGCCGGGAAAGGGCGGAGGAGTCGTTCGGGGCCTGGTTCGCCCCGGCGGTGGGAATCCTCGCCGGGATCACGACGCTGGTGGCCAACGCGGCGGGGTCCCTGATGGCGATCTATTTCCTGGCGATGCGCCTGCCGAAACTCGACTTCGTGGGCACGGCCGCCGTCTTCTTCCTCGTGCTGAACCTGTTCAAGCTGCCGTTTATGGGCGGGCTCGGGCTGATCACCCAGGAGAGCCTGAAGGTGAACCTCCTGCTGGCCCCCGCGGTGCTGGCCGGGGCCTGGGGCGGGCGGGCCATCGTCGCGCGGATCGATCAGCGCGCGTTCGAGAATGTCGCCCTCGCCCTCAGCGTCGTCGCAGCCATCCGGCTCCTGACCTGAATGTCCCGTCAAGGATCAATCCCGCCTCGCCGATGCCCCGAATGAACACCCGCCAGCTCTGGGCGGCCAAGCTCGCGGGCCGCCCGCTGCCGGCCCCGCGGGGGCCGGCGGCCCTCCTTGCCGGCACGGGTGCCGCCGGTGCCGTCGCGCCGCCGCGCCAACCGTTCACGGGGCGGATCTTGGGCATCGATCCCTCGCTGCGCGGCACCGGCCTTGCGCTCCTGGAACTGGCCCCCGGACGCCCGCCACTGCTGCTGCGTTGCCGCACCGTGACCGTGCCCGCGCGCCAACCGCTCGCCTTCGCGCTGGGCGAGATCCACCGGCACGTGAGCGAGTTCCTCGAGGGCGCCGGCGTGCGCCACGTCGCGCTCGAGCAGACGATCTACGTGCAGAACTTCCAGACCGCGCAGATCCTCGGGGCGGCCCGGGGGGCCGCGATCGCCGCGGCCGCGATCCGGGACCTGCCGGTCTTCGAGTACGCGCCGCTGCGGGTGAAGCAGGCCGTCGTGGGCGCCGGTCGCGCCAGCAAGGAGCAGATGGCGCGCACGGTGATGGCCATCCTCGGCCACGGGCGCGCGCTGGCCTTCGACGAGGCCGACGCGGCCGCGGTGGCCCTGTGCCACGCGTTCACCTGGCGCGGCTGAGCCGTTATTGGCCGAGCACGGAGCGGAGCATCTTGCCCAGTTCGACCGTACGGTAGGGCTTGGCGAGGTAACCGCAGGCTCCGGCCTCGAGGAACCGCCGCGCGAGGTCGTCGTCGTCGTAACCGCTCGCGATGATCGCCCGCACGTCCGGGTCGATCCGGCGTAACTGCTCGAGGCACTCCTCGCCGCCCATCCCGCCCACGATGGTGAGGTCGAGGATCGCGGCGTCGTGCGGCCGGCCGAGGCTCAGGTAGCGCTGGTAAAGCGTCACGGCCTCCTCGCCGGTCCGGGCGTGGTCCACCTTGTACTCGAGGCTCTGGAGCATCGAAACCGTGAGCGCGGCGACGGCGGGATCGTCGTCGAGCAGGAGGATCCGGCCCGTGCCGAAGCGGTAGGTCGGGGCGGGGCGCACCGGCGCGGCGGCCGGGGCGGGGGCGGGCGGCAGGTAGACGGTGAAGGCGGAGCCGACCCCCGGTTCGGTCGCGAGCGCGAGCTGGCCCCCGTGCTGGCGCACGATGGAAAGGACGGTCGCGAGCCCGAGTCCGGTGCCGTGCTTCTTGGTGGTGAAGAACGCGTCGAAGATCCTCGCCGCCACGTGCGGGGGGATGCCGCTGCCGTTGTCGCGCACCTCGAGCTCGACCCATTCCCCGGCCGGCAGGCCGTCGATCTGGCCCTCGGCCAGCGTGACCTTCGCGCCCCGCAGTTGCACCTGTGGACGGTGCGGGGCGGGCGGCATCGCCTGGAGCGCGTTCACCACGAGGTTCTGGAACACCTGCAGCAGGCGCGGACGCTCGCCGTGCAGGTCCGGGGTGCCTTCGGCGACCTCGACGGTGACCGTCGCGGGCGAGGCGGCGGCGGCGATCCGCACCGCATCCGCGAGCAGGTCGCGCGCCCCGAAGGGGGTCTTTTCCCCCGCGCCCCCCTTGGCGGTGGTGAGGAGCTGGCGCGTGAGCCCCTTGGCCACGAGGCAGGCGCGTTCCGCATCCGCCAGCGCGGAAGGGTCCCGCTGGTCCTTGGCGAGGGAGACCGCGCCCAGAATGGTCGTCAGCAGATTGTTGAAATCGTGCGCGATGCCGCCCGCGAGCAGGCCGAGGGCCTCGAACCGGTTGGCCCGCACGAGTTCCTCCGGGGTCAGCCGCATCTCGTCGGGATTCCGGAAGACCAAAATCAGGCCGGTGACACGGCCCGCCTCGTTGCGGCGGGGTTCCGCGCGCCAGACGATGGGCAGGGGTTCGGCCTCGCGCCGCTGCAGGGCGTCGGTCGCCACCAGCGGGGGCGGGCGATCACCGAGGAGGAACGGGGCGAACGGCGCCGGCACGCGCCCGCCGTCGTGCCGGCGCACCAGCGGGAACACCTCGGTCGCGGTCCGTCCGGTCAGCGCCTCCGGGGTGGTCCCGAGCAGTTGGGCGGCGCGGCGATTGGCGCGCTCCACCCGCTCGCGCGCATCCAGGACGAGCACGCCCTCGCTCACCGCCTCGATCGTCTCGTCGGCCCGCGCCGCGGGGGCGGGCGCGGTTTCCGGGCGGGGCATCGCGAACCCGGTGGCCCGCCGCAGGCCCCCGCGGCGGTGTCGCCGACGGGTGCCCCCGAGCCACACCGGGACGGGGGATCCCCCCGCGGCCCGCAGTTCCGCGGCCACGAGGAAACCAGGAGATTCACCACTCAGGGCATCCAGCCAGACGGCGGCGCCCTCATCCTCCGCCCCGGTGGGCAGGTCGCCCGCGAAGGAACCGGAGGGGAGCGGTCCGGCGTCGTCGTCGCGCCCGAGGAGCCGGTGCCAGCCGCGGGAGACCCAGGCGACGCCGCTCCACGCGTCTAGGTCGAACAACGCCACCTCCTCGGCACCCGCGATCGCCCCGAGGCGCTCCTCCGCAGCGAGTAGCGACTCCTCCAGCTCCTTGCGCTCCGTCAGGTCGAGGTGCAGGCCGACGATGCGCTCCAAAGTCCCATCCCCGCCCGTCTGCCGCACGGTGATACCCTGCACCCACCGCCAGGTGCCATCGCGGTGACGCAGGCGATACTCGGCGGTCGCGGCGCGGGTTCCGGCCCCGGTGGGACCGGCCGCCACATCCGGCGCGGCGCCGCTGTCATCCGGATGGAGCAGGCTGCGCCACGTCTCGAGGGAATCTGCGAGCTCGTCCGGCCCGTAACCGAGCATCGCCTTCCAGCCGGCGGAGAAGCGAGCTTGTGCCCGGCGCGGATCCAGCTCGAAAAAACCTAGGTCGGGCGCCGCGGCGAATGGCTCCGCTCCTAGGCTGCGGTCTGCTCCGATCGGCTCCGCGGCGGGACTGGGGGCGTCAGTCGCGCCAGCCGGCAGGAGGAGCGCCAGCCACGTGCCTGCGGCGGGCCCGGCCGCGAGAGAAAAGTCGACCTCCCCGCCGGAACGGTCACCGCCGCGCGTCGCCAACCGGACCGAGCCCGCCCGCGCGGCGGTCTGCAGCGCCTCCCATTGCGCGGCCTGGAAGGCAGGATCATCCGCCTCCAGCTCAAAGCGGAATAGCTCGGCGACCGGCCGGCCAGCCAAGGCCGCACCCGGCCAGAACGCGGCGGTCGCACCGGCGGCGGTGAGGACGCGGCCATCGGCCGCAACCAGCAGCGCGGCCGGGGTGGCGGAGGAACGAGGGGAGGCCACGGACGGGGGGCTTAGACCGTCCCGTGCTCCAGCCAGCGGCGGACCCGGCCCGCGAGGAATCCGATGTAGGCGGGATGATCGTTCAGGCAGGGGATCTGGGTGAAGGATTCGCCCCCCGCCTCGAGGAACGTCTCCTTCCCCTCGCCGCTGATTTCCTCGATCGTCTCGAGGCAGTCCGCGACGAACGCGGGACAGAGGATCAGCAGCCGCTTGCGGCCCTCTTTGGGGAGCCGCTCCAGCTCGTGGTCGGTGAACGGCGAGAGCCACGGCTCCCCGGCCAGCCGTGATTGGAACGAGACGCTGTACTTTTCCGGCGCGAGCTTCGCCCGGGCGACGAGGGCCCGCGTGGTGGCGAGGCACTGCGCCTTGTAGCAGGTGGCGTGGAGCGGCGAGCAGGTCGCGCAGCAGTCGGGCACCAGGGTGCAGTGGGCCTGGGACGAGTCGCCCTTGCGCAGGTGACGCACGGGGATGCCGTGGTAGCTGAAAAGGACGTAATCGTGCGGCTGCGCCAAGTACGGGGCCGACACGGTGTGCAGCGCCTCGATGTAGTCGGCGTCCTGGTAAAATGGCTGCACGCACGCGATCCGCATCCCCGGGGCGAGCCGCGCGGCCTCCGCGTACACCTTCACGACGACCGTCTCCCACGAGGACATCGCGTAATGCGGGTACTGCGGGAACAGCAGCACCTCGGTCACCCCGTCGGCCGCCATCCGGGCGACGATGTCCTTGATCGCGGGCCGGCCGTAACGCATCGCGAGATACACCGGCGTGTCCGCCCCGAGGTCGGCCGCCAGCTTCTCCTGCACCTTCCGCGAGGTTAGGATCAGCGGCGAGCCCTCGGGCGTCCAGATCTCCTCGTAGGCGTGCGCGGACTTCCTCGGCCGCGTCCGCAGGATGATGCCCTCCAGCAGCAGCCAGCGCAGCGGGGCCGGCAGATCCAGCACGCGCTCGTCGCCCAGGAACTCGCGCAGGTAGCGGCGGACGTCCGGCACGGACGTGGATTCGGGGGAACCGAGGTTGACCAGCAGGACGGCGCGTTTGGGCATGCGATGGCGGGGAGGGAAACGGGGAGGTCCCCGCGGCGCAAGGCGGCGATGGAGAATTGCCTTTGACCGCCGTCGCCCGCGCGCCACGGTCCCCGCTGCATTCCTTATGTCCTGCTCCCGTCCCCCCGTGCTGCTGGTCATCCGCGATGGCTGGGGCCGCAACCCCGACCGCGCCCAGGACGCCACCAACGCCGTGGCCCTCGCGCGCAAGCCCTGCGATGACCTGCTGCGGTCGCGCTACCCCCACGCCCTCCTGCGGGCCTCGGGCCGGGACGTCGGCCTGCCCGACGGCGTGATGGGCAACAGCGAGGTCGGCCACGAGAACATCGGCGCGGGCCGGATCGTCGACCAGGAGCTGGTCCGCCTCAACAAGCTGTTCGAGGAGGGCCTGCTGGCCGGCAACCCCGCGTGGCGCGGGGCGATCGCGCGGGTCCGGGGCAGCGCCACCGCGCGGCTCCACCTGATGGGCATCGTCAGCGACGCCGGGGTGCACGGGATGCTGGAGCACCTCTATGGCATCCTCGCCCAGGCCAAGGCGGACGGGTTGCGGCCGGAGCAGGTGCTGATCCACGCGTTCACCGACGGGCGGGACACGCCCCCGATGAGCGGCCTCGGTTACATCCGCCAGGTGGAGGCCCGCTGCCGCGAACTGGGGATCGGCGCGATCGCGACCGTGTGCGGGCGCTTCTGGGCGATGGACCGCGACCACCGCTGGGAGCGCGTGCGGCAGGCCTACGAGGTGCTCACCGGCCGCGTGGTCCGCGCCACCGCGCCCAGCGCGGAGGCCGCCGTGCAGGCCTACTACGACGCCCCCCTGAGCGAGACCCAGAAGGGGGACGAGTTCGTCCCGGCGACCGCGGTCCTCGGGGCGGACGGCGCCCCGCGCGGCTTCATCCGGGACGGGGACGCGGTCGTGTTCTACAACTACCGGGGCGACCGGCCGCGCGAGATCACGCGCGCGTTCGTGCAGCCGGATTTCGCGGCCTTCGACCGGGGCCCGTTGCTCGACCTGCATTTCGCGACGATGACCGAGTACGAGAAGGGCCTTCCCGTGCAGGTCATCTCGGGCAAGCCGCCCGCCCTGCGCAACATCCTCGGCGAGGTCGTGAGCCGCGCGGGCATCGCCCAGTTCCGCTGCGCGGAGACGGAGAAGAACCCGCACGTGACCTTCTTCTTCAACAATTACCGGGGCGATCCCTTCCCCGGCGAGGCGCGCGCCTGTCCCGCCAGCCCCAAGGTCGCCACCTACGACCTGCAGCCGGAGATGGCGGCGGCGGAGGTCACCCGGCTCGCCCGCGAGGCGATCCTCGGCGGCCGGCACGGGCTCATCGTGGTCAATTACGCCAACCCGGATATGGTCGGGCACACGGGTTCCCTGCCCGCGACGATCCGCGCCGTCGAGGCGACGGACGCCGGGGTGGGGGAACTCCTCGGCGCGCTCGCCACGCGCGGGGGCAAGGCGCTGGTGGTCGCCGACCACGGCAACGCGGAGCAGATGTGGGATCCGTCGGTCAACGGACCGCACACCGCGCACACGCTGAACCTGGTCGAGGCGTTCGTGGTGGGCGAGGAGTTCGCGGCGGGCCGGACGCGCCTGCTCGAGGGCGGCCGTCTGGCGGACATCGCCCCCACCGTGCTCGCGCTGCTGGGACTGCCCCAGCCGCCGGAGATGACCGGGCGCAACCTGATCCTCGGTTGAGCCGGCCCGGGCCGCGGGCGCGTCTCAGTAGGTGCCCTTGATGCCGAACGTCCAGTTGGTGCCGTTCACCTCGTAGAACTGCACCACCGGGGCGTTGGCGCCGACCTGTTCCATTATCCGGTAGGGCTCGTTGAACAGGTTGCGCGCCGAGAAGAAGAGACTGTAGCGGGGCGTCAGCCGGTAGCCGCCGCCGAGGTCGACGTTCGCGCGGTGCCGGTAGAAGCGGGGGTTGCCGGTCACGGTGGTCGGGTAGTTGTCCCGCCAGGTCGCGGAGGCGTACACGTTGAAGCCGCGGTGGGCGTAGCTGAGGCCGCCGTTGACCGAGTGGGGGATCAGGTTCGCGCGGCGCAGGCTCGCGTAGCTGCGGGTGTAGCTGGCGCGCACGTTCAGCCCGCGCCAGACGCCGGGCAGGAACGAGAGGCTCTGCGAGTACTCCAGCTCCATCCCGCGGACGGTGACGTCGTTCGCGCTGGGGGTGGTGGTGATGAACTCGTAGTTGGAGAGGTCGAGGTCCCCCTGGTACCCGAACTCCGCCGCGGTCAGGCGGCTGGTGATGAAGAGGCCCTTCACGTTGTTCTGGTAGACGTTGGCCGCGAGGATGCCCACCGGCTCGAAATAGTAGGCCAGCCGCGCCGCGAGGTTGCGCGAGGTCTCCGGCTGCAGCCCGGTGTTGGGCGCGCTGACGGTGAGGTTGTCATCGTTGATCACCCACACGCCGGCGACGTCGCGGAAGGTCGGGCGGCGGATGGTGGAGCTGAAGCCGAGCTGCGCGTCGAGGTTGGGCCCGGCCTTGAACTTGAGGGAGGCGCTGGGGAACAGGTTGTCGTACGCGCCCGTGCGGTGGATCTTGGGCTGGCTGAAGAACTGGTACTTGAGCCCGTCGATGGTGGTCGCGCGGCCGTTGGTCTCGGCGAAGCCCGCCGCGGCCAGCTCGCGCACCGAGCGGGGGTTGAACTCGAGGGAGTCTGTGCGCGTCTCCTCGCGCCGGAGGCCCGCGCGCAAAATGAAGCGGCCGAGGGTGGCCGTGCCCATCAGGAACGCCGCGTCGATGGTCTCCTCGTAGTTCCGGCGGTTGCCGATGAAGGCGTTGTAGAAGTTGGCCGCGGTGATCGTCTGGCTAAAGCGGGCCGGATTATCCCGGTAGAAGGCGCCCATCCGCACCAGGTCGGGCATCCACACGGTGCCCCAGTTGAGCGAGCGCACGGAGGAGTCGGTGTTCGTGGCGCCCATATCGAAGTCGAAGGGCGACTTGAAGTCGGCCCACGCGCCCAGCGCCGGCGCGCCGTTCAGGTTGTAACGCAGGGACTCCGTATCGAGGCGGAAGTCCCGGATCTCCAGCCGGCGCTTGAGCCCCGCCTTCCAGTTGACCGGCAACCCCCGGGTCGTGCGCAGCGAGGCGATCAGCTCACCGCCGTAGACATCAGTGAGGGCGTAGCGCCCGTCGTCGATCGTGATGGTGGGATTCGAGAAGCTGGCCCCTCGGTCCCAGTCCGGCCCCGCCACCTGGATCAGCTTCCAGTCGGCCGACTTGTGGTCGGTCCGGCGGGCGGAGAAGGTCACCCCGGTCGCGACGGGACCGCCGGCATCGCGGATCGAGCCCCGCCGGCCGCGGGGGTCGTACCAGCTGATCGAGTTGGAGCCCGAGAACTTGCCCTCGAGGGTGAAGGCGCCGCGGCGGAACTCGAAGCGGGGCACCGCCGTGATGGTCTGGCCCTGCTTCACGATCGCGGCGGGGTTGGCGGTCACGGTCGCGTTGGGCGCGCTGGTGAGGAACTCGAGCAACGGATTCCCGCCGAGCACCGTGTTGCGCGCGCCGGTGCCGAAGGTCAGGGCGCGCTGCGGGTTGTTCAGGTCCGCGTAATTGTAGAGCAGGCCGAGCGAGAGGACCAGTTCCGGGGTGGCGCGGAAGTCCGACGTCAGGTTCACGGTCGAGCGCCGGTTGGTGCGCGGCGCGTGCAGGAAGGCGAGGGACGTCGGCACCACCGGCCGGGGGTCGGCCGCGGTCGGCGTGTAATTGTAGGTGATGGTCGTGCGCGCGTTCGCGGAATAGGCCATCGACTCGCTGATGTTCAGGTTCACGCCGAGCCGCCGGTTCAGGAACACGTCCGAGTAGTCGATGATCCCGCCGGGGTGGATCTTCCGCGAGAGGCGGTCGTCGGGGCCCCGGGACTCGTCCAAGTTGAACCGGGTCGAGAACGCGGTGAGGTTCGCCTGCACCGACACGCGGCGGCCGGCGCGGTCGAAGGCCCGCTTGGTCTTCAGGTTGATCGTGCCCGCCGGGGCGTTCGCGTCCACGTCCGCGCTGATGGTCTTGGAGACCTCGATCGACTCCATGCTGGCGAGGGAGACCTGCTCGAAGCTGAAGGCGCGCGCGTTGCCCGAGGCGCCCTGGTTGGCGTCCGCGCTGGCCAGCGACACGCCGTCGAGCGTCACCTGGGTGTACTCCGAGTCGAGGCCGCGGAGGCGGATGGTGCGGATCTCGCCCTGCACCAGGTCGAGCTCGACCCCGGGCATATGCTTGAGGAACTCGCCGACGTTGCCCTCCGCCACGTCCCCGAAGACGTCCGAGGCGACGCTGTTGGTGATGTTCATCGAGTTGCGCTGCTCCATAATCGCCTTGGCGTTGCCCTCGCGCTCTGAGCTGATCACGAAGCGCTCAAGGCGGACCGTGCCATCGGTCGCCGCGGCCTGGAGGGCGCTGATCAGCTCGAAATCCCGGGTGACGATCGCGCCCGGCGCGACCGTGACGGCGGCGGTCTCGGTGCGGTAGCCGGTGAAGGTCACGCTCAGGCGCACGGTGCCCGCGGGCACGCCGGTGAGCGTGTAGGCGCCGGCGTCCTCCGAGACCGCCTGCAGGGAGGTGCCCTCCACGCTGATCCGCGCGTGGCGGACGTATTCGCCGGAGGCGGGGTTGAGGATGCGGCCGGTGATGGTGCCGGCGGTCTGGGCCGCGGCGAACGGCGCGAGCAGGCCAAGCAGCAGCAACAGGGCGGAGGCGCGGGTGCGGGGCATAGGGGGGTAGAGTCCAAGGATGGGCCGACGCCTCTCCCGCCGCCAAGCCCGCAATAAACAGACAGGGGCGGACCGAGTGGTCCGCCCCTGCAACGGTCGGAGGTCAGAACCGACGCGACAACTCGAGGGTCCAGGTGCGGCCTGGGAACATCGTGCCGTGGACGGAGGGCGAGTAGCCGAGGGCGCCGGAGGTGAGGGGCGGGTCGCGGTCGAGGAGGTTCACGACGCCGAGGCGGACATTGGTGTTGCGCACGAGGGCGTTGGCCTCGCGGCCGAAGCGGTATCCGGCGAAGGCGTTGTAGGTGATGACCTCGCCCACGACGTACCGGTAGAGGAAGCGGCCGCTGTCGAACTGCTTGGCGATGTAGCGGGGCTCCCCGAGGCTGGTGTAGGTGGCCGCGGTCGTCGTGGCGGAGTCGGCGAAGCGGCCGATGTAGTAGCCGCTCAGGCCGCCGGTCCAGGCGCCCTGGCGCCAAGTCACCCCCGTGGTGCCGCGCCAGCGCGTGTTGCCGTCGTTCTCCATCCGCTCAATGAACTGAGGCGCGCCGCCCGGAACCTCGCGCCGCTGGTAGTTGCGGGCGAGGTAGGACCAGTCGGCCGCGAGGGTGAACTTCCCGAGGCGGTCCCACGGGATCTGGTAGGCCAGGCTCAGGTCGACGCCGCTGGCGTACGACTGCGCGAGGTTCTGGAACTGGATGCTGCGGGAGAGGATGTTGCCCACGACCGCGGCCTGCTGGGCCGGCGGCTTGCCCGCGTTGTAGGCGGCGAACGCGGCCACGTCCGCGGCGGTCGGGGCCGTGCGGACGATCGCCGGGTCGCCCTTGTAGGCGGCGGTGCCGGAGCCGAGGTCGATCTGCGCGACGGTGCGGCCGGCCGCGAGCTGGGACTGCGTGTAGGCGTTCAGCTTGGAAGCATCGCTGTTGAACAGCTGCGCGTCGGTGTAGCTGCCGATGATGTTCGTCTGGTCGATCTGCCAGTAGTCGGCGGTGAGCGTGAGCCCCTTCACCCCCGGGACCTCGACCACCAGCCCGGCGCTCTTGCCCTCGGACTCCACGGGCTGCAGGGCGAGGTTGCCGGTGGAGTAACGGCGCATCACGTAGGTGGCGTTGCCCACGGTCTGATTGCGGTAGACGTCCGTCTGCCCCGGCGCGCTGTCGACGATGAAGCGGGTGGGCGCGTAAAGGGTGGGCAGGTTCGGCGCGGCGAAACCCTCGTTGTAGGAGGCGCGCACCATCACGCCGGCGGAGGGCTTCCAGTTGACGCCCAGCTTGGGGCGGGTGGTGTTGCCGAAATCGCTGTAACGCTCGTGGCGGGCCGAGCCGGTCAGCTCGAGGGAGTGCAGCAGCGGCACCTTGTGCCGTGGGGAGACGAGCGGCAGGACGGCCTCGGCGTAGGCGCTGGAGACGCCGCGGTTGCCGGTCGAGTCAGGCGCGTACGAGGCCACGAGGTAATCGTTGTCATTCTCGTTCAGGCCCGAGCCGGGCGGGTTGCTGCTCACGTACGGCGGGCGCAGGTCGAGGAACTGCTCGCGGCGGTACTCGGCGCCGGCGGCGACGGAGACGGTGTTACCCCAGAAGCGGAACACCGGCCCGCCCACGCGCACGTCCCCGCTGGTCAGGGCGCTGAAGCCGTCGTGCCGCCACTTCTGCACGAAGGTGTCGAGAACCGGCGCCGGGTTGACGTAGGGCCGGTCATAGACGACGGCGTTGCCGGCGACGCGGAACGTCGCGCCGAAGGGGTTGAACGCGGAGGCGTCGGTCCGCATCAGGGCACGCTGGAACAGGGACTCGCGCGCGGCGTTGTTGGACACGTCCGCCGTGTAGGCCCGCGTGTGGAGGAAGGCGGCTTCCCAGGTCCAGCCGTCGAGGAAGCGGCCGCGCAGGCCGGCAACCCCGCGGTAGACGCCGGAATTGACCTCGATTAGCTCCGGACCGATGTCCTTCAGCAGCACCGACACCATCACGATCTGCTGCGGGTTGCCGGTGAGCCGGGCCGTGCCGTCCGCGTTGGGCGCGCCCGCCGGGTGGTAGAAGCGGCTACCGTACGGGTTGAAGGGGTTGTCGACGCTCATCGGCGCGAACTGGTCGGAGCCGGGGGCGTTGAGCTGGACGGGCTGCCGGCGGATCTTCGCCTGGGCGTGGTAGAAGGAGAAGTCGGCGAAGGCCGTCACGCGGTCGTTCAGGTCGTACTCGAGGCCGGTGAAGAAGTTCTGCCGGTTGGAGCGGTTGTGGCCGGTGTTCTGGTACTGGTTGATGTTGGTGAAGAATTCCGGGCTCGCGGCGCGGGCCGCCACGCTCGCGGTGGGCGAGGACGTCGTCAGGGTGAGGGCGCCGTTGATCGGCCGGAAGAAGTTCGCGGCCGTGGCCGTGCCGATGCGGAAGGAAGGGTAGACGCTCACCGCCGAACGCCCGTCGAAGGAGCCGCCGATCGCGTTGAAGCCCGCCGGCGCCTGCGCGGTGTGGTTTGCCTCGCGGGTGTAGCTGCGCTCGGAATAGCCGATCTCCTCCCGCTGGAAGTGATCGAAGGTGGCGAGGAGCCGGCCGCGGCCCCCGGCGAAGTCGCGCCCGTGGGTCAGCGTGGCCTGCACGCTCTCCCCGCCTCCGCGCTCCGGCGCCCCGAGGCGCAGCCGGAATTCGGTGCCGCGGAAGTCCCGCCGCGTGATGTAGTTGATCACGCCGGCAACCGCGTCCGACCCGTAGATCGAGGAGGCGCCGTCGCGCAGGACGTCGATCCGCTCGATGCCCTGGGTGGGCAGCTGGTTGACGTTCGCGTAGAAGGCGGGCACGCCACCGTCGTTGGAGGTGATCGGATGCGGGGCGATGCGCCGGCCGTTGAGCAGGACGAGGGTGCTGCCCGCGCCGATGCCGCGGAGGTTGACGTTCGCGTTGTCGCCGCGCGCGTTGGCGCCGCCGTTCTGGCTCTCGTTAAGCGGCAGGTTGGTGATCTGCGGCAGCGCCGTGAGCATCTCGACCGGCGTGAGCGCGTTGCGGGCCTCCATCGCCTCGAGGTTGAAGACCGTGACGGGCAGCACCTTCTCCTGGTCGAGCCGCTTGAAATTGGAGCCCGTCACGGTGAACGCCTCCAGCTTGACGGTGCCATCCGCCGGCTTCGCGGGCGGGGCGGCGGGCGCGGCCTGGGCCGCGAGGCGCGGGTGGATCGACAGCGCGGCGAGCGCGAGGAGGGGAAGGAAGGGCAGCTTCATTGGTCTGGGTGGCGTCAGGTGGGTCCGAGGTTGCGAAGTGCGACGGATGGATGTCGAAGCAAATGTCAGCCGTCGCCGCCTGGGGTGTTGCGCCCAAGGGCGGCCGCCGCACGCTGCGCGGGATGGAAGTCGCCGCGCCCGGCCTGCACCACCTGACCGCCGTGACCGCGGATCCGCGGGCCAATGTCGGTTTCTACGCGCGCGTGCTCGGCCTTCGCCCGATCAAGCGCACCGTGAACTTCGACGATCCGTCCGCCTATCACCTGTACTACGGCGACACGGCCGGCACGCCGGGCACGCTCCTGACTTTTTTCCATTGGCCCGGGGCGCCGCGGGGCAGGGTGGGGACGGGCCAGGTGGCGGGCATCCAGTTATCAACCGCCGAGGGCAGTCTCGACCATTGGGCCGACCGGCTGCGGACGGCCGGATTCCCGGCCGAGGCGGACCGGCGGTTCGGCGAGCCGCTGGTGCGCACGGCCGACCCCGACGGGATGACGGTGGAAATCCTCGCTTGCGGTCAGGATCCTCGCCCGGGTTGGTCGGGCGCCGATATTCCTTCGCCGCACCAGCTCCGCGGGATGGCCGGCGCTGAACTGCGCGTGCGCGAGCCGGGCCGGACCTTACGGGTGCTGCGCGAACTGCTGGGATGGCGGGAAGAGCGCGCCGAGAATGGCCGCCACCGCCTGGTCGCCGGGCCGGCGCAGCCCGGACACTGGCTGGATCTTGTCGGGGACGCGGGCGCGGAGCCGGGCCGGCCGGGGACCGGGACCGTGCATCACCTCGCCCTGCGCGCGGCGGATGCGGGCGTTTCCGAGCGGCTTCGCGCACGCCTAGCGTCCGCCGGGGCCGCGCCCTCGCCGCTCATCGACCGGACCTACTTCCGCTCGGTGTACTTCCGTGAACCCGGCGGCATTTTGCTCGAGATCGCGACCGACGGCCCCGGTTTCCTCGTGGACGAGACGATGGAGACGCTCGGCTCGGGCCTGATGCTGCCCCCGGCGTACGAGGCGGCGCGGTCGGCGATCGTCGCGGCCCTGCCGCCTCTGGACCCCTGAGTCCGCCCGCGGTCGCCTACCAGCGGACCACGGTGGTGGCGAGGAAGAGGAAGAACGCCCCCGCGCCCACCAGCCACAGCATCAGCGCGGCCACCCAACGCAGCCACGTGCCGAACGGGATGCCCGCGATCGCGAGGATGCCCATCGTCACGCCGCTCGTCGGGATCACGAAGTTGCACAGCCCGTCTCCGAGTTGGAAGGCGATCACCGCCGCCTGGCGCGGGATGCCCAGCAGGTCCGCGAGCGGTGCCATAATCGGCATCGTGAGCGCCGCCTGGCCGCTGCCGCTTGGCACGAGGAAGTTGATCCCGAACTGCACCGCGAACATCCCCTGGGCGGAAACCGCGGGCGGCAGGCCGCCGAGGCTCGAACTCGCGTGCTGGAGCAGGGTGTCGATGACACGCCCCTCCTGGAGGACGACGAGCACCGCCTTGCTCAGGGCCACGAAAAGGGCGGGGATCACCATCGCGCGCGCGCCATCGGCGAAGGCTCCCGCGGCCCGGTTCGGGCGGATCCGCCCCAGGAGGGCGGCACCCGCCGCGAGCCCGAGGAACAACCCGGCCAACTCGTCGATGTACCAGTCCCACCGCGCCACCCCCACCACCAGCGTCACGATCCCCAGCGCGAACAGCGCGAGCACGGCCCGCCGCGAACCGTCCAGCGCCGGCGGCTCCGCCCCGGGGTCCGGTGCGTTCCAGGTCCCCGCGTCCCGTGCCGCCTCGAGGCGGGCGATGTGGCGCAGCACGAACCCGATGGCGATCGCGGTGAGGGCGGCCCACATCGCGAGCCGGAACGCCCAGCCGCTGAACAACGGCAGTCCGCTGATCCCCTGCGCGATGCCGACCGTGAACGGGTTGAACGCCGCGGCCGCGAACCCCACGCCGGCGCCGATGAAGGGGATCGCGACCCCAGTCAGCGGATCCCAGCCCATCCGCCGCGCCAGCCCGAGCGTGAGCAGGACGAACACGAGCACCTCCTCGCTCATCCCGAAGGTGTTCCCCCCGATCGAGAAGGCGAGCATCAGCGCGGCGACCAGCCAGCAGCGACGGGCCGGATGCCGGACCGCGCCCCGGGCGAGCGCGCCGATCCCCGCCGCGACGGCGCCGGTGGCCTCGACCACGCCGAAGGCCCCGCCGATCAGCAGCACAAAGGCGATGATCCGCGCGGTGTCTCGGTCGGCGAACCCCGCCACCGGGGCGGTGAACAGGCGGTGCCACGGAGCCGGGGCCGCCGCGACCTCCTGATAGGAGCCCGCGACCACGACCTGCCGGCCGTTCGCGCGCTCCCGCCGGAATTCCCCGGCGGGCACCAGCCACGTTAGTGCCACGGCCAACGCGAGGACGGAGAACAGAATCAGCAGCGCGTCAGGCGGGCGGCGTTCGGCGGGGTTCATCAGGGGACGCGAAAGCGAAAGCCGGCGCGCGCCCGACCCCAAGGCTATTCCGCCGGACTTGACCCGCGAAAGGCCCGCCGCGACAAGGACGCGTGCTGTCGTCTCCCCTCCGACCCGCCGTCCACCTGCTGCTGGCCGCGCTGCTGCTCGTGGCCGGGGTGGGCGCCGCGGAACCCGGGACTTTGCGCGGGCTCGACGACCTCACCCGCGCCCGCATCGCCCTCGTGGCGGGGTCCTCGCACGATGAGCACGTCGCGCGGCGCTACCCGCAGGCGCAGGTCCTCCAGTTCAAGGCCACGCCCGACGTCGTGCTGGCGGTCTCCACCGGCAAGGCCGACGTGGCCTTCCTCGCCCTGGAATCGGTGCGCGAGATCTTCCGCACGACGCCGAACCTCGCGATCCTGGTGCCGGAGGCCTACCGCAGCCCGATGGGGGCCGCCTTCCGCCCGGACGACACCACGCTGCGACCGGCGTACAACGCGTTCGTGCGCGGTCTCCGGGAAAGCGGCGTGTACGAGGCGATGCAGCAACGCTGGTTCAAGGAGGCCGCGCGGGACCTGCCCCCGCTGCCGCCGCGGGGACAGGGGCCGGTGCTCCGGCTGGGCATCACCGCCTCCAAGGGCCTGCCGTGGACGGGAGTGCGCAACGGCGCCTTCACGGGCTTCGAGGTGGAACTCGCGGAGCGCTTTGCGGCCAGCCTCGGCCGGCCGCTGGAATTGGAGGGATCTGGACGTGTCGGGTCAGATCGCCGCGCTGGCCAGCGGCCGGATCGAGGCCATCGCCTGCCTGCTGGTGATGACGGAGGAACGCCGCAAGCGGGTCGCGTTTTCCGACGAATTGATCGCCTTCGTGGCCTGCGTCGTCACCCGACAGGACCGCATCGCGGGCGCCGCGCCGGCCGCCACGGCCACGCCGCCCCCCGAGGCCGGGCTCCCGCTGGGGCTGCGGATCCGTGCCAACCTGGTCGACGAGGGGCGTTACCGGCTGATTTTGGAGGGGCTGTTCGTGACGTGCGTGATCTCGGTGCTCGCGACGCTCTTCGGCACGGTCTTCGGCGGGGTGGTGTGCGCGGGCCGGATGTCCCCGCGGCCGCTGCTGCGGCAGGCGGCGGCGGTCTACATCTGGTGCCTCCGCGGCGTGCCGGTGCTGGTGGTGCTGATGATCATTTATTACGTCGTGTTCGCGTCTTTCCACGTGAGCCCGATTCTGGTCGCGGCCGTCGCGTTCGGCCTCAACGCGGCCGCCTACATCGCGGAGATGCTCCGTTCGGCGATCCAGAGCGTCGACCGCGGCCAACTGGAGGCGGGGGTGGCGGGTGGCTTCACCCGCGCGCAGGCGTTCCGGCTGATCGTGCTGCCGCAGGCGCTGCGTCAGGTCCTGCCGGTCTACAAGGGCGAGGTGATCTCGCTCTTCAAGATGACCTCCGTGGTCGGCTACATCGCCGTGCAGGACATCACCAAGGCGGGTGACATCATCCGCTCCCGGACCTTCGACGCCTTCATCCCGCTGCTGGTCACCGCCGCCATCTATCTGGTGCTCGCCTGGCTGATCGCGTGGGCGCTGGAGCGGGTCGAGCTCCAGGTGACGCCGCCGCATCAGCGGCAGGGAACGGGGGTGGCCCCGTGATCACCGTGCGCGGGCTGCGGAAGCGCTTCGGGGACCTTGAGGTCCTCAAGGGGGTCAATTGCGAGATCCGCAAGGGCGAGGTCATCTCGCTGATCGGCCCCTCCGGGACCGGCAAGAGCGTGTTCCTGCGGTGCCTCAACCTGCTCGAGCGCCCCACCGCCGGCGAGATCCTCATCGGCGACCAACCGCTGCTGGACCCCGCCACGGACGTGCCGGCCCTCCGCCGCCGGATGGGGATGGTGTTCCAGCACTTCAACCTCTACGCGCACCTGACCGTCCTCGGGAACATCACGCTCGGCCCCGTGCGGTTGCTCGGCCGCGAACCCGCGGCCGCCACCGCGCGCGCGCGCGAGTTGCTGGCGCTGGTGGGCCTCGCCCACAAGGCCGAGGCCTATCCCGACCAGCTTTCCGGCGGGCAGAAGCAGCGCGTGGCGATCGCGCGCTGCCTCGCGATGGACCCGGAGATCATCCTCTTCGACGAACCCACGTCCGCGCTCGACCCCACGATGGTCAGCGAGGTGCTCGCCGTCATCCGCAACCTCGCGCGCGACGGGATGACGATGGTCATCGTCACGCACGAGATGGCCTTCGCCGAGGCCATCTCCACCCGCGTTTTCTATATGGACGGTGGGGAGATCCACGAGGAGGGGCCCCCGGCGGTCATCTTCGGCGAGCCACGCCGCCCGCTCACGCAGGCCTTCATCCGGCGAATCCGGCGCCTGACGCTGCAGATCACGGACGACGCCTACGACCTTTACGCCCTGAACGCGGAGATCGAGCGCTTCGGCGCGCGCCACGTCTTGCCGCCGCGCACCACGGAGGACCTGCTCTCGTTGGTCGAGGAGTTGCTCGCCCTGCAACCCTCCCGCGCCGACGTCCGGCTCGAGTTGGCCTACGCCGAGCGCGACGGCCGGGTCGAGCTGGTCTGCTCCGCCCGCGGGGAACCGGCCGAGGTGCTGGCCCCGGGGAGCGGGGCGGATGACCTCGCCATTCGCCTGATCCGCGGCCGCACGGAGGAGGTCCGGTACGCGCGGGAAGGGGAGCGGAACGTCAACACGCTGCTCGTCCGGGCCGCCCGCTGACCGCGGCTCCCGGCGCGGGCGCGATTGCGCGTCGGCGGATGGCGGCGAGAATCGGCATTGACCGAGGGAAACGCCGGCCTACGGTGCGACCCTTTACCTTCCTTCAACGCCCGCCCTTGCCGTGAACGTCCAACTCAATCACCTGACCGCCACCCGCAAATCCGTCGTCGTCGCGCTCGACGCGGCCGAGGTTGACGCCGAGCTTGCCGGGGTGGCGCGGGAGATTTCCCAGCTGGCGCGGATCCCGGGATTCCGGCCGGGCAAGGCGCCCGCGGCGATGGTGCTCAAGCGCTTCGGCAAGGAAGTGGCCGCCGAGCTCAAGCAGAAGGTCGTCAGCAAGGCCTACGAGGCCGCGCAGGAGCAGCAGAAGCTGGAGGTCGTGAACGTGGTCAAGGTCGAGGAGGGTGAGATCAAGGCCGGCGCCGCCGCGACCATCACGCTGACCCTCGACGTGCGCCCCGAGTTCACGCTGCCCGCCTACACGGATCTGCCCACCGAGGTCGCGCCCACGGACGTGTCCGACGCCGAGGTCAGCAAGGTGATCGAGGGGCTGCGCGCGGAGCGGGCCGACTTCAAGGCGGCCGCGCGGCCCGCCGCCAAGGGTGACTACGTCAAGCTCTCGTACGCGGGAGCGATCGACGGCCAGCCGATCACAGAGCTGGCGGGCGACAAGCAGCTTTACGCGCAGGCGCCGCAGACCTGGGAGGAGGTTGAGGGCGAGCACGATGGCGTCATCCCGGGCCTCGGCCGTCAACTGGCCGGCCTCGAGGCCGGCGGGAAGCGGACCGTCAACGTTACGTTCCCAGCGGATTTCGCCCCGGTTCCCGCCCTGGCGGGCAAGGCGGTCGCGTATGCCGTCGAGGTGCAGGAGATCCGTGAGCGGGTGCTGCCGGCCCTCGACGAGGCCTTCTTCAAGGCGCAGCAGGTGGATGACCTTGTCGGCCTCCAGGCCAAGATCAGCGCCAACCTGAAGCTCCAGAAGGACTACGAGAACCGTCAGGCCCAGCGTCGCCAGATCACGGAGAAGTTGGCCGCGGCGGTGGACTTTCCGGTGCCGGAGTCGCTCGTGGACACCGAGACCAAGGGACTCCTGCGCCAGTTCATCGAGGAGAATATGCGCCGCGGGGTCGCGGCCGAGCAGTTCGAAAAGGACAAGAAGGAGCTCTTCCAGGGTGCCCGGCAGGCGGCCACCAACCGGGTGAAGCTGCAGTTCATCCTCGGGCGCATCGCCGAGCAGGAGAAGCTCGAGGTCACCAACGAGGACCTCAACAACTTCATCTACCGCGAGGCGATGCGCACCCAGCAGAAGCCGGACAAGCTGGCGCAGGCCCTCGGGGCCGACCGCGCCCAGCTCCGCTCGGTCCAGCAGTCCATCATCTTCGACAAGGCGGTTGATTTCGTGGTCGCCAAGGCCAAGGTTACCGTCGCGGCGCCCGCCTCCTGAGGCTCCCGCCACCTCCCGTGAGCTACTACGTCCCCATCGTTCTGGAAAACACCGGCCGCGGCGAGCGGTCGATGGACATCTACTCCCGCCTGCTGAAGGACCGCATCATCTTCATCGGCACGCCGATCGACGACCAGGTGGCCAACCTCGTCATCGCGCAGATGCTGTTCCTCCAGATGGAGGACGCGAAGAAGGACATCCACCTCTACATCAACTCGCCGGGCGGGGTGGTGACGGGCGGGATGGCCATCTACGACACGATGAACTTCCTGCAGTGTGACATCGTGACCTACTGCGTCGGGATGGCCGCCAGTATGGGCACCGTGCTGCTCGCCGCCGGCACGAAGGGCAAGCGCTTCGCCCTGCCGAACAGCCGGGTGATGATCCACCAGCCGAGCGGCGGGGCCGGGGGGCAGACCGCGGACATCGCGATCGCCGCCCGCGAGATCCTGCGCTGGCGCAAGACCCTCAACGAGGCCCTCGCGCGCCACACCGGCAAGTCCGCCGACCAGATCGGCCGCGACTCGGACCGTGATTACTATATGAGCGCCCCAGAGGCCAAGGATTACGGGATCGTGGACCACGTCGTCGTCTCGACCCGGGAAGCCCAGGCCGCCGTCCAGTCGGCCGCCTGAGCCCGCGCGGCCGGCCCAAGTCCGGCCTCGACTCACCCGCCCGCCCGTTCAGTCTGGCCGGATGGCGAAGTCCGCTCGATTGACCCTCTGCTCCTTCTGCGGCAAGTCGCAGACGGAGGTGCGCAAGATCATCGCCGGACCGGGCGTCTACATCTGCGATTCCTGCGTCAACGTCTGCAAGACGATTATGGACCGGGAGCTGAAGCCGGCCGCGAGCGAGGCGCGCCCCGCGTTCCGGTTGGTCAAGCCCGCGGAGCTGAAGCGGGCGCTCGACGAGCACGTGGTGGGGCAGGAGCACGCGAAGAAGGTCCTGTCGGTCGCCGTCTACAATCATTACAAGCGCCTGAGCTTCCACGCCGATGCCGGCCGCGGGGGCACAGCCGCGGCGGAGTTCAGCGACGTCGAGGTGGAGAAGAGCAACATCCTGCTCGCGGGCCCGACGGGCTCGGGCAAGACGTTCCTCGCCCGGACCCTCGCCCGTATCCTCGAGGTTCCCTTCGCCATCTCCGACGCCACCACGCTGACGGAGGCGGGCTACGTCGGGGAGGACGTCGAGAATGTCGTGCTGCGGCTGCTCCAGGCGGCGAATTACGACGTCAAGAAGGCGGAGTGCGGCATCATTTACATCGACGAGATCGACAAGATCGGCCGCAAGACCGAGAACGTCTCCATCACCCGTGACGTCTCCGGCGAGGGGGTCCAGCAGGCGCTGCTGAAGATCCTTGAGGGCACGACCTGCAACGTGCCACCCCAGGGCGGCCGGAAGCACCCGAACCAGGAGTACGTGCAGATCAACACGGCGAACATCCTCTTCATCTGCGGCGGGGCGTTCGTCGGGCTGGAGGGCATCGTCCAGCGCCGCCTCAGCGCCCGCAGCCTCGGGTTCGGCGCCGGCTCGGCCGCCACGCTGGAGGCCTCCACCCCAGAGAAGCTGATGAAGGCGCTCGCGCCGGAGGACCTCATCCGCTTCGGGATGATCCCGGAATTCATCGGACGCCTCCCGGTGGTCTCGGTCCTTGATCGGCTCGACGTGCCCGACCTTGAGCGCATCCTCCTGCGCACCAAGAACGCGATGGTCAAGCAGTACGCCAAGCTGCTCGCCATGGACGGGGTCCGCCTTCGCTTCACGCCGGACGCGGTCCACGCCATCGCCCTGCGGGCCATGGAGCTCAAAACCGGCGCCCGTGCGCTCCGCTCCATCCTGGAGTCCCTGATGCTCGAGGTGATGTACGAGCTCCCTTCCCGCGATGATGTCTCCGAGGTAGTGATCGATGCCGCCGTGGTGGCGGGCCGGCGGCGTCCGGCGCTCCGCCGAGCGGGGCGCACAGAGCCGACGCAGGACGCCGCCTGAACGGTCGCTCAGATGAGCGGCAGCAGCCGCGCGGCGGCGAGGATGATCAGGAAGCCGACCACGCCCATCAGGGCGAACATCACCGACATCGTCCGCAACGTCTCCTTTTCAGACAGGCCCGCCGCCCGCGACAGCACCCAGAACCCGCTGTCGTTCATCCAGGGCACGAGCTTGGACGCGCACCCGATCGTCAGGGCAAGGTAGACCGGGTGGCAGCCGAGCGTCTCGGGCGCGGCGAGCGGGCCCACGATTCCGACGCTGGTCACCATGGCCACCGTGGCCGAGCCTTGGGCCACGCGCACCAGCGCGGTCACGATGAAGGCGAGGGGCAGGACGCCGACCGAATAGGCCTGCGCCACCTCTTTCAGGCGCTCGCCCACGCCGGTGTCCTGGAGACAGCCGCCAAATACCCCACCGGCCGCGGTGATGAGGAGGATGGTGCCGCCGTCCGCGAGCGCCGACTGCACGTGCCGGCGGACTTGATCCGCCCCTAGCCCGGGTCGCGTGGCCAAGGTGAAAAGCGAGATGCCGGCCGCCAGGGCGAGGGCGATGTTGGGGTGCCCGAGCAGGCTGGCCGCCGGGACGAGACTCGCCGGCAGGAGGCCGAGGTCGCTGAAGGTCTCACCCGAAATGAGCAGCACGGGCAGCACGATCGGCGCGAGCGCCAACGCGAGCGGCGGCAGGTCCTCATCGCGAAAGGCCGCGGTCGGCGACGCCAGGTTGGCCGCGTCGCCCGAGACGGCGCGCAGCGGTGTCGGCCACCGGCGGTTCGCCCACGCCGCGTAGGCGAGGCCGCAGCTGGCGGTCAGCGCGCTCAGCGCCAGCCCCGCCAGCATCATCAGCCCCACGTCCACCTTCAGGGTGGTCGCCGCGAACAGGGGGCCCGGGGTCGGGGGCACCAGGGAATGCGTCATCGTCGTGCCCACGGCGATCGCCAACACGTACAGCAGGTAATCGCGCCCCGTCCGCGCGGCGAGCGCCCGTGCGATGGGAATCAGCAGCAGGAACACCGTGTCGAAGAAGACCGGTACCCCCAGAATCAGCCCGCTGAAGGCCAGCACCGCCGGGGCCCGCCTCTCCCCGAAGGTCCGCAGTGCCGAACGCACGATGCGCTCCGCGCCGCCGCTGTGCAGGAGGCAGGCACCGACCACGGACGCGAGCGCGATGAGCAGGCCGAGGTTGCCGCAGGCGGAACCAAACTTTGCCGCCAGCCGCGTGCCCACCGGGTCCTCGGCCCGCGCCCGCGCCTCCGCGGGGGACTTCTGCTGCGCCAGCAGGTTGCGCTCCAGCGTGGCGGCCGGGGTCAGCACCGCCACGGCCAGCGCGGCCGCCAGCAGCGCCACGAAGGGATGCAGGCGCAGCCCGACGATGCCCCCGATCACGACGACAACGCCCAGCAGCAGCAGGTAGAGGGGATCCATGGGGTGCCTGGATTCAGGCGTGACGGGAGGGGGAGGCAAGCCTGCCGCCAAGTCCAGCTTGCCCCGGGCTCGGCGAGGCGCCCGTATCGGATGATCCTATGTCCCTCTTCCTCGGCATCGATTCCGGCACGCAGAGCGTCAAAGCAGTTGTCCTCGATCTAGACCGCGGTCGGGTGGTGGCGGAGGGGCGCGCCCCGCATCGGCTAATTCCCGGCCTGCCCGTCGGGCACCTGGAGCAGCATCCCGAGGACTGGGTCCGGGCGATGGACCGGGCCATTCGTGCCGCCCTCGCCGGGGTCGAGCGCGGGCGGATCCGCGGTATTGGGGTCTCGGGCCAGCAGCACGGCTTTGTCCCGCTGGACGCGCGGGGATCCGTCATCCGGCCGGCGAAGCTCTGGTGCGACACCAGCACCACGGAGGAGTGCGAACTGCTGACCCGGCGGCTAGGCGGGGCGCGGGGCGCGTTGCGGGCGACGGGCAACCGGTTCCTGCCCGGTTTCACCGCCCCCAAGATCCTCTGGTTGCGGCGGCACGAACCGGCAAATTTCCGCCGTCTGCGCCACGTGCTCCTGCCGCACGATTACCTGAACTTCCACCTCACAGGGAATTACACGATGGAGGCAGGCGACGCCTCGGGCACTGCGCTGCTCGACGTCCGCCGCCGGCGGTGGTCCGCCCCGGCGCTCGCCGCCATCGACCGGAACCTCGGCGACTGGCTGCCGCTGCTGATCGAAGCCCACCACTCCGCAGGCACCATCCGCCCGGATCTCGCGCGACGGTACGGCGTGTCCCCCGAGGTCCTCGTCAGCGCGGGGGGCGGCGACAACATGATGGGGGCGATCGGCACCGGTAATGTGGTGCCGGGAGTCGTCTCCGCGAGCTTTGGGACCAGCGGCACCATTTATGCCCATTCCGATGCCCCGGTCATCGATCCGGCGGGGGAGATCGCGGGCTTCTGCTCGTCCACGGGAGGCTGGCTGCCCCTGCTGTGCACGATGAACGTGACGTCCGTCACGGAGGGCGTGCGTGCGCTGCTCGGTTTGGACCGGCCGGCCTTCGAGCGGGTCGTCGCCGCGACTCCCGCGGGGGCCGGGGGACTGCTCCTGCTGCCCTACCTCGCCGGGGAACGCACCCCCAACGTCCCGTTGGGCTCCGGTGTCCTGCTGGGCCTCAACCGCGCGAATCTGGATCGCGGCACGCTGGCCCGCGCAGCGATGGAGGGGGTGACGCTGGGGATGAATTACGGGCTGCGGCGCCTCGGCGAACTCGGGGTGCGCCCCCGGGAGATCCGCGTGACCGGAGGTGGCGCGCGGTCCGCCGTCTGGCGCCAGATGATGGCCGACATCTTCGGCGTCCCGGTGGTCGGGATGCGGGAGGATGAGGGGGCTGCGCTCGGGGCCGCCCTTCAAGCCGCCTGGTGCGAAGGGCACCGCGCGGGCAAGGCGCACCCCCTTCGCCATTACACGGATCGCGTCGTCAAGGTCGCGGAGGCGACGCGGCACACGCCGGACCGAGCGCGGGTCCGGCGCTATGCGGAACTGCAGCGGCTGCAGGACGGGCTCGGGCGCGCGGTCGGCGGACTTTTCGGCCCGGTGAGGGCCTTCCAGCAGGCGGATTGAGTCGCCGTTAGGACGGGCGCCGCCGCCTCAGGCCGGCAGTTCCCAGCCGCGGCGGGGCGTGCGGCGCAGGAAAGGGTCGGCGGCGCGCGTGTTGGTGACGCGCATCGCCTCTGCGTCCCAGACCAGCTTCCGGCCGGCTCTGAAGGCCACGTTCCCGAGGTGGTTCGACTCGGTGAGCCAGCCGCCGTACTCGAAATCCGCCAGGGCCTTGCCCGAGCCGCGGATGGCGTCGAGCCACTCCCGGTGGTGGGAGGACGTCCGGGGTAGGGAGGGCGCAGGGCGGGATGAGGTGGCGAAGTCGGCCTCGGGCAGGAGAACGTGCTTCCCGTAATCCGAGAGCAAGTGCCCCTTCGCACCGATGAAGAGCACGCCGTTGGGCCAGCGTGGGATCCGTTCTTCGCGCCACAGGACCGGGCGCTCCTCGCCCTGGTGCCAGGTCATCCGGACCGGCGGCAGGGTGCCACGGGCAGGGAACTCGTAGACCGCGCGCATTGAGGCCGGCGCGATCTCCGGATGCGGCTCCGGGCCGAAAGCCTCGACGGTCAGGGGCGCCCGCAGGTCTAGCGCCCAGAAGGGGAGGTCATTCCAATGGGACCCGAGGTCGCTCATCGTCCCGTTGCCGAAGTCCCACCAGCGGTACCATTTCGGCCCGGGCACGTAGACCTCGTTGAAGGGCCGCTCCGGCGCGGGGCCGAGCCACAGGTCCCAGTCGAGGTCCGGGGGCACCGGCATCGCGGGCGGGCGCGCCGTGACGTGGACGCGGTCCTGGTTGGCCTTCGCCGCCTCCGCGCCCTGCAGCCCCCAAGCGCGGGACACCCAGACGTGCACCTCGGTGACGGGCCCGATCACGCCGCCGCGGATCAGCTCCACGACTCGGCGGAAGTTCTCGCTGGCGTGGATCTGGATGCCCATCTGTGTGACGACGCCCGCCGCGCGGGCCGCAGTGCGCACGAGGCGCGCCTCGTGGACATTGTGCGTGAGCGGCTTCTCGCAATAGACGTGCTTGCGGGCCTTGAGCGCCAGGAGGGTCGCGAGCGCGTGGGTATGTTCGGCGGTGCTGACGACCACGGCGTCGAAGTCGCGCTCCCGCTCGAACAGCCGGCGGAAGTCGCGTTCCTGCCGGGCGCCCGGATGCGCGGCCGCCGCGGCCGCGAGACTGCGGGCCGAGACATCGCACAGGGCGACGATGTCCTCGGAGGCGACCCCCTTCAGGTTGCCGCCGCCGCGACCGCCGGTGCCGATCACCGCGAGCCGCAGCCGGCTGTTGAGATTCTGGCCGCGGAGGAAGGCCGGCGCGGCCAGCGCGGCGGCGGCGCGACGGGTGAACTGGCGTCGGGTCAGGAGCGGAACGGGGGCATTCATCGGGGTGGGATCAAAGGTCCAGGACGCGGTCCATCCGCCTGGCCACGTCGGCGAGGTAGGCCCAGTCGCCGCCCTTGACCTCGGCGGCGGCCCATCCCGTGTAGCCGATCCGGGCCAGTTCCGCGCGCACGGCGGGCCAGTTGATGCTGCCCTCGCCCAGCGGGACATCGAAACCCTTCTGCATCCCCTCGCGCATCGCCCGGCCGAGGTCGTACTCCTTCACGTCGAGCTTGAGGATCCGCCGGCCGAGGACCTCGGCCCAGTGTTCGGCGACGCCCCAGCGCATCAGGTTGCCGACGTCGAAATGCACCTGGACCCACGGGCTGCCGACCTCGTCGATGAAGCGGGCGAGGTCGAAGGGGCTGACGAGGAACGTGGCCCAGACGTTCTCCACCAGCAGCCGGATGCGCGCGCGTTCGGCGAGGGGAGCCGCCTCGCGCAGCTGGTCCCGGCAGCGCTCCCAGTTGCGCAGGAGCGAAGTCTTCTGGTCGTAACGGGCGACCACGAGCATCGAGTCCCCGCCGAGGCGGCGCGTGAGCTCGATGCCGTCGCCGAGCGCCTCCGTGCGGGCGGCGACCGTGCCGTCGATCAAAAGCCCGCTCGCCCGGCTGGCGGCGAGCCAGGCGGCCTCGTCCTTCACGTGGCTGAGGCTGGGCTCGACCCCGTCGAACCCGCATTCACGCAGCCGCCGGAAGGCGGCCTCGAGGGGCTGGCCCTTGGCCCCGGTGACCATCCCCCACTTCAGCGACTTGCGGATCCGGCCGGTGAATTGGCCGGCGGTGGCGCGGGGTGCCAGGGCGGCGGCGGAAGCGGCGGCGTGCAGGAAGTGGCGGCGGAGCATTATTCAACCGGGGTTGGGGGTGGAGGGGTCGCGATCAAAGTATAGCCGCACCTCGGCTTGGGGAGCCTGCAGGAGCTGCTGCGCGCGCTGCAAGGCCCGCTTAGTGGCGAGGTTGGGGTTCTCCGCGGAGGGGAAGACGTTCTCGGCGCCGAGCTTCGCGAGCAGCCCGCTGTTGCGCAGAACGCGCAGCACGTCCTCCTGCACGCCGCTGATCAGGAGGTGGCGCCCCGTCTGGCGCAGCCAGTCGTCGAGCGCGTGCAGGGCGAAGACCGTGGTCGCGTCGAGGTGGCGGGCGCTCCGGAGGCGCAGGACCACGACCCGCAGGTCCTCCTGCTCGAGGCGTTGTCGGACCTGCTCCTGGAAGAGGTCCGCGGCGCCGAAGAAAAGCTCCCCCTCGACGTGGATGATCGCGATCTGCGGGTGCGCCCGCACTCCCTGCGCGGGGAGCTGGGCCAGCCGGTCGTCCGCGTCGAAGGTGTATTCCACGAGCTTGGGGGTGGAGGCCTTGCGCAGCGCGAAGGCGAGGGAGGCGCCGATCCCGAGGTAGATCGCGGTGTCCAGCGGGAGCAGCAGCGCGGCGGCGAAGGTCAGGGCGAGGACGACCGCGTCGGAGCGCGTCGCGCGGGCGGCGATCCGGATGTGCGACCAATCAATCATCCGCAGGCCCACGAGGACCAGCGAGGCTGCAAGGGCAGGGATGGGGATGTGGTTGAGGAAACGGGAAGACAGCAGCAGCGCGACCAGCAGCAGCAGGGCCGCGGCCAGGCCGGCCACCCGGGTGGCCGCCCCGCTCTGGACGTTGACCGCGGAGCGTACGAACGAGACGGAGCCCGGGATCGTGCCGAAGAAGGCGTTCGCGAGGTTGCCGGCGCCCAGGCCCATCACCTCCCGGTTCGGGTCGATGGTGTCGCCGTGCCGCGGCGCGTATCCCTTGGCGAGCGACACGGCCTCGATCATCCCCAGGAGCGCGATCGCGAGCGCGGTGCTCAGGATGGTGCGCAGGAGCGGCAGGTCCTCCGGCCCGAATGGCACCCCGGCGTACTCGGGCAACACGGCGTCCAGGGCCCCCTGATCCGCGAGGGTCGGGATGCCCAGCCCCCGCAACTGCGGCACGTGCCAGCTGAGCAGGGTGATCACCACCAGGCCGAGCAGCAGCCCGGGCCACTTCGGCCGCACGGCCCGGAGCAACAGGTAAAGTGCCAGGGCGGCCCCTCCGGTCAGCGGCACGGCGTAATTGAAATCCAGCCGGGCGATCTGCTGCAGCCCCGTCCAGAATTGGATGAGCATCGGCTGGCTGCGGTCGCGGGGAATCCCGAAGAGCCCGTGGAGCTGGGTGATCACCAGCAGCACCCCCGTGGCCGCCGAGTACGCGATCACCACCGAGCGCGAGATGAACTGGGTCACCTGGCCGAGCCGGAGCAGCGCGGCGAGGATCTGCAAAATCCCGATGAGGCCGGCGAGGACGACCGCCAGCTCGAGGGGCGTGAGCGCGGTGGCGCGGCCATAGTGGATCGCGGAGGCGACGAGCAGCGTGACCGAATTGGTCGCGCCGAAGATGATTACCCGCGAGGAGAAGTAGAGCGCGGAGACGAAGGCGCCGACGATCGCGCACATCAGCACCGTGGTGGGCGGCAGTCCCAAGACGAGCGCGAACCCGAGCACCTGGGGGATGGAGACGAGGGTGACGGTCAGCGCGGCCTGCAGATCGCGGCGCAACTCTTCGCGGCTGTATCCCCGCAACTCGCCGCCCAGCCGGGGCAGAAGGAGACGCCAGTTGGGCTTCAGGCTGTCGAGCAGCGGGGAGGCGTCGATCACGCGCCAGACGCAACCAGACCGGTCGCGGGGAGGCAAGCGCCCCGGGGCCGGAGGGTTCATTCAGCGCCGCGGGTCTGGGAGGAACCGCACGACGAGGGTGCGGAAGCGCTCGACGTCGAGCGGCTTGGTCAGGTGGTCATCCATTCCGGCCGCGAGGGATCGCTCCCGCGTGCCACAGTCGAGCGAGGCAGTGAGCGCGAAAATGGGCACCCGAAGGCCCGGGGGCTCCGCCTCCCGGATGCGCCGGGTGGCCGCGAGCCCGTCCGTCTCCGGCATATGCAGGTCCATTAGAATGACATCGAGCCCGCCGCGGGCGGCCCGGCGGACGGCGGCCTCGCCGCCTTCTGCGACCTCGGTCTGGAAACCGTGGCGTTGCAGGGCCAGCTCGACCAGCAGGCGATTGGTCTCGAGGTCGTCGACGACCAGCACGCGCGGGCTGCGGGAGGCCGGCCTGGTCGCCACCACGGGCGGAGGCAGCTCGCTCCGTGCCGCAGGCACGGCCTCGCCCAGCGCGTCGAGGCGCCAGTCCACGAACCAGCGGGAGAGCTCGGACTTCAGGGGCATGCGAAGGGACGCCCCGAGATTCAGTTTTTCCGCCCGGCGGCGACAAACTGCGCTTTTACGCATTTTTGACCACAGCGGCCCGCGAGCTACGTGATCCTACGTAGGGGGAGGCGGGCTCCGCTTACTGCGCCCGGCGGGCGGTCCGGCGGACGGCGGGCGCCTCGCCCGCGGGCAGCGCGAGCAGATCGTATTCCTCGGCGCCGGTGATCCGCACCTCGGCAAACTCGCCGACGGGGAGGGTGAGGGGCACGTAGACGCGACCGTCGATGTCGGGCGCGTCGCCCTCGGCGCGGGCGACGCCGGGCTCATCCACCAGCACGCGGCGGCGCTGGCCCACGGCGGACGCGTTGAGTTCCGCCGCGATCGTGCGTTGCAGCGCCATCAGCCGGTGCCAGCGCGCCTCCTTTACCTTGGCCGGGACCTGCGCCTCCAGCTTGACGGCGCGGGTGCCTTCCTCGGGGGAATAGCGGAAGACGCCCAGGCGCTCGAAGCGGGTCTCCCGGATAAAGGCGCAGAGTTCATCGACGTCGGCCTCGGTCTCCCCGGGAAAGCCCGTGATGAAGGTGGTGCGCAGGGCGATGCCGGGCACGCCCGCGCGGATCCGCCGGATGAGGTCGCGGATGTAGTCCCCGGAGGTCTCACGCTGCATCCGGCCGAGCATCGCGTCGCTGATGTGCTGCAGCGGCATATCGACGTAGCGGGCGACCTTCGGGCAGGCGGCGATCGTGGCGATCAGCTCGTCGCTCCAGTGCGCGGGATGGGTGTAGAGCAGGCGGATCCAGAAGTCGCCCTCGATGGCGTTCAACTGGCGCAACAGACTGGTGAGGGCGGCGCCACGGCTCGAGTCGACCGGGGTGCGCGGGCCCGGCCGCTGCTCCCAGGTGTCCATCCCGAAGTAAGTCGTGTCCTGCGAGATGAGGTTAATCTCGCGCACGCCCTCGCGGACGAGCTGACGGGCCTCGGCGACAACGCTCTCGATCGTGCGGCTGCGGTGGCGGCCGCGGATCTGGGGGATGATGCAGAAGGTGCAGGGATGGTTGCAGCCCTCCGCGATCTTGAGGTAAGCGAAGTGCCGCGGCGTGAGCCGGAAGCGCGGGGTGTCGTAATCGGGGATAAAGGTGGATCTCCCCTGGATGAAGACTGGCGGACCGTCCGCGGCCCGCTCCTGGGCCAGCAGACCCTCAATGATTGGGGCGACGGTGGTCACCTGATCGAGGCCGATGAAGGCGTCCACCTCGTCTTGCAGCTCCGTGCGCAGGTCGCCCGCGAAACGCTGCGCCATGCAACCGGCGACGATCAGCTTCTGCTGGCGCCGGCGGCGCCGCATCCCGCGCTGCCGGTGCACCTCGAGGATGTGCCCGATCGATTCCTCCTTGGAGGAGTCGATGAACGAGCAGGTGTTGACGATGACCACATCCGCGTCGTCGGCGCCAGGCACGACCGCCATTCCGGCCTGCTGCAGGTGGCCGACCATGATCTCGGAGTCGACCAGGTTCTTGGCGCAACCGAGGGAAATTAGGCTGACCTTAACCATCCGGGAAAAAGAAAAGGCCCCGCGGGCGCGGAGCCGGGGATCCTGGGAAGTGGGCCTTGACTTACTTCTTCTTGCCGGCGGCCTTGGCCCGCTCTTTGCGGCGCTTCAGATAGGCGGCACGGCGTTTGCGTTTGATGTGCTTGTTGAGTTGTTGGCCCATGGTGGTTTCAGGTGGAGGCGGAAGATTCAGATGCCGGCCAGCCGAGTCAAGCGCCACGCGCGGAGCTCAGAGCACCAGCCGCCGGCCGAGGCGGTCGCGGAGAGTGAGCAGCCATCCGGCGTCCTCCGGGTGCCGCCGGCGCGCCACGTCGAAGCGCGGCGCCAGCGCGGCGTCCGGGTTCTCGCCGCGGGCGCGCGCCGCGGCGGCGACCTCGGTCGCCTCCTCCCGGAACTCCTCCCTTTCCGCGGTCGTCATCGTCACGCGGGGGATGACGCGCCGGCGCGGCGAAAGGTTCCGGCGGCGCCACGCTTGACCCGGCGCCGCGCCCCGGCTGACCGTTCGGGATGGCCGTCAAGACCCCGTGGGCCCTGCCGCTGTTGACCGTCGGGCTGCTCGCCCGTGATCCCCTGCTGGTGGATTACACCCGGATTCAGCTCGACCCGCACTACTGGAGCGAGGGCGCGGCGATCGGTGACCTGAACCGCGACGGCCGGCCGGATGTCGTGTCCGGCCCGCACTGGTGGGCGGGACCGGACTTCCGGGAACGCCGCGAACTTTACCCACCCGCGCGCACCACGACGGTGAAGGATCCGGATGGGCGGTCCCGCACGTTTCCCGGCTACGAGGGAGCGATGGGACTTAAGAACGCCTACTCGACGGATAATTTCTTCTCGTTCATCCACGACTTCGATGGGGACGGCTGGAACGATGTCCTGACTTACGGTCTCCCGCACACTCCCGCGTATCTTTACCTCAACCCGCGGGACCGGGGCGGCCACTGGCCCCGCCACACCGTGCTCAGCGAGGTCGACAACGAATCGCCGACGCTCGCCGACCTCGACGGCGACGGGCGTCCCGAGATCGTTTGCGTCAACGGGGGAAACTTCGGCTACGCGCGCCCGGATCCGCGCGATCCGACCCGGCCGTGGCCGTTCCGACCGATCACCCGCGCCGGAAACTGGCAGCGGTTCACGCACGGGCTGGGCGTCGGCGACGTCAACGGCGACGGCCGGCTGGATGTGCTCTTCAAGGACGGCTGGCTGGAGCAGCCCGCCGATCTCGCGGCTGATCCGGAGTGGCGCTGGCACCGCGTCCCGTTCGCCCCGGCCGCGGCCCAATTGTTCGCCTATGACGTCAACGGGGATGGACGCGCGGACGTCATCACGGCCCTGGCCGCCCACGGGTTCGGCCTCGCCTGGCACGAGCAGCTGGCGGAGCGGGACGTCCAGGGCTCGCCGCTCTTCCGCCCGCACATCTTTATGAACCAGCGGCCCGACGAGAACCGCCACGGCGTGACCTTCTCCGAGCTGCACGCGGTGGAGCTGGCCGATGTGGATGGCGACGGCCTGAAGGACATCATCACCGGCAAATGCTTCTGGGCGCACGGCCCCTCGGGCTCCCCGGACGGCGACGCGCCCGCGGTGCTTTACTGGTTCCGGCTGCACCGCGGTCCGGGCGGGCAGGTGGACTGGGTGCCGCAACGGATCGATGCCGACTCCGGCGTGGGCCGGCAGATCGCCCTCGGGGACGTCAATGGTGACGGCCATCCCGACGTCGCGATCGGCAACAAGAAGGGCACGTTCCTGTTCCGGAGCCAGCCGCGGCCGGTGGATCGCGCCACCTGGGAACGCGCGCAGCCCGCGGTCCTGTACCCGGGCGCGGTGCGCCACGAGTTGCGGGCCGCGGACCTTGTGGTCCACACGCGCCGCTCGGCCGAGGTCGCGCAGGCCCGGAGCGCGGCGGTGGAGAATCCGGCCCGTCCGGGCGCGGGCGAGGCGCCGCGCGATGGGCGAGGGGAGCCGCTGGACACCGGTTTCGAGCGCGGCGACCTGCGCGGCTGGACCGCGGTGGGGACCGCGTTCGAACGGCAGCCCGTGAGCGGGGACGCCGTCTTCGCCCGCCGGCCGCCGATGCGGAGCGGGCACGTGGGGCGTCATTGGGTGGGTTCCTACGAGGATGGCCGGGGAGATGGCGCGACGGGCACCCTGACCAGCCAGCCCTTCCGCATCAGCCACCCGCGGGCGAGCTGCCTGTTGGCGGCGGGCGCCTATGAGTCGCTGCGGCTCGAGCTGATCGCGGCGGGCTCCGGCGAGGTGCTCCTGCGCGTCACGGGTGCCGAACTGCGCCGGAAGGTGCCGGGAAACACGGAAACGATGCAGCCGGTGATTCTGGACCTTACCTCACTGCGGGGCCGGGACGTCGCGATCCGGCTGGTGGACGAGCAGGCGGGGGGCGCCTGGGGGCATCTCAACTTCGACGACTTCCTGTTGCACGCGGAAGGTGCCGGGCTGCCCGAGGGTCCGGTTTTCGCTCCGGTGGCCCGCTGAGCGGAAGGACGATCAGGGGTTCCGGGGCATCTCGCCGGCGATCACCTGGTTCCCGTCGCGCCGCCAGCGGTAGACGAGCGGTCCGCGCTGGCGCTCCAGTTCCTTGTAGAGAGCGGGTGCCCCGCGGCGGGGAACCTGGAGCTCGGCCAGGCCCTCGGGACCGCAGCTCAGCAGCCGGGCGTAGGGTTTGAAATGCTCGACGCGTCCGATGACCCGGGATGTCCCCGCGGGATCCGCCGCCGCCGTCCGATCGAGGGCGAGGAAACAGTAGGGAAGGCTCCGGAGGTCGATGCCCGCGCGCTGGCCGAAGCGGACCCAGCGGGAGTCCGCGAAGATCTCGGCGGGCGGCGGCGCGAAGAAGTGGCACCAGTGCCGATCCTGGCCGGCGGCGAACATCGGGCACGCTCCCGCGATCGTGCACGGCGCCACGAGCGAGAATCGTTCCCGCCAGCGCTCCCGCTCCGCCCCGAGCCGGCGGCTCACGTCACGGGTCCCCGGCTCAACCCAGAGGACCGCGTCCGCCCGCGCGATCAGCCGGCCCAACTCGGCCCACGCGGCGGGGGCCAGCTCGTTGAGCACGTGGCTCAGCAGCAGGATGCCGATTGGCTCGTCCCCGGCCAGGAAGGCCGCGGTGGCCGGCCGGACGTCCAAACCCGGAAAATCCCGGAGGGCCGATGCCGCGGCGAAGTCGATCGCGAGCGGGGAGTGGTCCCAGACCCTCAGGGGACCGAAGGCCTCCGCCCCCCAGGCGCGCAGCAACCGGCGGCCGGCGACGCCGCTCCCGCAGCCCCAGTCGAGCACCGCGCGTCCCCGGGGAGACCACCCGCGGCCGCGGAGTTCGCGCAGGACCTGGTCCCACTTCCAGCCGATGCGCTCACCGAACGTCAGGTCATAGCTCGCGAGGTCGGAGCGTGACCGCCAGTAGGGCTCGGAGCCGGGGCCGGCGAGGAATCGTGCGCGCAGGCGGTCGAGCGCGGGCCAATCCAATTCGTCCCAGCTCATCGGGGCGCCGCGGGAATGGCGGTGAGGTCGAAACCCAGGTGCCGCGCGAGCGCCTGGGTGCGGATCCCGTAGGCGGCCGCGAACTCACGGACGGCTTCGGCCTTCCCCGCATCCCCCGGTCGCCGCTGCCGCAGGCCGGAGAGCAGGAGGTTTTTCGCGGTGTGTTCCGCCCCGGTGAACTCCGCGACCTGGGTGGCATAGCCGGCCCATTCCAGCAGGAGGGTCCGCAGGGCATCCGTGGCAAACTCGGCGTGGCGCTCGCGAAAGATGCCGTGGCGCCAGACGGGCCCCAGCCCCGGCGGGGCCTCCAGCGCGGGCCGCAGCTCGTGCTGGCAGCAGGGCGCCACGACGAGGAGGCGCGCGCCGGCGCGGATGCCGAGGGCAAGGGCGTCATCGGTGGCGGTGTCGCACGCGTGCAGGGCGATCAGCACGTCGCACGTCTCGGCGCGGGCGGGATCCAGGCGGCCGGCGACGAAGGTGAGCCGCTCGCGCAGGCCGTGGCGCGCGGCGACCTGGTTGCAGAACGCCACCAGCTCGGGGCGGGCCTCGAGCCCCCGCACGCGGAACCCGGGGCCCAGCAGGGTGGCGAGGGTGAACGTGAGATAACCCTTGCCGGAGCCCGCGTCGATCACCTCGAGGGTCGCGCCTTCACGCTCCCTCGCGTTTTCGGGCGGGAAGGCCGTCCGCAGCAGCGGCTGCAGCAGCGCGGCGAAATGCTGGATCTGGCTCAGCTTGCCCGCCATTCCCGCGCGCGGGCGGCCGTCCGGATTGGTCACGCCGAGGTCCTGCAGCCACGGGGTCGACCCGGGCAGGACGTGATCCTTGGGCCGGTCGTGCGGTCCCTGCGCCGGCGGGTTGAGGCCGGGCGGGGGCGGGAGGGAGCGAAGGCGCGGCCGGCCGCCGGGATTCGTCTCGAACTGGTGGTGCCCGGTGGCGGTGAAGAGGTGCGCGTCGAGGAATTCCGTGCCGAGCAGGCCGGCGAGCAGGTCCGCGGCATCCGAGGGTGGCAGGTTGCGGGTCACTTCGCGCGTGGCGTGCCGCCAGGTCAGGCTGACGCGCGCGCCGTCGCGGAGCTGGACGGGCCGGGCGAAGAGGTTGCGCAGGGTGGGATCGGGGCCGCCGGGCTTGCCGAGGGTCAACTTGGCGAGTGTGCCCTCCGTCACGGCCGCGCGCAGCAGCCCGAGAAAACGTTCACGCGGCGGGGATACGGGCATCGGGCGGGCCGGCTCAGGGAAGGAACTCGGTGGTGAGGGCGGTTGCCGCGGTGACCTTGCCCGGCTTGAGCAGCCCGAGCTCCTCCAGCTTGGCGATCTGCGCGGTGTAGCGCGCGGGGTCGAGGCGGCCGACCTTGGCCGGGCCGCCGTCGGCATCGCGGCCGGTGACGAGCTTCTCCTCGAGGATCATCCGGCGGGAAAAATCCATAAATGCGTCGGTGTTCTGGGCGTTAGCCTGCTTCAGGGCGGCGTGGGCGGGGCTGGGATCACCCTCGAGGTAGTCGCGCCAGCCGCGGATGTACGCGCGGGTGAAGGCGCGCAGGTCGGCGGGGCGCTCGCGGGCGAAACGCCGGTTGGTGATCAGGACCGCGTAGCCGCGGAATCCGGCGTCCCAGGTGGAAAGGAAACGGGGCATCTTGCCCCCGGCCTGCGTGATGTGGAAGGGCTCCGCGATGTAGTAGCCCTGCTGGAGGGCCTCCTTGTTGCCGAGGAAGGCGGCGCTGGAGAAGTTCTGCGCCACGACGTTCACGGTCAGGCCGTACTTCCGCTTCAGGAACTCAAGGAAGGGCCAGCCGGGCCGCGCGATGATCGTCTTGCCTTGCAGGTCCTCGAAGCGCCGGACGGGGCTGTCGGCGTGCACGAGGATGCCCGAGGGATCGTCCTGGAAAACGGCCGCGAACTGCACCAGCGGGAGCCCCTCGGCCTGCTGGAGAAGGGTGCTGATGTCGTCCGCCTGACCCACGTCGGCCTTGCCGGTCGCCACGGAAGGCACCACCTGCGCCCCGGGACCCCCGGGCAGCAGGATAACCTCCAACCCCTCCTCCCGGAAGTAGCCCTTGGCTTGCGCCTGGTAGAAGCCACCGTGCTCTGGCTCCGGCACCCAATCGAGCTGGACCGTGATGCGGGCGGGCTGATCGGCGGCGAGGACGGCGCCGAGCAAAAGCGGGAGCCAAAGGAGGGTTTTCATCGAGGGAGAAGGCATCCGGGGAAGGTTGAAAGGCAAGGAGGCGTCAGCGGTCGGTCCGCTCGTAGGAGTCGTGCCACGCGTGGAGCGCGGTCCAGGAAAGGGCGAGGACGGCGGCGTTGAGGGCGAAGCCGAGCAGGCAGGTGGTGGCCGCGGTGGCGAAGAGGGCCGCGTACTTCGCCTGGCTGGCGAAGATGACCGCCTGGAAGCCAAGCCCGCCCCCGTCGCCTGCGGAGGAGCCCGCGTTCATCTCGGCGACCACGGCCCCGATCGGCGAGATGGTCGCGGCGATGCGGAGACCGGTGAAGAAGTACGGCAGCGCGGCCGGGATGCGCAGGAGGAACAGCTGCTGCCAGCGGCGCGCCCGGTAGAGTTGGAAGAGCTCCACGAGATTGCGGTCGGTGGCGATCAGGCCCTGCGTCGTGTTCACCACCAACGGGAAGAAGGCGATGACGAAGGTCAGCAGGGCGACGCTGCGCAGGCCCGCTCCGACCCAGATGACGCAGATCGGGGCGAGGATCGGCAGGGGCGTCATTTGCAACGCCATCAGGTACGGGTAGAGGCTGGAGCGGATCGAGGCGGACAGCGAAAGGAGGAGGGAGAGCCCGGCGCTCACCGCGACCGCGAGGGAGAAGCCGAGCAGCGCCCCCTGCGCGGTGTTCGCGGTGGCGCGCCGCAGCAGGTCGCCGTGCTCGCCCCACGCGCTCCAGACCATCCCCGGCGAGGGCAGCAGGAACCGGAGATCGTCCGAGAGGTACAGGTGCACCCCCTGCCAGACCCCGAGAAAAAGGAGCCCCGTGGCGACGGGCAGGAGGAGGCGGCGGTTCAGGCGGGGCATCGGCGGATCACGTTCAACCGGCAGGCGAAACCGCGCGGAGCTGCCGGGAAACCTGCGCGACCAGACGAAGGTAGTCCGGCTGCAGGCGGGTCTCCGCGGTGCGCGGATGCGGGAGGGGCACGGGGACCTCCGCGTGCAGGCGCCCCGGATGCGCGGAAAGGATGAGGATGCGGTGGGAGAGGAATACCGCCTCGGCGACGGAGTGGGTCACGAAGAAGCCCGTCCAGCTGCCCGCACCCTGAAGCGCGAGGAGTTCCTCGTTGAGGCGCTCGCGCGTCATCTCATCGAGCGCCCCGAACGGCTCGTCGAGCAGCAGCAGGCGCGGGGAAAGCGAGAGGGCGCGGGCGAGCGAGACCCGCATCCGCTGCCCGCCGGAGAGCTGCCGCGGGTAGGCGTCGCCGCGGTGGCCGAGCCCCACCAGTTCCAGCAGGCGGGAGGAGGTGGCGGCGCGGTCCGCGGCGGCGGCGCCACCCAGCCGGAGCGGCACCTCGACGTTGGCGCGGACGCTGAGCCAGGGGAGCAGGGTGGCTTCCTGGAAGACGAAAGCGACCGAGGCGGCCGGGTCGCCGGGCGGCCGGCCTTCCACGCGGAGGCTGCCCGCGGTGGGCGGCGTCAATCCGGCGATCAGCCGCAGCAGGGTGGACTTGCCGCAGCCGCTGGGGCCGAGGAGCGAGACCATTTCCCCGGGATGCGCCCGGAGGGAGATGTCCTCGAGGACGGGCGGGCCGTCGCCGAAGCGTTTGGCGACCGCCTGCAGTTCGACCACGGGGCAAAGGGACATCGGGCCGAGGAGGCAAAGGCCCGCGGGCGGTGTCGAGCGGGAAAGGCCCGCGTCACTCGTAGCGGAGCGCGTCGATCGGGTCGAGCTGCGCGGCCTTGTAGGCCGGGTAGAAGCCCGAGATGATGCCGACGAGGGCGCTGCCGGCCACCGAGATGAAGATCCAGGTGGTGGGCACGAGCACGGGCCAACCGTTGTAGGAGGAGAGCGCCTGCGAGCCGCCGACGCCCACGGCGACCCCGACGAGGCCGCCGAGGGAGCTGAGTAAAATGGCCTCGATCAGGAATTGCGTCAGCACGTCCCTGCCGTGCGCCCCGATGGCGAGGCGGATGCCGATCTCGCGGGTGCGCTCGGTGACGGAGACGAGCATAATGTTCATAATCCCGATGCCGCCGACGATGAGCGAGACCCCGGCGATGCCCGCGAGGAGGCCGGTCATCGTCTTGGCGGTCGCGGTGGCGGCGCTCGCCAGTTCCTCCTGGGTGCGGACGGTGAAGTCGGGTTCGCGGCCGCGGCGGCGCTGGGTGAGCAGGTCCTCCACCGACTGCTTCACCTGGGCCACCTTGTCGGCGTCGGCCGCCTGGATGCGGATCATGCTGATGGAGGTGCGGCGGGAGACCCGGCGCATATGCGAGGTGTAGGGGATGAGGACGACATCGTCCTCATCGGAGCCGAAGATGCTGAAGCCCTTGGGCGAGAGGACGCCGAGGATGCGGAAGGGGAGGTTGCGGATGCGCAGCGTCTGCCCGACGGGATCCTCGTTGGGGAACATCTGGTCGGCGACCGTCTTGCCGATGACGCACACCTTGCCGAGGGACTTCACGTCCTGCTCGGTGAACATCGCGCCGGACTCCATCGGCCAGTTGCGCACGTAGGGGTAGTCGGGGCCGACGCCGTTGACGTTGGTGTTCCAGTTGAGGCCGTTGGCGAGGACCTGGTTGCGGTCGCGGACCTCGGCGCTGAGGCCGTCGATGTTGGCGACCTCGGCGGCGATGGCGTCGGCGTCCTCCGGCGTGAGGGAGACGGAGCTGCCGAACCCCCCGCGCATCCCGCCGGAGCTGAAGCTGCCGGGCATCACGGTGATGAGGTTCTGGCCGAGCGAGGCGACCTGCGCCTCGACCTGGGCCTTGGCGCCGCTGCCGATGCTGACCATCGTGATCACGGCGGCGACGCCGATGATCATCCCGAGGGCGGTCAGGAGGGAGCGGAGGGTGTTGCGCCGGAGGGCGCGGAGCGCGACGCGGAGGGTGTTGGCGAAGTGCATGGTGGCGTCAGGCCTCGGACTTGGCCTGGAGGGTGAGTTTGGCGGCGGCCTCGGCGGCCTTGATGCGCTGCATTTCCTCCTCGGCGATGGTGCCGTCGGCGACCAGCTCGTCGCGCACCACCACGCCGTCGCGCAGGATGAGGTTGCGGCGGCAGTACTTGGCGATGTCGAGCTCGTGGGTGACCATCACGATCGTGATGCCCTGGTCGTTGAGCTTCTGGAACACCCCCATCACCTCCACGGAGGTTTTGGAGTCGAGGTTGCCGGTGGGTTCGTCGGCGAGCAGGACCTGGGGCTCGTTGACGAGGCCGCGCGCGATGGCCACGCGCTGCTGCTGGCCGCCGGAGAGCTGGTTGGGGAAGTGGTCGAAGCGGTTGGCGAGGCCGACGATCTCGAGGCAATGCATCGCCCGTTCGCGGATCTTATCCATCGAGAACTTGCGGTGCCGGCCGTAGAGCATCGGCAGCTCCACGTTCTCGAGCGCGGTGGTACGGGCGAGCAGGTTGAAGCCCTGGAACACGAACCCGAGCTTCTGGTTGCGGAGGTCCGCGAGCTCGTTGCGGTCGAGGTCGTCGATGTTGATGCCATCGAGCTCATAGGTGCCGCGGGTGGGGCGGTCGAGGCAGCCGAGCATGTTCATCAGGGTGGATTTCCCGGAACCGCTGGCGCCCATCAGGGCGATGAATTCCCCGCGCTGGATCTCGAGGCTCACGCCGCGCACGGCGTGGACCGGCACCTCGCCGGACTCGTAGATCTTGTGCAGGTCCTGGATTTTGACGACGGGCGACATTGGGCCGGCGCGCGGGTTGCTCAGCGCGGGGGGCCGCCGCGGCTGCTGCCACCGAAGCTGCTGCGTCCGCTGAAGGGGTTGGAGGAGCCGCCGGGCGGGCCCTGCGGCACCGGCGCGGCGCCGGGGAGGATCACGCCGGTGATCACGGTGTCGCCGTCCTTCAGGCCCTCGAGCACCTCGGTGAAGAATCCGTCGGAGACGCCCAGCCGGGCGGTGACGGGCCGCAGCTTCTTCTCGACCGCCTCCGGGTCGGCGAAGACGTAGAGGGTCCGGGTGACCACCGTGTTGTTGAAGCCGCGCTCGCCGGCGCCGCCGCCGCTGGAGGGCCCGCGCGAGGGGCCACCGCCACGGCTGCCGCCTCCGGGACCGCCGGGACCGCCACCCGAGCCGCCCTTGCGCCCGGCGCCCATCGCCATCCGCGCGGCGACGAGGTCGGGGTCGAGGCCCTTCTCCTTGGCGAGGGCTTTCGCCTTCTCGATCTGCTCGGGGGAGGGAGGGGAGCCGCGCTCCCAGCCCACGGCGCGGATGATGCCGAAGATCGCCGTCATCTGCTCCTCGTCCGTCATCGTCTGGGGGGCGCCGCCGGTCTTGCCCCCGGCCTTGGTCTCGCCGGGTGGCGCCGGGGCGAGGAGTTCTTGGGGCACGCGCACGCGCAGGGCGCCGTTGGCCACCCGGAGGACGTTGGGCCGCTGCTGCACGATGATGGAGACATTGGCCGTCATCCCGGGCTTGAGCCGGAGGTCCTCATTGGCCACGTCGATGATGGTGGCGTAGGAGACCACGCTTTGCTGGACGCTGGCGGCGTTGCGGACCATCCGGACCTTGCCGGGGAAGGTGCGGTTGGGGAACGCGTCCACGGTGAACTTCACCTCCTGGCCCTCGGCGATCGTGCCGATGTCCGCCTCGGCGACCGCGGCGTTGATCTGCATCCTCGTAAGGTCGTTCACCAAGATGAAGAGCACGGGCGCGTTCATATTCGCGTTGACCGTGCGCCCCTTGTCGGTGCGGCGGTCGAGGATCATCCCGTCGATCGGGGCGGTGATGACGCAGCGGGAAAGGTCCACCTTGGCGTTCTCCACGGCCGCACCGCGGGTGAGGAGCTGGGCGTTGGACTGGGCCAGTTGGGCAAGGACGTTGTCGAGTTCCGCCTGCGAGACGAGGTTCTGGCGGTGCAGCCCGGTGGTGCGGTCCACGTTGAGCTTCAGCAGCTGGTTGTTCGCCTTGGTGGACTCGAGGTCGGCCTCGGCCTGGCGCAGGCGCTGGATGAAGGTTGATTCGTCGATCTTGGCCAGCACATCGCCGGCCTTCACCTTGGAATTGTAGTCGACCAGCACCTCCTTGATCTGGCCGGAGACCTGAGCGCCGACGTCGACGGTCACCACGGGCTGCAGGTCGCCGGTGGCGGTGACCGACTGGACGATGTCGCCCCGGGCCACCTTCACGGTCTGGAACTCGGTCTTTTTCTCGGTCCTCGCGCCGAGGAAATACCAGGCGCCTCCGCCGCCCGCGGCGAGCAGGAGGAGGATGAGCACGAGACCGGTGTAACTTTTGGATTTGGCCATGGGGAAGGGGGCGAACGGTGGGAGGAAGGACGCCGACCGGAGCGCGGGCTGCAACACCAGAGTGTCGGCGGAGGGCCCTGACGAGCGGAGCGAGGAAAGGTCACGCGGAATCCGCGGAATAACGCGCGGAGAGGGCGGTGGCGGCGGCGGCGAGGCGGCGCCGCAGTTCCGGCGGGCGCACCACCTCGGCATCGGGCCCCCAGGAAAGGATCCAGCCGGCGACCTCGGCCAGGGCCCCCAGCCGGAGGGTGAGTTCCACGCCTCCATCCGGGAGCGGGCTCAGTTCCTGGGACTCGTGCCATTCCCGCTCGCGTACCCGGTCGGCCACGGCGGCGGAAAAGCGTACCACGACCCGGAAATTGCCGGCGCCGCCGAGCACCCCGAGGGCGGAGGCGAAGAAGCGTTCCGGCGAGAAGTCGGCCGGCCGGGTGAAGCGGGCGTGGAGGACCTTCACCTGCCCGATCCGCGGCAGGGCGAAGGTGCGGAGGGCGCCGCGCTCCGGGTCGTGGGCGACGAGGTACCAGAGGTTCTCGCGGTGCGCGAGGTGGTAGGGGTCGACCCGGCGGCGCGCGGCCCGGGATTCCCCCGGCTTGCGGTACTCGAACTCCACCGCCCGCTGGCGGAGGACGGCGGTGCTCAGCGCGTTGAACACCGCAAGGTCCGCCCGGCCGAGGCCCGTGTTGCGGAAGGACACGGACTGTAGCTCGTCGGCGGGCGAGAAGGAGATCCGGTCCTTGAGCCCGCCGGTCAGCTTGTCGAACGAGGCCTCCAGCTGCCGGTGGAAAGGGGTGCCTCGGTACTGCTCGAGGGCCTTGCGCGCGACGAGCAGGGCGAGCAGCTCGCCCTCGGTGACGTTGACGGTGGGGAAGGCGGCGACCGGGTGGGTGTAGCGGTACGCGTTGATCAGGGGGTCGAACTCGACCGGGAGGTCGAGCCGGTCGCGCATAAAGGCGATGTCGCGCACGATCGTCTTGCGGGAGACCTCGAGGGCGGCGGCCAGCTTGGTGCAGTTCGTGAAGGCGCCGCGGCGCAGCTCGTCGTGGATCCGCAGCATCCGTTCCATCGGGGGCCGGGAGGTGTGGTAGGGGGCGGGCACGCGGACAGCCGGACAGCTTTTGCCGGCTGGGACAAGCTATGTCCCACCCGGGTGCTAAGCTGCAGGTATGAACTCCCCTCGCCGCGCTTCCGGCCCCGACACTGCCCCCGGTTCCCTGCACTGGATCCACGATGGTTACCGCCACCGCGTCACCGCCTGGCCCGAGGCGGCGTTTCACCGCGAGGTGATCCCGGGCCGCTGGGAGGCGGAGGATCCGTCCCCGGGAGCGCTGGCCTCGGCGGCCCTCGGGGTGGGTGGGGCGGCGTGGCGGCGGTTCCTGGAGTACGTTCCGCCGGAGGTGCGGGGATTGCTCCACCGTTACTCGCACGGCCGGATGGCGGCGCTGCTGGTGGCCCTGCGGTGCCCGGACCTCATCCCGGAGCTGCAACAGACGCCGGTGCTCGCCTGCTTCCTCGCGGCGCATCCCGAGCTGCGGGGCGGCGGTGCCGCCGCGTGGGCGGAGATCTCGGCGGTGCACGGTCGGGAGGGCGCGTTCGGGCTGCTGCAGTGGCTCGGCCTGCCGGCCAGCCGCCAGGCGCTCGCGATCCTGCGCCGGGTGGCCGAGCCGGATCTGCCGCCGCGGCTGCTCGCCCCCCTCCGGGCGTCCCTCTGGGAACCGGCGGTCCGCTCGCAGCTCGCCCGCGTGCCGGCGCTCGACGACGAGGAGCTGTTCCTCGCTTGCCACGCCCTCGCCGCCTGATCCGAAAACACGTGTTGCGCCGGTCGCGGCGGGTCCTTGGATGGTTGGGATGCCCTCCGCGACCATCGACGCCGCCGTCCTCCGCTCGGTCGCCGCCGCCTTCCGGCTCGGCGGCACCTACTGCGGCGGGGCGCCCCACGGCAACGGGCACATCAACGACACCTTCGCGGTCACCTTCGAGCAGGCCGGCGTCGCCACCCGCTACATTCTCCAGCGGATCAACGAGCACGTCTTCCGCGACGTGGACGCCGTGATGGAGAACGTGGCGCGGGTCACGGCCCACGCCGGGCGGCGGGCGCTCGCCGCCGGGGTGCCGGACCCGCAACGGCGTGTCCTCACGCTGATCCCGACCCGGGGCGGGGAAAACCTGCTGCGGGACGCGACCGGCGCTTGGCGCTGCTATGTGTTCATCGGGGACGCGACCTCGCACGACGTGATCCGGGGCCCCGCGATGGCGCGGGAGGCGGCGCGCGCGTTCGGGGAGTTCCAACGTATGCTGGGCGACCTGCCCGGGGAGCGCCTCCGGGAGACGATTCCGGATTTCCACCACACGCGGCACCGTTTTGACGCCCTGGTCCGCGTCGCATCCGAGGACCGGCGGGGCCGGGCGGCGGGGGTCGCCGCCGAATTGGCCTTCGTCCGCGAGCGCCAGCCGATGGTCGACCGGCTGCTCGACCTGCACGCGCGGGGGGAGTTGCCCGAACGCGTCACCCACAACGATACCAAGCTGAACAACGTCCTGATCGACGATCGCACCGGGGCCGGGCTCTGCGTCATCGACCTCGACACCGTGATGCCAGGGCTGGCGCTCTACGACTTCGGGGACCTAGTGCGTTCCGCGACGAACGCTGCGCCCGAGGACGAGCGTGACCTGGCCAAGGTGCGCGCGCGGCCGGAAATCTTCGAGGCGCTGGTCGAGGGCTACCTGGCGGGCACGGGTGGATTGCTGAACGAGGCCGAGATCGGTCAACTCGCGTTCGCGGGCCGCCTGATCGCCCTCGAGATCGGGATGCGCTTCCTGACCGATCACCTCGAGGGCGACGCCTATTTCCGCATCCATCGCGAAGGCCACAACCTCGACCGGGCCCGCAGCCAGTTCGCGCTGGTGCGGAGCCTGGAGGACCAGCGCGAGGCGATGGAGGCGGTCGTCCGCCGCCTTGCCGCCCGCACTCGCCGCACTTCAACCGCCACCGCTTCCGCCCCTATGATCCCCACCTCCAGCGAGTCCCAGCAGCGCGAGCGCATCGCGACCGAGATCTTCCCGGCGGCTGATGACGCCTGCGCCCGGCTGGCGGGCGAAATCGCCGAACTGATTCGCGCCCACGACCGCGCCGGCAAGCCGACGGTGCTCGGCCTCGCCACCGGTTCCACCCCGGTCCGGTTGTACCGGCAGCTGATCCGGCTGCATCGCGAGGAGGGCCTGAGCTTCCGCAACGTCATCACCTTCAACCTCGACGAGTACTACGGGCTCCCGCGCGAGCACCCAGAGAGCTACTGGCGCTTCATGCACGAGCAGCTCTTCAACCACCTCGACATCCCGGCGGCCAACGTGAACGTCCCGGATGGCACGGTCCCGCGCGGCGAGGTGTTCGCGTGGTGCCGGCGCTACGAGGAGCGGATCCGCGCCGCGGGCGGCCTCGACCTGCAGGTGCTCGGCATTGGCCGCACCGGCCACATCGGCTTCAACGAGCCCGGCTCCAGCCGGGAGTCCCGCACCCGCCTCGTGACCCTCGATGGTCTCACCCGGCGCGATGCGGCCCGCGACTTCCTCGGCGAGGCCAATGTGCCCCGTCACGCCATCACGCTGGGCGTCGGCTCCATCCTCGACGCGCGCCGCATCGTGCTGCTCGCGTGGGGCGAGTCCAAGGCCGCCGTCGTCGCCGCCGCCGTCGAGGCCCCGCCTTCCGATGCCCTGCCGGCCAGTTTCCTGCAGGGACACCCGCAGGTCCGCTTCCTGCTCGACGCGGCCGCGGCGTCTTCGCTCACCCGGGTCCGCCACCCGTGGTTGGTCACTCCGGTCGAATGGAGCCCGGTGCTCGCCCGCCGCGCGGTGATGTGGCTCTCGCAGACCGTTGGGAAACCGGTGCTGAAGCTGCTGGACGAGGATTACAGCGAGCACGGGATGGCGGATCTCCTGACCGAGCAGGGCCCGAGCTACGGGTTGAACATCAGGATCTTCAACGAGATCCAGCGCACGATCACCGGTTGGCCCGGCGGCAAGCCCAACGCGGACGACAGCTCTCGCCCCGAGCGGGCCCTGCCGTTCCCGAAGCGGGTGGTGGTCTTTAGCCCGGAGCCCTCCCACGACGTGCTCGGGATGGGAGGCACGCTGCGCCGGCTCAAGGACCAGGGGCACGCCGTCACGGTCGTCTACCTGACCTCCGGCAATCTCGCCGTGCCGGATGAGGAGGCGGTGATGGCGGCGGACCTCGTGGGCGACATCGCGGAGACCCTTGCGCGGGCGGAGGGTCCGGTGGCGGAGTTTGCGCGGACGACCCGCAAGGAACTCCTGGAAAAGGCGGCCTTTGCCGCGGACTCGACCTCGATCCGCCGGCTGAAAGGCCTCCTGCGCCGCGGGGAGGCGCGCGCCTCGCTGCGAGATTGCGGCTACGGTCCGGGCCAGGCCCGCTTCCTCGACCTCGGGTTCTACGAGCGCGGGCGCTACCGCCAGTTCGCGCCCGGCGCGGAGGACTTGGCGGCGGTGGCCAAGCTGCTGCGCGACCTGACGCCAAACCAGATTTTCCTCACGGGCGAGCGGGACGACCCTTCTTCGATCACCGCGGTCGGCTACCAATTGGTCCGGCAGGTGTGGCGGCAGGTGGCCGGCGAGGCATGGGCCAAGGACTGCCGGATCTGGGCGTACCGCGGGGTCGAGCAGCCGTGGGAGGCGGCGGAAATCGAAATGGCGGTGCCGCTCAGCCCGCGTGAGCTGGCACAGAAGATCCAAGCCGTGTTCCACCACAAGTCCCAGCGCAGCCAGACGCCGGTGGCCGCCGGTCTCCGCGAACCCTGGCAGCAGGCGGAGCAGCAGAACCGCGCCTTGGCGGCCAATTACGACAAGCTGGGTTTGGCCGACTACGAGGCCCTCGAGGGCTTCTCCCGCGCGCACCTCGATTGATCGCCACTCCGATGCTCGCTCTGGCCCCCTCCCTGCGGCCGTCCCTCGAGCGACACTTCGTCCCGGCCGCCATCTGGAACCGCGCCTACGGGGCGCTGGTCGCCGCGGATCCCGGGGCGCGGCCCTTCGTGCTCGTGCTCCGCTCCCCGGGCGGCGCGGTCTCGCGGCACGACAGTCGCGTGCTGGGCGCGGGTCATCCGCAGGCGGCGCTGACGCTGGTTTACGCCGAGCGCCTGCTCAAGTTCCTCCTCTGGCAACGGGGCGGCTGCCACGTCTCCGTGGGCGGGGCCGACGAGGTCGCCCGTCATCTCGCGGCGGTGTACGCCCCCGGCGGCGCGCGCGCCTTCGACCACGCCTTTATGGGCGAACGCACCTTCCGGGCTGCGTTCCGGATCGAGGCGCAGCCGCTCGCGGAACTGCCCGCGGAGGCCGTCGCCGCCTTGCCGGTGGGCCGCCACCTCGACGGGTGCCGGATCGGGTTCGACCTGGGCGGCAGCGACCGCAAGGCCGCCGCGGTCATCGACGGCAAGGTGGTCTACTCGGAGGAGATCGCCTGGGATCCCTACTTCCAGCAGGACCCGGACTACCACCTCGAGGGGATCCACGACTCCCTCGTCCGGGCGGCCCGCCACCTGCCGCGGGTGGATGCGATCGGCGGCAGCGCCGCGGGCATTTACGTGAACAACGAGGTGCGGGTCGCCTCCCTGTTCCGAGGGGTGCCGGCCGCGGCGTTCGAAGCGCACGTGCGCCGGATGTTCTTCACCCTCCAGGAGCGCTGGGGCGGCGTGCCCTTCGAGGTCGCCAACGACGGCGAGGTCACCGCGCTCGCGGGTTCGATGAGCCTCGGCGACGGCGCCGTGCTCGGCATCGCGATGGGCACCAGCCTCGCCGCGGGCTACGTGACGCCTTCCGGCGGCATCACCCCGTGGCTGAACGAGTTGGCCTTCGCGCCGGTCGACTACCACCCGGAGGCCCCGCGGGACGAGTGGTCCGGCGACGCCGGTTGCGGGGTGCAATACTTCTCGCAGCAGGCGGTCGGTCGGCTCGCCCCCGTCGCCGGGCTGGAGTTTCCCGCCGGCCTGCCCCTGCCGGAACAGCTGATCCGCGTGCAGGAGGCGATGGCGGCCGGGGACGAGCGCGCCGCCCGGATCTACGAGTCGATCGGCACCTCCTTCGGCTACGCGATCGCCCACTACGCCGACTTTTACGCCCTGCGCCACCTCCTCGTGCTGGGCCGCGTGACCTCCGGCGCCGGCGGCGACCGGTTGCTGCAGCGGGCCCGCGAGGTCCTCCGCGCCGATTTTCCGGAACTTGCCGCCCGGGTCCGCTTGCACACCCCGGACGAGAAGGACAAACGCCACGGCCAAGCGATCGCCGCCGCCAGCCTGCCCGCCCTCCGCCCGGTCTGATTCCATCGATGAAACTCACCCAACCTCAGGCTGACATCCTGTTTTCCGCCACCGACCCGAGCGCCGAGGCGGCGCTCGGCCGGGTCACGCACCTCTGCCTCGGCGCGCACCAGGATGACATTGAGATTATGGCGCACGCGGGCATCAGCGATTGCCTCGATCAACCCGGGCTCGCGTTCGGCGGCGTCGTGGTCACCAACGGCGCCGGTTCCCCGCGCACCGGGCCCTATGCGCACCTCGATGACGCGCAGATGCAGGGGGTGCGCCGCGAGGAGCAGCGCGCCGCCGCGCGGCTGGGGCGGTACGCGATCCAGCTCCAGCTCGCGCATCCCAGCAGCGTGGTGAAGTCACCCGGGCACCCGGGCGTCGCGGCCGACCTCGATCTGATCTTCGGGGGCTGCGCTGCGCAGGTGGTTTACCTGCACAACCCGGCCGACAAACACGACACCCACGTGGCGGTCTTCCTGCGCTGCCTCGAGGCCCTCCGCCGCCTGCCGGCCGCACGCCGGCCCCGCCGCGTGCTCGGCTGCGAGGTCTGGCGCGACCTCGACTGGCTGGTCGATGCCGACAAGGTCGCCTTGGATGCGGGCCGCCATCCCGACCTCGCCCTCGACCTGCTCAAGGTCTTCGATTCCCAGGTCGCCGGCGGCAAGCGCTACGACCTCGCCACCGTCGGCCGCCGGCAGGCGCACGCCACGTTCCACACCTCCCACGCGACGGACCGGATGGCCGGCATCACGTGGGCGATGGACCTGACCCCGTTGATCCAGGATCCCGCGTTGTCCCCGGAGGCGTACACGCTGGGTTACCTGGAGCGGCTGCAGACGGACGTGCGGGACCGGATGCGGCGGTTCGCCTGATCCGGGCCCAGCGCGCCGCGGCCAGCGCAAGTACCGAAGGCACCGCCAGCAGGTGGACGAAGGCGAGCCGCGGGGAAAGGGGGTTGCCCTGCACCCCCAGGAAGAGCGCGTAGCCGGCGAGGCCCAGCATCGCGCCCGCGCCCTCGCGGAGCCATAGTCGCAGATGTCCGGCCGCGATCGCGGTCAACGCGGCGAACAGGATCCACTCGCGGGTGCCCAACTGGTCCGCGCGCGGGAGGCCCTCGCCGGCGGCGATCAGCAGCATCAGGCCGACCAGGGACGCACCCAGCAGCCGGGCGCACCAGCGCAGGGCACGCAAGGTGGGCGGATCGGACGGCATACCTCGTTGCTGGTGCCACCGGGGCCGCTGCGCCACGGTAAAAACGGGGTCACGGAAACCTTTGGCGTGGACGCTGCGGCCGGGCGCGCCACGCTCGCGCTAACCCCCGCGACCGATGCGCATCCCCCTGCACCTGCTTCCCCTCCTGCTCCCGTCCCTGTTCGCCGCCGCCCCCGCGGGCGAGGCGCCCCGCTGGTACAAGGGAAACACCCACACCCACTCGCTGTGGAGCGACGGGGACGACTACCCGGAGATGATCGCCGACTGGTACAAGCGCGGCGGCTATCACTTCCTCGCGCTGTCGGACCACAACATCCTCTCCGAGGGCACTCGCTGGTTCGAGTTGAAGGCCCCGGTGTCCCTGAAGGGTGAGGTGGTGCAGCGCGGCGGCGGCGAGGTTTTGCAGAAGTACCTGCGGCGCTTCGGCCCGGATTGGGTGGAGCTGCGGGAGAACTCCGGGCGCCGCGAGGTGCGGCTGAAACCGCTGGTGGAATTTGCCCCGCTGCTGAACGAGCCGGGCAAGTTTCTGCTCATCCCCGCGGAGGAGATCACCGGCGCCTGGACCCGGCCAAAGTCGGAAACGGCTCCCGCGCTCACCGGCCCCGTGCACATCAATGTGACCAATCCCCGCGATCTCGTGCCCGCGGTGAACGCCGCGGACGCGGTCACCGTGATGCAGCGCACCCTCGAGGCGGTGGATGCCCAGCGCGAGCGGACCGGCCAGCCGATGTTCGCCCACCTCAATCACCCGAACTTCCGCTGGGGCGTGACCGCCGAGGAAATGATGCGCGTCGAGCGGCTCCGGTTCTTCGAGGTCTACAACGGCCATCCCGGAGTCGAGAACGCGGGCGACGCCACCCGGCTCAGTATGGACGCGATGTGGGACGCGATCCTCGCGTTCCGTCTCTCCGAGCTCAATTTCGGCGTGGTCTACGGCGTGGCCACGGATGATTCGCACCACTACCACAAGGTTGGTCCCGGCCGGAGCAGTTCGGGGCGCGGCTGGGTGATGGTCCGGGCCCGCCACCTGACCGCGGAGTCGCTGATCCGCGCGCTGGAGGCGGGTGATTTCTACGGCACGTCCGGGGTGACCCTGCGGGAGGTGGTGCGTGAGCCGGGGCGGCTCGCCGTCGAGGTGGAGCCGGAGGCGGGCGTGTCGTACCGCATCCAGTTCATCGGCACCCGGCGCGGTTTCGACCGCCGCAGTGAGGAGATGATCGCACCCGCCGATGAGAAACCGGCCCGCCGGACCCTCAATCACCGCCGGTACAGCCCGGAGGTCGGGACCGTGCTCGCGGAGAGCACCGGCCCGCGCGCCGAGTATCGCCTGAAGGGGGACGAACTCTACGTCCGCGCGAAAGTGATCTCCTCCAAGCCCAAGGCCGACGGGAGCGTGCCTGGTGAATGGGAGACGGCCTGGGTGCAGCCCGTCGTCGGCGCCCGGCCCTGAGCGACTCTCAATTCCGCTTCTGCTTCGCCCGCTTGGCGTCGGGATCGATCGCGCGGGGGCGGTTGGCGGGGACGGGTTTGGGCGCGGGCAACTTCGCCAGTTGGGCACGGGCCTCCGCCAGCGTGGGGGCGAGGGCGGGATCGGCGATCCGGTTGTGGTATTCCTCCGGGTCATCGGGTCGCCAGTAGAGCTCCCGACCGAATTCGCCGCCGCCCCATTCGGTGTAGCGCCACCGGGGCCCGATCACGGTGCGACCCGCCACATCGAGCCGGCGTCCGACGTCGTAGTGATAGACGAGGCTGTGGGCGTTTCCCGCGGCGCCGGGATTGGCGAGGAGCGGTCGCAGGGAGCGGCCCTCGAGGCCCGCTGGCTTCGGCAGGCCGGCGAGGTCCACCAGCGTGGGGTAGACATCGAGCAGTTCGACCGGGGTGGAAACAACCGTCCCGCGCGGGATGCCGGGGCCGGCGGCGAGGAGCGGCACGCGGGTGGAGGCATCAAAGGCGGTGAGTTTCGCCCACAGGCCCCCGTGGTCCCCGAGGTGGAATCCGTGATCGCTGAAGAGCACCACGAGGGTGTTCTCCGTGAGTTTAAGGCGGTCCAGCTCATCGAGGACCAATCCCAGTTGCTCATCGATGAACGAGACGCAGGCGAGGTAGCCCTGGATGGCGGCGGCGCGGGAGTCAGGCTGGGCGAAACCGGTTAGCTCCGTCTGCAACGCGATCGGCGGCACCTCGCGCAGCGGTGGCTCCGCGGGGATGGGGATGCTGGCAGGAGGGTAGAGGTCGAAGAACCGGCGGGGCGCCGTCCACGGGAGGTGCGGCTTGTGGAAGCCGAGGGCGAGGAAGAAGGATCCGCCCGCGGCCGCGCGCTCCCCGAGCAGACGGCGGATGGTGCGGGCGTTGAGGCCGTCGCGCGTGCGGGAGCCGTCCGAGCTGAGGACGTGCGCGCGGGGCCGGCCGTCGCCGCCGCCGTAACGGGCGTCGATCGCCGCCTGCTCCTCCGCGTCGTCGCCCGCGCCGTCCTCGTAGTGATCCCACGCCGCGGGATCGCTGGTGCGCACGTTGTGGAAGACCTTGCCCGCGCCGGCCGTGTAGTAGCCTTGGCGGCGGAAGTGCTCCGGCAGCAGCACCGCGTCCGGGAGCGCCGTCCGCGCCGGGGTGCCCAGGATGTAGACGCCGCTGGTCTCCGGCCGGCGGCCGCTCAGGAACGACACGCGGCTCGGGTTGCAGAGCGTGTACTGGGCGTACGCGCGCTCAAAGCGGGCACCCCGCGCCGCCAGGCGGTCGATCGCCGGGGACTTCACGTGCCCGTGGCCGTACGCGCCGAGCAGGGTGTTGAGGTCGTCGACGACGACCAGCAGCACGTTGGGCCGGGCCGGTGCCGCCGCCCAGGCGGAGGCGACGAGCAGGCCGAGCGGAAGCAGGCGCAGGAGGCGGGGCATCAGGAGGGTCCTCAGCGGGGGAGCGCGCCGCGCCAGCCGGCCCGCCACTGCGTCATCAGGCGTTCAACGAGCGGCTGCTGCCCGGGCGCGGCCGCGAGGTTCTGGTTCTCCTGCGGGTCGGACTGGTGATCATAGAGCTCGAGGGCCTCCACCTTCGCGGGGTTCCCCCGCTCGACCCAGACCGTGAAGCGGTGGCGCTCGGTCCGCATCGAGTAGCCCATCAGGTTGCGGCCGCCATTCGAGCGCGGATACTGGCTGAAGGCGGCGGTCTTCCACGGGCGGTCGGGTTGCTCGAGGACGGGTTTGAAGCTCAGGCCCTCGAGGTGGCCCGGCAGTGGCAGGCCAGCGAGGTCGGCGAGGGTCGGATAGATGTCGACGAACTCCACCAGCGCCCGCGACTTGGCCCCGGCCGTGCCCAGCCAAGGGGCGGAGAGCAGGAGCGGGGCGTTGGTGTCGTTCTCGGAGTTCGAGTGTTTGCACCAAGCATCGTGCTCCCCGAGCTTCCAGCCGTGGTCGCCCCAGAGGACGATCATCGTGTTCTGCCTCAAGCCGGAGCGCTCGAGCTCGTCGAGCACGCGGCCCATTTGGGCGTCCATATAGCTGATCGCGGCATAGTAGCCGTGTTTGAGCTGGCGGGCGAGGTCATCGGGGATCGGGCCCTCGGGAATCCCGTGGTAGGAGCGCAGTTCCCCGCCGGGCAAAATCGCGTAGTCGGGCGCGCCGCGGGGGCGGAAGCGGTTGGGCGCGAGCGTGATCTTCGCGGGATCGTAGAGATCCCAGTATCTCTTGGGCGCCACGAACGGCAGGTGCGGCTTGGCGAAGCCGACGGCGAGAAAGAAGGGGGCGCCCTTCTTTCCGAGCTCGCGCAGGGTCTCCACCGCGAGTTCCGCGGTGCGGCCGTCGGTGTAGTAATTATCGGGCACGTCCGCCGACTCGAAGGCCGGACCACGGGGCCCCTTCGCCGCCTTCCGCGCGGCTTTCCGGTCGCCGGGTGCGGCCGCGGCCGGCGCCCGCTGTGTGAGAGCCACGTTCTCGGGGCGCGCGTAGGCCCCGCTGGCGCGCGGGGTCTGCCACGGCACGGACCAGGTGGGCGCGTCGTCGAAGCCCCCGTGGAAGATTTTGCCCATCCCCTGCACGAAATAGCCGTGCTGCTTGAAGTGCTGGCCGACCGTCACGACGTCCGGCAGCGCCTTGCGGAAGTGCGTCTCGAGGTCCCAGACCTTGCTGGTGTCGGGACGGGTGCCGGTCATCACCACGGTCCGGGATGGGGAGCAGACGGCCTGCTGGCAGTACGCCCGGGTGAAGGTCACGCCCGCGCGGGCGAGGCGGTCGAGGTTGGGGCTGTGCACATATCCCGCGCCGTAGGCGCCGAACTCCGGCCGGAGGTCGTCCACGGCAAAGAACAGCACGTTGGGCTTGGCCGGACGCTCGGCCGCGGTCGCAGCGAGGGTGCCGCACAGGGCAAGGGTGAGGAGGAGGCGCATCGGGGGAATCGGGTTCAGTCCTTGGTGTTCTTGCGGCGGCCCTTGGCCTTGCGCGCGCCCTCGCCTTCGGGGGCGGCGGCAGGCGCGCCGGTGAGGTTGGCGATCTGGCGCGGGATGTATGAGTCGTAGCGAGCGTCCGGGGCGGGACCTTGGGGACTCATCGTGCGCACCACCTCGTGCAGCGGCGCGGCCTTGGCGCCGAGTGCCTCGACGGCGGCGAGGGCGGACGTGGAGACGAAAAACCCGTTTTGCGCGGGCGGGAGCAACTCGCGGAGCGCGGCCAGGGCACCCGGCAACTCCGCCGGGGGGCCGTTCTGCGCCAGCGCCTGTGCCGCCACGATCCGCACCAGACGGGAGCCGTCGCGGAGCGCCTCCCGCAGCGGGGCGACTGCGGCGTTGACGGCGACGGGACCCCGCATCAGCAGCCCGAGCGCGGCCCAGTGCCTTACCGCCGAGTCGCCGTCCGCGAGCAACGCGACCAGACGCGGAGTCGCGGCCGGATCGAGCCCCGAGGCGAGGTCCGCCGCGGCGTAGATACGACCGAACGGGAAGCGTGCCTCATCGCGTGCGAAGTCATACGGGGTCGTGCCGGCGGCGCGGCTGTGGATCTCGCCCTCCGGCAGGAAGCCGAGGTCGCGCACCCGCTCCGCGTGGCCGCGCATCTCGGCGCGCAACCGCTCCAGAATGGCGCGGTGGGCCGCCGAGCCCGCGAGGTTGCGCACCTCGTCGGGATCGCTCTGCAGGTCGTAGAGCTCCTCCGGCGCCTTCGGCGTCCGCCAGAAGAGGGATTGCGCCTCGGTAGCCTGTCCGGCGTCGAAGCGCTCCCGCCAGATGCGGGTCGTCGGGGTCTGGAACTGGTAGTCCACCCGCTGGCCTTGGGAGACGTGCGGGTGGAAGTTGCGCAGGTAGACGTAGCGGCCGTCCGTCACGCTGCGCACCGCGTCCATCCGCTCGTCCATCCGCCCGCGCGCGCCGTGGAGGAACGCGGGGCCCGCGACTTGATGCGGCCCGGCGAAGGCGTGTCCCTGCATCCAGGCCGGCGGCTTGACCCCCGCGAGGCTCAGCACGGTCGGCGCGAGGTCGACGAAGCTGACGAGGCGGTCCGAGCGCCCGCCGGGCTGGTACTCCTTCGGCGCCAGCGGCCGCCACTTGGGCGGGAAATAAACGACCATCGGCACGTGCAGGCCGGAGTTCGAGGGCCAGCGCTTGCTGCGGGGCATCCCGCTCCCGTGGTCCCCGTAGTAGAACACGATCGTGTCCTCGGCGAGACCCGCTGCCTCCAGCTCGCGCAGGCGCGCGCCCGCGTCGGCGTCGGCCTCGCTCACCTGGTCGTAGTACTGCGCCCAGTCCTGTCGCACCTCCGGGGTGTCCGGGTGGTAAGCCGGCACGCGTACCTTCGCCGGATCGGTGATTGCCTGGTGCGGCCGCGTCCGGATCTGGCTCTCGTGGCTCTTGGTGGAGTTGAAGATGGCGAAGAACGGGCGCCCCGCGGGACGGTTGCGCCAGTGGGCCTGGCCGGAGGAGTCATCCCAGACGCCCTCAGGCTTGCGGAGATTATAGTCCTCCTTGCTGTTGTTGGTCGCGTAGTAGCCTGCCTCGCGCAGGAACTGGGGATACATCCGCTGGCCGGCCCCCAGTGTGACCATCGAGCGCATATGCAACCCGCCGCTGCTCTGCGCGTAGAGGCCCGAGATAATCGCGGTGCGCGCCGGGGCGCACACGGGATGCACGGACCACGCCCGGCGGAAAATCATCCCCTTGCCCGCGAGCGCGTCGACGTTGGGCGTCCGCGCCAGCTGGTCCCCGTAGCAGCCCATCTCGATCCCGTGGTCTTCGCTGGTCAGCCAGAGGATGTTGGGCCGGTCCGCGGCGAGGGCCGTCAGGGCAAGCAGGGCGAAGGGCAGGGCGCGGCGGACGAGGGCGGGGAAGGTCATGGGGTGCTGGCGCAGCGAGACGCCGGCCGGCACGATGAGGTTGCGCGCGGAAGCGACGCAAGCCCGGTCCCCGCGCCCCGCTAGGCCGGTTGCTGCTGCGTCAGGCAGTGTAAGGTGCCGAAGCCGAGCACGAGATCGGCAGCGTGGATGCCGACCACCTTCCGGTCCGGGAACAGCTCGGCGAGGGTCCCGAGCGCGATCCGGTCGTTCGGGTCATTGAAGGTGGGCACGAGGACGTAGGCGTTCCCGATGTAGAAGTTCGCGTAACTGGCCGGCAGCCGCATCCCGTCAAACTGCTGGGGCCCGGGCATCGGCAGGGCGATCACCTCGGGCTTGGAGCCGTCCTCCAGCCGCAGGTCACGGATACGTTCCCAATTCTCGGCGAGCGGCCGGTAGTTCACATCCCGTCGGTTCTCCTCGCGGATCAGCACCACGGTGCGCGGGTTCACGAAGCGGCACAGGTCGTCGACGTGGCCGTGGGTGTCGTCGCCGACGAGCCCGTCACCGAGCCAGAAGACGTTGGTCACGCCGAGGTTCGCCTTCACCACCCGCTCGAACTCCGCGCGGCCGACGCCGGAGTTGCGCACCTGCACCTGGGGGTGGAGGTAGCACTCCTCCGTGGTGAGAAGGGTGCCGCGTCCGTTCACGTCGATCCCGCCGCCCTCGAGCACGAAGGGGCGGCCGTCGTCGCGGGTCGCCTCGAAGAGGGTCTGGCCCAGCCGGCGGGCCGCGATCTCCGGCACCCGGCGGTCGTGCTGCCAGTCCCGGTACTTGGCCCAGGCGTTGAAGTGGAAGTGGACGATCGCGGTCTCGCGCCCGCGGCCACGCGGCCGCTGCACAAAGATGGGGCCGCTGTCCCGCGTCCAGCCGCGGTTGGTGCGGTGCAGGACGAACTCTACCCGCGTGAGGTCGACGTGCGCGCGGCTCAGCACCCGGCGGGCCTGGCGTTCCTCGCGGCGGTCATTGACCATAATGCGGACGATTTCCCCCGCGGTGAGCTTGCGCACCATCTCGCCGTAGACCCAGTGGATGGTGGAGAGCTTCTCGGGCCAGTCGGTCGGGTGATGGGGCCAGCCAAGCCAGGTGGCCTCGTGGCGCTCCCATTCGGCGGGCATCGCGAATCCGAGCTGGGTGGGGGAAGGGGAGGCGGCGGGAGTGGGCATGGCGGCCGCGGATATGGGCTCGCCGCGCGCCGGGGCTCAAGCCCGGAACGCGCGCGGGCGGCCGACGAGCTCGCGGCGGACCGCCTAATGGCGTGCGCGGCGCGCAAAAAGGTTTGCATGGGGAAGCGCGCCGGCCGAACTCATCGCGAAACCTTCACTTATGGCGCGCACCGAACGTCGGAACCTGAGGCAGCGGGAAGAGCTCTTCGAGACCCCGGACTGGCTCAAGCAGAAGCAATGCCCCCACAAGGCCAAGTATATGGCCGGGCCGCGGATCCAGCCGCGCAACATCACCGGCAAGGAGAAGCTGCCCGACCTGATCGACGCCACCTTCCTCGCCTACAACGGCGCCCGGCTGCGCGAGGGCGTCCAGCTCTTCACCAACCGGATGCTCGAGCCCGACGTCACCGTCGGCCTGAGCGTCTCCGGCGCGCTCACCCCCGCCGGCCTCGGCTGCTCCAGCATCATCCCGCTGATCAAGGCGGGCTTCGTGGACTGGATTGTCTCCACGGGCGCCAACCTCTACCACGACCTGCACTTCGCCCTGAATTTCCCGGTGCACGCCGGCAGCCCGAAGTTCGATGACACTGACCTGCGCGACAACGACCTCGTGCGCATCTACGATGTGGTCATCCCGTACAGCGACGGCCTGATGGCGACCGACGAGATCCTGCGCGAGATCATGCTCCAGCCGGAATTCCAGAAGGAGATGGGCACCGCGGAGCTGCACCACCTCATCGGCCGGTACGCGGCCGAGTGGGAGCGCAAGAACGGCCTGAAGGACGTCTCCGTGATGGCCGCCGCCTACCGCGCCGGGGTCCCCTGCTACACCTCTTCGCCCGGCGACTCCACCATCGGGATGAACGTGGCGGGCGTGGAACTGCGCGGCAGCAAACTCCGCATCAACCCTTCGATCGACGTCAATGAGACGACCAGCTTTGTCCTTGCCGCCAAGCGTGGCGGCGGCCGCAGCGCGGTGGTCCTGCTTGGCGGCGGCAGCCCGAAGAACTTCATGCTGCAGACGGAGCCTCAGATCCAGGAGGTGCTCCGCATCAAGGAATTCGGCCAGGACTTCTTCCTGCAGATCACCGATGCCCGTCCGGACACGGGTGGCCTGAGCGGCGCGACACCCTCCGAGGCCGTCTCCTGGGGCAAGGTCGATCCCGCGCGCCTGCCGGACGCGGTGGTGTGCTACACGGACAGCACGATTGCGCTGCCGCTGATGACCCACTACGCGCTGGCCCGCCGTAAGCGCCGCAAACTGCGCCGGCTGTACGACCAGCGTGCCGCCTGCATGAAGGCACTCACCCGCGAGTATTTCGCGCATAACAAGGTGAAGATGATCGACGGCTCCGAGCCGGACTTGGGCTGACCCCGGGCCGCCGACGCATTTCCGCGGGCCGCCTCTGGGCGGCCCGGACGCCACCGTGAATCCACGCCAGCTCCAGACCCTTGCCCGCCGGTACGGCACGCCCCTCGTGGTCATCGACCACGCGGTGATCCGCCGTAACTACGCCGCCTTCCGGAAGCACTTTCCGAAGGTGCAGGCCTACTACGCCGTGAAGGCCAACGCGGAGCCGGAGATCATCCGCACCCTCTACCGGGCCGGCGCCAGCTTCGACGTCGCGTCGCTGCCGGAGTTCATGCTGGTCTACGAGAACATCCGGAAGCTGCCGGCGCGCGAGCGCCAGCAGTTCATCTGGGACAAGATCATCTACGCGAACCCGACCAAGCCGCGGCAGACCCTCGAGGCCCTCAACCGCTACAAGCCACTAGTCACCTTCGACAACCTGACGGAGCTCCGGAAGATCCGCCGCTACGCCCCCGACGCGGGGGTGGTGCTGCGCCTGCGGGTGCCGAATACCGGCTCGGTCGTCGAGCTGTCCTCCAAGTTCGGCTGCGAGGCCTCCGAGGCGGTGGATCTGCTGATTGCGGCCGCCGATCTCGGCTTGGTCGCCGAGGGCGTCAGCTTCCACGTCGGCAGCCAGTGCTGCAATTTCGAGAACTACGTCCAGTCGCTGAACCTCGCGGCCGCCGTGGTGGCGGAGGCCCGCAGCCGCGGGCAGCCGATGAAGATTCTCGACATCGGCGGCGGCTTCCCCGCGCCCTACCACCGCGATGTCCCGCCCATCGAGTTGCTCGCGCGCAAGATCAACGCCGAGATTGACCGGCTCTTCCCGCGGGACGTGGAGATCATCGCCGAGCCGGGTCGTTATATGGTGGCCAACGCCGCGATGTCGGTGGCGAGCGTGATCGGCAAGGCGCGCCGGGACGGCAAGCCCTGCTACTATATCGACGACAGCGTCTACCACACGTTCTCGGGCATCATCTTCGATCACTGCAAGTACCCGCTGCAGGCGTTCCGCAAAGGACCGAAGGAGATCTGCGCGGTGTTCGGCCAGACCTGCGACGGACTCGATGTGCTCTCGCTCTCTGAGGAGCTGCCCGAACTCGAGTTGGACGATTTGGTGTACGCTGAGAACATCGGCGCCTACAGCAATGCGTCGGCGACTTGGTTCAACGGCTTCCCGCCCGCGCGGGTCATTCACGTCAACGTGAAGCCGGCGACGAATCGCTGACCCGCGCCCCGCGGAGCGGCCCGCGTTCCCGGAATTTCTGGTTCCAGACCACGAGGAGCACCGCGCCAGCGATCACGTCCACGGCCCCCGTGAGCAATCGGGCCGGTAGCGGCACCGGGCGGGCGAGAAACAGGAGGGCGAGCCCGGCCAGAACCAGGCCGAGGCCGAGCCAGAGTAACTGCCGGCCGAGACGGCGACGGCGGGAATCGGAGGGCGGGGCGGGATTCACGGCGCGAGCGGCAGGCGGATCCGCATGGTCGTGCCCTCCGGGCCCGTGCGCAGCAGCTGGATGTCCCCGTGGTGGGATCGAAGGATGCGTTTGGCGATGGCAAGGCCGAGCCCCGTGCCATCCGGTCGCCCGGACAGGAAGGAGTCGAAGATCCGCGCGCGCAGCGCTTCCGGCACGCCCCCGCCGGTGTCCTCCACGTCCAGCGTGACGGCGGGTCCGGCCGGTGCCGCATCCAACTCCGCGCGCACCGTGATGCGGCCGCCTGCGGGCATCGCTTGCGCCGAATTCAGCAGCAGGTTCAGCAGCACCTGCTGTAACTGCCCCTTGTGGCCCTCAACGAAGAGCGGGGGGGGGGGAGGGGCGAACTCCACCGTCACCTTTTGCTGCGCGAACTTGAGCCGCACTAGCGCGAGCGTGTCGGTGACGACGTCCGCCAGCGGCCAGCGGGAGTGCAGGTTGGTCGGCGCTTGCGCGAAACCCAGCACGCGGGTGACAATGGCCTCCAACTGCACCAGCTTTTCGTCAATGACCCTCTGGTCGGTGCTGCGGGGGTCGCCCTCGGGGTAGTCGATCCGGAGGCTCCCTTGGTAAAGCAGTTTGATGACCGTGAGCGGATTGCGGATCTCGTGGGCGATCTCGGCCGCGAGGAGTCCCAGTGTGGTCAGCCGCTCGTTACGGCGGAGGGCGTCCTCGGTCTGGAACACGCGCGAATACAGGCGGGCGTTCTGCACCGCCGCGGCCCCGAGGGCGGCGAAGGCCGCGCAGAGGCGCTTCTCATCGTTGTCGAAGCGGTGCGTTCGCCCGCTAAACACGGCCATCACGCCGACGACCTCCCCCTCGAAGGTCAACGGGGTGGCAAGCAGGGATCCCCGGGCGGGTTCGCGGGGCAGGTCCCGCAGCTCGGCGTGGTCGAGGTCCGCCACCTCCGGGAACCAGACGGCGCGGCGCGTTTGGATGACGGTCGCGCAGAGGCAGTCCTCAAGCGGCACCTCTGCGGGTGCCTCCGGATCCCATGTCCCGCCCTCAAGCGACGCGCGCCGGAGGATGCCCAGCGCGGGATCGTGCAGGTAAAGCGCGCAGGCGGCTTCGGGGAACATCCGTCGCGCCTCCCGGGTGAACGCGTGGAACAGGTCACCCGGCTCCAGCCTGGCCACGAGGGACTGTCCGGCCGCGATTAGGGATTCCAGCTGGCGGGCCTTGGCTTCGAGGTGTCCCTGGCGCCAGCGGAGTGCTAGCACCCGCGCGGCCTCCGTGGCCAGTTCCTCGAGGCGCGGGAGATCCGCGGGCTGGAAACCGCCGGGCCGGTCACTCTCGAGGTCGATCACGCCGATGAGTGATTCGCCGTCCAGCAGCGGGGCGGCGAGCTCGCAGCGGGCCCCGGGGCGCGCCGCGATGTAGCGGGGTTCCGCGCGGACGTCCGGGACGAGCAGGGCACGCCGGTTTTGGGCGCACCAGCCGGTCACACCGTGGCCGGCTGGGAGCGCGTAGGGGCCGCCGGCCTCGCCGAAGTTGCCCCGCTGCGCGGCGGTCTCCAGCGTGGCCGTCTCGGGATTGAAGAGCGCGATCGCCCCGGCGTCGGCCGCGAAGTTCCGGACGCAGACGTCCAGCACGGACTGCAGGAGCGAATCCGGGGCCAAGTCCCGGCCCGCGAGCGTCGCGATGGCATGCAGGGCCGCCAGCCGGCGCGCGTCGGGCGGGCCGGAGTCTGGCGCTGGTCCTGCGGCGGAGTCAGGCACTCGTCGTCACCGGGGCGGCGATGACCTCGTTGAGCGAGATCCGGAGCGCCTCGAGGCGTTCCGGGCCCAGGACGGGCTCGTGGTTGGCCCCCTCGATGTAGAAGGTGTCGATGGCCACTCCGCGCTCGGTGCCGATGCGGGCGAAGGTGATGTCGAACCCGTGGTCTGAGATCGCCTTTGCGAGGCGGTAGAGGAGCCCGATCTGGTCCCGCGCCTGCACCTCCACGATGGTGCGCTGCATCGACAGCTCGTGGTAGACGTCGACCGTCGGCGGGAACGAGCTCTGGAGGGTCTCGCCGGAGGAGACCTGCAGGTAGCGGGTGGCCGCGATCTTGCGCGCCTGGGCCAGGATGTCGGGCAGGAGTTCCCGGTTCGTCATCATGGCCTCCTCGATGATCCGGGCGAACTTCTCCTGCGCCGGGGCGCTCTGCACGGGACCGAGGCCAGGCTCCACCACGTAGAAGGTGTCGATCGCGATGTGGTCCGTGCGCGAGATCACCTTCGCGCCGAGAATGTTTAGACCGGCGACGCTGAACGCGCCGGCCAGCTTGTAGAACAGTCCCGCCCGGTCCCACGTCACCACATTTACCACGGTGAGGGAGCGATTGAGGTCATCCTTCCACTCAATGACCGGCCGCAGCGAGCCGACCGAGTCCGCGGTGGTGATCGAGCGGAGGAGGCGGTTGACCATCTGCAGGTGGAGCGCGATCTCCGCGGTGTCCGTGTGCACGAAGTAGCGGTCGGGCAGCAGGCCGAAGTGGGCGGTGATCTCGTCGGCGCTGATGCCCGGGATCGTCTGGGTGATGAGCTGTTGTTGCGTCATGTTTTTTTTCCGGAGCAGGGCGGCGTCCGCTTCCTCGCCCAGCTTGAGCCGGTCGAGGGTGGCGCGAAAGAGGGCGGTGTGCAGCGTGTCCTTGTAGCTGTTCCACAGGTCCACAGCCGTCCCCCGGGCGTCGCAGAAGGTGTGGACGTAGAGGTGCCGGAGACGCTCGGCGTCTCCCACGAGTTCGGCGAAGGCGGCGGCGGTCCCGGGGTCATCGACATCCCGCTTCTGCCAGAATCGTGCCATCACGAGATGATTTTGAATAATGAAAGCAACCAGCTCACGATCAACGGATTCCACGCCAAATCGCTCCAGGATCGGCAGGGCGAGGCGCACGCCGCTTTCAGCGTGACCCCGAATGCCCTCCGCCTTGCCGATATCGTGGAGGAGCAGGGTGAGGTAGAGCAGGGCGGGGTCCTTGGTCTCGTGCAGGGCCTCCCGGTACTTCAGGGTGATCGGTTCCGCCGCGGTGAAAATGCGGTCGAGTTCCCGGATCGCACTCAGGGTGTGCACGTCGGCCGTGTACCGGTGGTAGTATTCGTGCTGCACGAGGCAGGTGAGGCCGTCGAACTCGGGCACCAGCCGTCCGAGGACGCCGAGCTCGTGCATCCGGGTGAGCACAGGTTCGACCGCGCCCACCTCGCCCAGGATCGCGCGGAAGCTGACGGTGGCGTCGGCGGAGGCCGCCACCTCGCGGGTGAGAAGCGGCAGGGATTCACGGATGAGTTCCCGCAGGTGCAGGTCGGGCGGGGCGCCGAGGGTCTGGCTGTGGCGGAACACCCGGATGAGGCGGACCGGATCCTGCTGGAAGACCGTCGGCTGGTCGGCGGCGAGTTCCCGGCCCCGGACGATGAAGCCGTCGAGGCGCCGGGCGCGCTGGAAGCGAGCGGCGAGCAGGGTGTCCTTGAAGGAGCGCCGCTCGCCGCCGCCGCGGCCGATGCTGAGGGCGAGCCGGTCCTCCACCAGTTTGGAGACCCGGAACACGGTCTGCGCGGCCCGGTAGTACTCCTGCATAAAGGCCTCGACCTGCGCGAGCGGGTCGGGGCCGGCGAAACCGAGCGCCTCCGCGATGCGGGGCTGCTGGTCCAGGCTCATCACGTCGGTCGCGCGCGGGCTGATGAAATGCAGCTCGTTGCGCACCCGCAGCAGGAAGTCGTACGCCCGCTGGAATTCCGCGACCTCCTCCGCCCGCACGTAGTTCAGGTCGGCCAGCTCCTCGATCCGCGTGAGGTCGAGGCGCACGCGCGCCATCCAGACGGTGCTCTGGTAGTCGCGTAGCCCGCCGACGCCGTTCTTGAGATCCGGCTCCTGGTTGAAGACGGTGTCCGCGAACTTGGCTCGCCGGCCGGCCTGGTCATCGAGGCGGGCGGCGATGTAGTCCTTGGGGTTCTCGCCGGTGTAGTACGCACGGTAGGCCTGGGTGAAGGTATCGAAGAGCTGCTGCGAGCCTGCCACGCGCCGCGCCTCCAGCAGCGCCGTCTTGCTCTGCATGTTGCGCCGGGCTTCCGCCACCGCCTCGTCAATCGTGCGGGTCGAGTGGCCGACCTTCAGGCCGCAGTCCCAGAGCGGGTAGAGGATCTCCTGCGATAGGTGCTCGCGCAGCGGCTGGGCGGCGTTCCGCGCGATCTTCTGGCTGCAGAGAAACATCACGTCGACGTCACTCCACGGCGAGAGCTCTTCCCGCCCGTAACCGCCGAGGGCCACCAAAGTGACCGGCAAGGAGGACCCCGCCCCGGGGCCCGCGTACGAGCGCAGCGCGTACTCGAACAGGTGGCCGAGGAGGGCGTCCAGCAGCCGCGACCGCTCCCGGCAAATCTGCCGGCCGCCGCCGCCCGCGGCGTGGCGCGCGCGCAGCCCCGCCTGCTCGCGGCGCAGGAACTCCCGGCAGGCCGCGACCCGCTCCGGCAGGGACACCTCCCCGGGGAAAGCGAGCTGCGCGGCGGCGCGGGCGCGGATCTCTTCGGGCATAAACCCAGTTATCGGACAGGCTTCGCCCGCGCTTTCAACGTCCAAAGCCGGAATGCGCCGCCCGGGCTTAAACCACTTGCCACCCCCCCGCGCCGCCGGTTGGCTCCCCGCCCCACCGTTCTTCCCGAGCCGATGCCCGAAATTTCCAAGAGCTACGAACCGCGTGACGTCGAGCGGAAGTGGTACGCCCGCTGGCTGGCGGCCCGCCACTTCTCCGCCCACGCCGAGCCCGGCCGCGAGCCCTACACCATCGTCATCCCGCCGCCCAACGTCACCGGCGTGCTGACGATGGGCCACGTGCTCAACAACACGCTCCAGGACATCCTCATCCGCCGCGCCCGGCTCGAGGGGCGCGCCGCCCTCTGGCTCCCCGGCACCGACCACGCCGGCATCGCGACCCAGACCGTCGTCGAGCGCGAGCTCCGCAAGCAGCGCAAGACGCGCCATGACTTCGGCCGCGAGAAGTTCCTCGAGCAGGTCTGGGCCTGGCGCCACGACAAGGGCAACATCATCCTCGAGCAGCTCCGCCGCCTTGGGGCCTCCTGCGACTGGGACCGCACCCAGTTCACGATGGACCCGCACTATTCCCGCGCCGTGCTGACGGTGTTCGTGGAGCTCTTCCGCCGCGGCCACATCTACCGCGGCAAGCGGATGGTGAACTGGTGCCCCGCCTCCCAGACCGCCCTGAGCGACGAGGAGGTCATCATGAAGCCCGTCAACGGCTTCCTCTACCGCGTGCGCTATGAGCGGGTGGACGCCCCCGGCCAGTTCCTCGAGGTCAAGACCACCCGGCCGGAGACGATTCCCGGGGACACCGCCATCGCCGTGCACCCGGAGGACTCGCGGTACGCTGGCTGGATCGGCCGGAAAGTGCGGCGCCCGCTCGGCCCGCCAGCGGAGATTCCGGTCATCGCGGATGTCGCAGTAGATCGGGAGTTCGGAACCGGTGCGCTCAAGATCACCCCCGCTCATGACAAGACGGACTTCGAGATCGGGAACCGCCACCACCTGCCGGCCGTCGAGGTCATCACCGCGACCGGGCAGATGAACGACTTGGCGGGTCCCGAACTCGCGGGGAAGGACCGGTTCGCCGCCCGCAAGCTTGCCGCGGAGCTGCTCCGCGCGTCTGGCGCGCTCGTCGCCGAGGAGCCCTACGCCAACAACGTGGGCTATTCCGAGCGCGCGGACGTCCCCGTCGAGCCCCGCCTCACCTGGCAGTGGTGGCTCCGTTACCCGCGGGTGGAGGAAGCCAAGGCGGCCGTCCGCGACGGCCACATCCGCTTTCACCCGGAGCGCTGGAGCAAAGTCTACCTGCACTGGCTGGAGAACATCCAAGACTGGTGCATCAGCCGTCAGCTCTGGTGGGGTCACCGGATCCCGGTCTGGTACCGCCGCGGCCTCGACCGCGAGACGCTGACGGAGGCGGACCTGCGCGATCCTGCCAAGGTGCACATCTCGCTGGAGGGGCCCACGGATCCCGCCGACTGGGTGCAGGAGGAGGACGTGCTCGACACGTGGGCGTCGTCGTGGCTTTGGCCGTTCGCGACCCTCGGCTGGCCCGACCCAGAGGCGCAGCGCGCGGCCGACCTCGATCACTTCTACCCGACCACGACGCTCGTCACCGGCCCCGACATTATCTTTTTCTGGGTGGCGCGAATGATCATGGCGGGGCTGGAGTTCATGCGCCCCGGGGAACCGATCGAGCGGCGCATTCCGTTCCGGCACGTGTACTTCACCGGTATCATCCGCGACTCGCAGGGCCGCAAGATGTCGAAGTCCCTTGGCAACTCGCCGGATCCGCTCGACCTCATCGAGCGCTACGGCGCGGACGGACTCCGCTTCGGCATCGTCTCGATCGCGCCGCAGGGCCAGGACATTCGGTTCCAGGAAGACCGGATCGAGAGCGGCAAGAATTTCTGCAACAAGCTCTGGAACGCCTGCCGGTTCCGCCAGCTGAGCGGGGAGACCGGCGACAACACCTCGCTGCGCGCCATCTTCGCGCGGATCGATCCGGCCCGGTTTGACGCCGATGACCACGCGCTGCTCGACCGGCTCCTTGCCACCACCCGCGAGGTGAACCGGCAGTTCGAGGAGTTCGAGTTCAGCGCCGCGGCGCAGCAGTTGTACGGGTTTTTCTGGAACGACTTTTGCGACTGGTATGTTGAGGGCTCGAAGGCCCGGCTGCAGGCGCCGGAGACGCGCGCCAACTGCCTCGCGATCCAGGATCTCGTGCTGCGGCAGACGCTGCTGCTCCTTCACCCCTTCATCCCGTTCATTACGGAAGAGCTCTGGGCGCAGCTGGGCTACGGACCAGAGGGCACGTTCATCGAGGACGCCAGGTTAGAGAACGCCTCGCAAATCGTCTCAACCCCCGGCGCCTTCGGGCTCCATCTGGATCCGGCCGCGATCGCCGCGTTAGAGCGGCTCAAGGGCTGGGTCGCCGCGGTGCGCGCGCTCAAGGCCGAGCACCAGCTGGCGAGCCGTCGCGACGTGCGGTTCTTGGTGACCGCTCGGGACGCCGAGTGGGCGATCCTCGAGGCCAACCTCGCCAAGGTGGCGCGGATGGTGGGCGCGGCGGAAGTGCTCCGCCGCGAGCGGGTGGACGGCGCGCCGGCCGCGGTCACGCCGCTGGGCACGGTCTACCTCGACCTCGCGAGCTCCGTCGACGCGGGCGCCGAGCGGGCGCGGCTGGAGCGTGAAATAGAGCAGATCGGCCGGCATATCGCCGCCACCGAGGCGCGGCTCGCGAACACCGCCTTCGTCAGCAAGGCCCCGCCGGCCGTGCTGGAGGGCGCGCGCCGCCAGTTGTCCGAGCAGCAGGCGAAACGGGCCGAGCTGGAACGGCTCCGCCAGGCCCTGGGCGCCCGTTGACCGCCTGCCTTCTCTTCCTGCGGGCGCGTTTCGCGGCGCGCCCGCACCCTCCTTACCCCGCCTCCCCGTATGCTTCCCTTCGCGCTCACGATCTTCACCGGCGCCTTCCTCCTGTTCCAGGTCCAGCCCCTGATCGGAAAGTACATCCTGCCCTGGTTCGGGGGCGGACCGGGGGTTTGGACCACCTGCCTGCTGTTCTT
>Ga0194133_10000566_pt1 | contig 72638 bp, 66 predicted proteins | sample TA2KigOf40mmetaG_FD_155448 | JGI IMG/M metagenome (GOLD analysis project Ga0194133, IMG submission 155448) | Freshwater microbial communities from Lake Tanganyika, Tanzania - TA2015055 Kigoma Offshore 40m | ecosystem: Environmental > Aquatic > Freshwater > Lake | place: Tanzania: Lake... | reverse complement strand
TAGAACTTCGCCTTTATTGAGCTCAAAGGAGATGTTTTTTACTGCGTTAAATTCTTTTGTTGCGGTAAATGGCCAAAATCCAGAAACAAATGTTTTATTAAGGTTTTTTACAATAAGTGGGGTCATTTTCTATCTCACTGTTGGTGCTTGAGCTACGCCGCTTGAAATGAATACAAATCGGGCTTGGCTTTTCCCATCTACTTTGATTATTTCGTTAAACATTTTTTCGGGCCTACACCAAAGTCCAAATGGTTCATATAACGATTGGTATACAACAACTTCTTCACCTGTTTCTGAGTGTCTTGCGCATCCCAGTACCTGGTACAAGGCGCCTTTGTAATGTTTGTAAATTCCAAGTTTCATTGTAGGGTGCTTTTTTGGCGTTTTTTTGTAACACTGCAGTATATCAAAATCTATTCGAAAAAAGTGAAGTATGAAAAATCCTGTTATTGTTTGGTTTCGTCAAGACTTGCGCGTTCATGACAATTTAGCGTTGGTTAAGGCAGCAGAATACAAAAATATTATACCGATTTATATTTTTGATGGATCGATCAAAGATCCGCAAATGGGAAAAGCAAGTTGTTGGTGGCTTCATCATTCTTTACAAAAATTAAATGAAAAAGTAGACAGTAAATTGAGTGTCTACAAAGGCAATTCACTTCGCATCTTAAAACAGCTTGTTAAAAAGCATGGTGTTACAAAAATTTTTGCGGGAACTTGTTATGAGCCTGGCAGGATCGAGCAAGATGGGCAGATTCTTGCAGAGCTTGCTGCGGCTGGCGTTGAACTTGAATTTGTAAATAATAGTTTGTTGTGGGCGCCGCAAGATGTGTTAAAAGACGATGGATCCATGTATAAAGTCTTTACACCATTTTACAAAAATGCGATTACAAGCGCTCCGCTTCCAAGAAAGCCATTGTCAGTTCCATCATCTGATTTTGTTAAAGATTCAGATTCTTTAACAATTGATGAGCTTGAATTACTTGATGCAAAGCATCCGGTGAGTTATGCCAAATTTTGGCAGCCAGGTGAAGATGCTGCGCAAAAAAAACTGACTGCGTTTATTGATGCAGGGCTTCAAGAGTATTCATTAAACCGTGATTTTGCAGATAAAGATCAGACCTCTCATTTGTCGCCCCACTTGCACTTTGGTGAAATTTCTCCAAATGTTATTTGGCACACAATGCATAGTGCTGACGTGAAAAAAAAAGCATCACCCGAAGATCGTGAAAAGTTTATTGCAGAGTTGTGTTGGCGAGAATTTTCATACACCCTGCTTGTTGGGTTTCCTGAATTACCTAAGAAAAATTTTCAAAAAAAATTTGATGCATTTGCATGGAAGTCGGATGCAAAGTTATTGCATGCATGGCAGCAAGGACGAACAGGATTTCCGATGGTTGATGCGGGGATGAGACAGCTTTTGCAAACGGGATATATGCACAATCGTGTTCGTATGATTGTGGCATCGTTTTTAACAAAAAACTTAATGCAATTTTGGGGGCACGGCGCTGCGTGGTTTTGGGAACATCTGGTTGATGCAGATTTGGCAAATAATAGTGCTAGCTGGCAGTGGGTTGCAGGATCGGGCGTTGATGCGGCACCTTTTTTTAGAATTTTTAATCCGGTAACGCAGGGCGAGAAATTTGACACTCTTGGTGAATATGTTCGTAAGTACGTTCCAGAGCTCAAAAAAATGCCTCAAAAATTTTTATTTAATCCGTGGAAGGCAAGTGTGATTGATTTGCGAGGCACAGGAATTGTGATAGGACAAACGTATCCAATGCCGCTAGTTGACGTTGATGAATCAAGAAAGCGTGCACTTGCAGCGTACGAAAAATTGGGAAAAGATCGCTGATTAATTATTTGATCGATTGATTATAAAAAGGGGTGTGATTTGAAAATCACACCCCTTTTAGGTAAATTATTTTTTTCTAGGTTTTGGGGCTGCTTTTTTAGCTTTGGCCTTGGCTTCTTTCTTTTGTGCTTCTTGGCCATTTCTTATTGAGTTTCGGATACTTGCAACTGCAGCCTGATAGTCTGCGTGCCCAACGCCTTTAGCGGGGGTAGCGTCGCCGGTTCTTTTTTTCTGAGCAGAGTCAAGCTGAAGTGAGTTTACTGCTCCTGTTTCACTATGTCTGGTGGCCATATTGGCAATACTTCCTTTTGTTTTATCTGTTAAAACCGCCTTACCAAAAAGTCCGAAACGTTTTCTTACTTCAAAACCACTTGTGTGAAAGCCCGCTTTTTTTTGCATGGCAATTTCTTGAGCAAGATCATCTTGCATTTTTCTTACCGCCGTAATGTCTTCAGGGCTTAGTTGGTTTTTTTTAGGAGCAAAACAATGTGATGCAATAACGGTGAGCAAAAAAGTGAAATATTTTAAAAATTTCATAGTTAATCTCCTTGATTAATAATTTGGAAAAAGGCGGGGTTGCCGCCTTTTTTAACAATAAGAATTTTTAAGTATTCTTATTTGTTCTTTACAGATTTTTTAGCTTTTTTGGTTGAATGCGTTTTTCCTGGTGCATCGTCGGTACATGCTGCACCCATTGCTCCGCCAATTGCTGCACCAGTACCAGCTCCGATTGCAGCGCCAGCAACTGTGTTAGACGTTGTTGTTACCGCAGTTGTTGCTGCAGTGGTTGTGGTTGATGAGCCGATTGCAGCTCCGATGCCACCGCCAAGGATTGCGCCAACCGCCATTCCACCTACAACGTTTTTAGATTTATTTGAGCCACATCCGCCGAATCCGGCAAGAAGTGTTAAAACAAGTGAAAAAACAGCAATTTTACAAAATAAAAAGATGTTTTTGTTTTCCATATCAACCTTCTCCTGGTTTTTTGTTTTCACGACGTTGTTTTTGTCGTGCTTACATTTCTAGTATTTCAAACTTGTCATTCAGGTTGAAATACTTTTGTGAAAAACCTTAAAGTGACAGGTTTTTTGTCCAGAGTGGTTTGTGGTTTTTGAATTCTGCTTGGCGTATTTTTGTTGTTATAATTATTCAATTATGGCGATAAGGCTTTTCTTGCACCATCCCGATTGGGATTTGTATTGTATTTTTGCATAATCGCCGGCAACTTTCTCTACAGAAATTATTGATGGGCGCGGGATTGTAAATACCTGGGGAAAGGTTTCATTTGGTCCCGAGTGAAGCGGCGTTGTAGATGAAAGTGAAACAGCTTTGATTGGGTTTTTTAGAAAAATTCTAACGGCTGATATTCCAAAAACAAATAAAATCAAAAAGAGAAGCCTCTTTTTGATTTTAACTTTAAAGTTTTGTTTTCTTGCGACTAAATACCCTGAATAAAAAAGAATTATTAATAAGATGAGTTGTGCTAAAAAGAGCGGAATGTCATTTAAAAAACTTAAAACAACTGCAAAAAAAAGAGTTGTGTGCGCGGATGGGTTTTCATCTGCTGGAGACTCTAGGGCAACGCGTTGCTTAACTATTGAAAAACGTTGAAATGCGGAGCTTTTTTTTTCTGCATGAGCAAGCGAAAAGAGTGCTGCGGGTATATTTTTTTTCAAGAGAGCTTTTTGTGCTCTCTTTTCCCAAAAAGAAAAATCTTTATTATTCAAATCACTGAAAAGAGTCTTTTGTGAGTAGAAAAAGAGTATTGCTAAAAATAAGAGTTGTTTTTTTTGCATACGTTAAACCTCTTTTTTGATGGTTATTATTTAGCCAGGCATTTTGTGGTACTAATTAAAAAAATTGATGTTTATCGCATGATAGTGGTACCGTTTGGCATCAGTAAATAAAAATACATGGAAACTGGGTACATGAGTAAGGCCAATCTTTTTTTACTTTATTTTTTAGTAGTTTGCAATTTTGCGGTTTTAACAAAAATTCCATCTCGAGAACAAATTTTAAATCGACAACTTGAGGTAAGTTCGTCGTTTCATCAATTAATTACGCGAAGATTTAGTTTGGGCTGGGACGAGATTCCTTTGGCTGCTCAACGAGCTATTGCTCATGCAGTAGCATTCAAGTTAACGCATTCTCATTTTAGTTCGCAGTCGCGACCTTTTGACTTTAAAGTGATCGCAGAAAACCAACCAACATCAACAGCCGGACAAACCTGCTTGAGGCATGTTTTATCTCTGCTTCATAGAAAGTTTAAAAACGTGAGACTTTCTTCGGCAGACCGCCAAATGTATAATCTCTTTGATAACTTTGATCGCTTTAAGGGTTTGTATTATAGAAAAAATGGCGGATACGAAGCAGAGGCTGATCGTGATCGTTGTTTGGAAACAGTAAGAGAGCAAGCAGAAGGCTTTGTTGCTGGCAAGAAAGACGTGCAATTTTCTCGCGATTTGCAGAGCGCGATGACACTTATGACAAATCAGGCGCGCGTACTTCTTTCTGCGCAACGTTTTAGTGAGTTTGTTATTTTGATGCTTGGGTATCAATATTTATTTTCAATCTCAGAGCATGTGGTGACGACAGTTGCTCCGCATTTGATTTCTGCGATTAAGTCCTATGTATCTTCTCATCCGCAACAAGATATTTGGAGTTTCTATCGTTTAACAAAAAATGATGTTATGACAGCGGCTAAAGGAATTATGCATAGTATTAAAAAGCATGACGACCACAAAGCTCGCGAGAGCATCAACAAGCTTGAGCGTCATCTTCTTTCATATTGCGAAAAATGGGGACAAAAAGATCAGGGCGTTTCGCTTGAAATAATTCATGCGTATTTGAAGCAGTTTAATCAGCTTTATTCCCACAGGGAGAGTTCGCGGCTTTCGGTAGCATTGCGATTATTTGTGGCAGCTGGCTCGTTTGATTGGCAGCAACGAATGATGGAGCATGCATTGTTGTTTGTGTTTAAAAAGACAGCGCTTTCTTTCCCGGAGCTTCGTCGAGAATTGACTCGACATGCTGGAGCGCAGGGCCAGGTTGCAAAGTTTTTAGGTAATTTTAGTCGAATTGCATCCCAATAAAATTATTTTTTATAATTCATTATTGATTTGGTGCAATACTTTCTCGAGTTCTTGGCGAAGGGTTGAGATATTTGTTATTGGAGTCTGAGAGCCGAACGCCCCACCTGCAAGCTTTTCAAGCGTAGCCATGAAAATGGCGATAATTTGTTTGCTACATTTCTTGTTGTTTAATGCCGCTTCGATTTCTTCGAATGTTGGGTTTTCTAGTTGATCGTTAAACAGCTTGAGCTTGCAAAAACTAAACGCAATACGAAAGAGATCCGCAGCGTTTTTTGTTGCAGATGCATGTATCTCTTTAAGTGCTATAGCAAGGGCTTTTGAGGGGTTTCTCTTGTGCCATAAGATCCAACGATAAATAGCAAAATATCCTATGCCAAATAAAAAACTGAGAAGTCCGAGAACAAAAAGAGTTAATCCAGAAAAAATATCTGATTTTTTTTCATATTTTCGATTTTGCTCAGAAGAAAGCCACTCTTCGTCTGATTCATTCATTAAAGATTCTTTATCTTCAGAAGATGAGTTTTCGGTTTTTGTATCAGGTGTCAATTTTTCTTGAGCAGTTTCTTCTTCATCACCATCAACACTAATGGTCAGTTGATTGGAAGAGATGCTAGAAAAAGATTCTGTTTTTGGATCAAAAAAATAAAATTCTTGAGATGGAATTTTAATCACCCCTGGTTTGATTGGTTGTATCACATAGGTAAACTTTTTTTCAAACTCTCCGTTTGCGCTGAGTGAAACTTTACTTTCTGATGTTCCGGGAAATGATCGTACGTGTCTTGGGAGCTTGAGTCGTGGAATTTCAATTGCATCAAAGTTCCCATTTCCCCGCACTTTAAGGCATAGGTTAATTGGTGTGCGTAAATCGACCATGTTTTTATCGACAGAAAGTGTTAATTGGGAAAATGATCCAATCGCATCGTGGCTTCTTTTTCCTTGGGGTGTGTCTTTGATTGTTACTGAAAGTCCGTTTGAGTGAGTGTTGGCATGCATGATGCTTTTGGTTGGGCCAAAAAAGTTAAAGTTGATGTTGTTGAAAGGAAAGTCATCTTCTATTTGGGAATACGCAACAGTCACGGGTTTAATTTTTTTTGTTCCTGCCCATGGTGTTGAGAGGAAAAATTTTTTCTGAAAAACTTTTACGGGGCGATTTTCGATTTGGATGGTTGATGATTCAGTGTCAGATTCTTTGACAGTAAATGAATCAAATTGTGGAGTGATATGATTTATTTCTACGTTGTCGTTCCATACGTAAACTTGGAGTGTTACTGGAATTATTTCACCAACAAAAAAAGTGTCTTTTTCAAGCACTAATCGAGCTTGGCAGGCAACGCCTGCCTTGTACTCTTTTTGAAAAGCAGCATCCGCTTCTTCGAGTGTTCGCTGACGAACCTTGATAACACAAGACTCAGATTTTCCTGTACTTGTTGAGATTGGTCCAATTTCAAATTCCCCCTCATCTCCACCTATCGCCTGAAACTCAAAAGAATTGGTTAAAGAAGTTTTGCCATTGATGTTCATAGAGCGACCAGACTTTCTTACAAATACATTTCTAAATTGATCCAGTCCAGGGATTTCGGGGATCTCGTTTATGGGGTTTTTTCCAGAAGAGATAACCAAAATGTTAAAAATCTGGCCGGGATCGATCTCGTAAATAAATTTGCCAGAGTTGTCTTTGTAGCTTGAGCGCGAGCCTGTAATTGAAATTGTAAGGCTATTTTGACCCTGCTGAGATTGAATGATGTTTGGAATAAGTCCACAGAGTAGAAAAAAAAGAAATGAATTGAAAAATTGTTTTTTGATCATTTGAGTATCCTTTACCAATTATTTTTTGATCTATCTTGTTGCGCGCCGCTGAGGGCTGTTCGTTTAGCAAAGCGTTCTTTCTGAAGTTCGTCTTCGTGTTTTGAAAATTTTTGTAAAAGCATGCGGGCAGCTTTTTCTGACGAAGTTTCATCAGCTTTTTGTTCATGCCAATAACCATATTGTTCTTCGCTTTCTTCTTGAGCAGAAGATTCGTTTTCGTTTATTGCACCTGCTTCTTCTTGAGCTGCTTGTTGTTCGAAGGCGGGGTTAGAATTATTTGATTGATCGAGAGATTTGCTTTTTTGACCGGATGCAGATGTTGAGGGTTTGGTTTTTTCAGTTTGGGACTCTGTCTGTTCTTCTTTCAAATTATCTGCAGATTCATCTTCGGCCGATTGGGTGTTTTCTGAGGTAGCTTTTTCTTGCGTTGTTTCGTTTTGATTTTGATTTAAAGATTCATCTGAATCCATAGCTTCTTCTTGTCCAAGATTTTTTTTAACATCATCTGCATGGCTTTCGGAGTCTTTTTGGTTAGCATCGGCTTGCTCGTTTGATTGCTCTTCTTTTTGTTCATTCAAAGAGCTGTCTGTTTGTTGTTCATCATCGCCAGAATCTTTGCCGGGATTATCTTGATGCGGTTTTTTTTCTTTTGGTTCTGGCTGCTGTGGCTCATCAGAATGGTTTTCTTCTTCTTGTTTATCTGCAGAGTTTTGTTTGTCTGCAGGGTTGTTTTCGCCAGATTCTTTTTCTTTTTCACGAGTATCATTTTGATTATTGGAGTCTTTTTGTGGGGATGAATTGTTTGGTTTTTTTGATTGATTGTTGCAGGACTGGTTGTTTGGCGTATCGTCGGATTTTTCTTCTTGATCAGATGTTTGGTCATTTTCTTTCTGATCGCTTGAATCAGATTTGTTGTTTGGATCTTTTTGTTGATCTTGATTGCTTTCGTTGTTTTTTTGATTTTGATCTTGTGGCTGCTTATCGTTTTTGTTGTTTTGTTTTTGATCGTTGTTTTGTTTTTTTTCTTTTTTAAGTTGTTCTTGTCGTTCGATAACAAGATTTTTAAAATCGATAAGTTCCTGCTTGAGGGTTGAAAGTTGGGTTGCTGGATCAAACTCTGGGTCGACAAGTTCGTATCGAGCAACAGCTTTATCAAGTCCTGCAAGTTGTGTTTCCAGGATATCATCTGGAATTACTTTTTCTTGCCATTGTAGGCTTTCAAGTGTTGTGGAAGCATTTTTGGCAAAAATAGATCCTGAATTTGTAGCTGATCGAGAAAATAGATCTTTTCCAGCTTCAATTTTTGCTTCAATCACTCGGTCGAATGATGCTTGCGCAAGGGAATTATTACCTTTTTTGTGAGCAAGAACCCCAAGATTGTAATTGATGAGAGGATCGAATGGATTTTCTAGTTGTTGTTGGATGAGTTGTTGGTATGTATCTGGTTGAGCTGCTTTTGATTTGCCAAAAGGCCACCAAGAAAATGCGGAGCATGGGAGGGCGCAAAAAATATAGGTGAGTATAAAAAAAAGGTATTTCATATCATCCCTGTTAAATTAATGAGTGGAGTGCGTAAAAAAACGCAGCAGCTGAGATAAAAAACGGATATCGTTCTTCGTGTAGTGATACTTTTTTATCATCAAACCGTTTTTTCTCGAGCTTTTGAATATATTCTACAACCGAGTCAATGTCTTGATCATCAAGAGTTGAGGCAACACAGTGTCCAGATATTTTTTGCGTTATTTCCTGTAACCGTTTTATGTTGAGCTTTGAAAGCGCAAGATCTCCTGTGGCTGTTTTTTCGTATCCGATAATTGCTCCAGTACGATCTTTTTTAGGAATTGGCGCTCCTTCTTCGGTCCCAACTCCAAGAGCTATGATTTGAATGTTTTTTGATTTTATTATTTCACTCGCCTCAGAAAGGTGTGATGAAAAATCTTCGCCATCGGTGATAAGTAAAATAATTTTAGTTCCACTGTTTTCGTCTGATTCAAAGAGCTTTGCGCTTTTTAAGAGCGCTTTGTCGATCGCGGTTGTTCCAGATGCGATCATTTCCGAATCTACTTGATCAAGGTATGACATAAATGCATCATAATCGATTGTCAGAGGCGACTGGGTGAATGCAGATCCCGAGAAGAGTACAAGCCCCATTCGTTCGCAGTGCAATCGAGAGAGTAGGACTTTCAGTTTTAATTTGGCGGCTTCTAGTCTGGTTGGCAGAACATCGCTTCCTTGCATGCTGCGAGAAATATCAAGGGCTACAACAACGTCTCTTCCCTCTCTCTGAACAATATTTTCGGATTTTCCCCACTGAGGGCGAATAAAGCTGATTAAAAACAAAAGAAGAAAGCAGGTAATTGTTGCAAACCGTGCGGTGCGATGAAAAGATGAAAGTCCGGTAAAAAGAAAATTTCGGGTGTCTTTTTTTGAGACCGATTCGATCCATTTACTACATCGCTTGAACTGTAAAAAATAAAAAAGAAGTATGCAAAATCCAGTAATCAAAATAAACGGTAAATAGGTTGGTGCTCCAAAAGTAATCGTGTTAGCGCTGAACATCAAATTGGCATCCTCCACAATAAAATTTTGAGAACAAATTCAATAACAAAAAGCAAGAGAGCGGGAATGGCAAACCACAAAAACAATTCATCTTTGCGTGCGTACAGGGTTGTTTCGTAATTAGTTTTTTCAAGTTCATCAATTTTTTTATAAATGGTTTCAAGTTCGCTGGTTTTTTTTGCTTCAAAGCATGAACCACCAGTCTTATCGGCAATTTTTTTGAGGGTTCTCATGTCGGGCTGAAAGTCTCCGGCAGCGCGAACAATTCTGCCATCTGGCAATTTAGTATATGCCTCAGATGAGCTTCCAATACCGATTGTATGTACTTTTATTTTAAAAATATTTGCAATTTCAATCGCTTGGTTAAGATCAAATGGGTCGGTAGGAGCAGATGCTCCATCGGTGATAAGGACGATAACTTTACTTTTAGCTTTTGAATTTCTGAGTCTGTTGATCGCTGTTGCAAGGCCCGATCCAATAAAAGTGTTTGTGTCATCAATTACTCGGCCAATAAGAAGTTCACTGGTAAGTTCGGTAAGTAACTTTTTGTCTAGGGTGAGTGGGCAGAGAGACAATGCGTCAGCAGCAAAGATGACTAAGCCAATGGCGTCGTTTTCTCGACGATTGATAAAAGAGCAGGCTTCTTTTTTTGCTATTTCAATTCGTGAGCGCGGGTCGCGAGGGTCATCGATAGCGATCATCGATCGGGAAACGTCTAACGCAAGAATGATGTCGATACCATCTACTTTTACTCGAGATTTTTCATCTATTTTTTGTGGACGAGCTGCAAGTAGTACAAGTGTTGCAAAAAATAACGAGCGAACAATAAGCAATTTTGTTGCTGCAGGAAGTTGCTGAGTGTGAGGGGCCAGAGTTGAGGGCTGAGAGTAGCGATATACGATGGCAAATTTGCGAAGGTGTGCAAAAAATAACCATGCAATTAATGATAAAAAGCCGATCGCCAATACCCACGGATAGGCAAATGTAATCATCGAAAACCTTGATTAATTCTACTCTGCAAATTTAAGGCATAGTCTAAACAGATCTTGAAAATCAAACAAGTTCCTATCGTTAAATCATTTTGCCCGAGCGTTATTATTTTTTAAAAAGTAATAACATCGTGTAAAAAAGCTTTGGATAAATGAGGGCCTTTTTAAGGTTGCTGTATTTCGATTATAAGCATATCTGCTTGGTGTAAAGCGCGATGAATTATTTTAGGGAGGGTTGTTTTTGAGTTAAATCACTTATTTCGCAAGTTAATTTAACTCAAAATTTAAAGCTTTTAAATAAGCGTTGCGCCAAGATCAAAAAATTTATTTATTTGTTTTAGGTTATCAGAATATAGGTCAGAGCATAAATCCGTTTCGATTTCACCCCAGAGTCGTGAATCAATTTTTCCATAAAGCGAGTCAGCGGTCCCAAGCTTTATGCCACTCTTGTCTTTGAATCTTGGATCGCAGGCTGTTGTGTTATCGTTGATGATTAAAATTCTGTTTCCCGTTTTGATAGATTGGGTTGGGTTTCTGCTATAATTTGTTCCATATCCAGTTCCGGTAGCAAGGCTTTCACGGCTTCTGGTTTCATTGTGGCTAATCTCGCAATTATCCGTTAGAAATTGTAGCAGTTTAGGATGCGTTAGCAGTTCTGTGATTGTGACGATTAAAATTCCTTGTTCATCTGCTGTTGCCATTCGAGTTGGGGCTTGGGGATATCTGTAGTTGTAACGATTTCTTCTTGGTGCTGCAGGTTCTTCTTTTTCGCCTACCCATCGCTTTCCACTGGTAAAAAAATCTTCAACGCCCGCAAGATCGGTCGTCCCCCAAAGATCTTGCGTGGTAAAAAGTTGTTTTTTTGATCCTTTTTCTTCAAAAAATTGCTTTATTATTTGCGCTGGAGTTGATCCAGGCATAGGGATAAACCTTTTTGCGAATTGAGCTCTGCACTTGCGGTAGAGCAAAAAGGTCTTGGCGCGAGCCATTCGTTTGTATTGGTTATTGGTGAACAAAAAAAGTCCAGACGCAAGCAAGGCAGGAACCAGAAACATTGTTTTTTTGCTTATCGGTGGTTGGGCCGTGGTGAATGTTTTTACAAACTCGACAATTTGGGTAGGAAGTAGTTGGTTGTTGTAATAAATAATGATCGAAAGACACGATGTGTGTGTTTTTGAGAAAATAAATTCTACACAAAAATTATCGGTTTGATTTTTTACATTTTTAAAAAAAATTGTTCCGGATCTGCGATTTTTAATTTGATCATGTAGTCGATCTGCAAGTCCAGAGCTTGATGAAGTAACCCTGATTTTTCCATCTTTGGGTGCCTTTGAGAATAAAATCGTTCTAACTGATCGTGGGAAATCGGACGTCTTTTTGTGCGTTATAATAATTTCAAGCTTTGATGGGTTGCTTAGGATGGGAGTTTCTTTCGCATCTTCTAGATCTTCTAGCTGCGTGGGAAACGATTTATTGAGAGTTGAAATTTCTTGTTCGGTTTCATCGCTTAGAGGTTCTACCACATTTGGATTTGCAAAAGAGCAAAGACTCACAAAAAGAATACACCATTTATTTATTTTCATGATTGTGCTTCCAATCCGAGCTCGAAAAACTTATTCATTGTTTGCAGCTCGGGCGAAATTGTCTGAGGAAGTTGCTCAAGATCGACTAGGATTTTTGATACTTGTCGGCCATCGATGAATCCTTCTCGGGAGCCTGTTCGCCAGAGCAAAGGATTGAACTCTTGGTCTTCACTTGTCTGGGTCATTGACCAGGCTGCAACTGTTGGTTTTTTTTCTGTATCCTCTTCTAGCATTGGCACAATTTTGTTCCATGAGTCATGTACCAAAAAGGCTTGCCGTTTAACAATTTCTTGTGATGCAATATCTATTGTTGGGATTATCCAGTCGTTGAGTAAGAGAAATCTTTTGAATCGAGATTCGCTATTTTTTAGGAGGAAGATATAAACCGCATTATTGTCCTTTTGTATCTCTGAGTAAGTAAGAATTAAAATCTCATCGGACGTTAGCCATTTTGTAAGTCCGGCAGTAAGGTCGATTGGTTGCGTGGCAAGGTTGGACAGCGTGACAAGCTTTTTTTTGCAGCCAGCTGCGAGCAGCTTTTCTTTTGCAAGAGTTGCGATATACGCGCTTGTAAGCGTTGAGCCTGGTTCGACTGGTATATCTTCAGTTGTTTTTGACTCTTCTTCGCCCCCGAGAATAGGAAGTGATTCGTCTGTGATGGTTTCTGTGGTGCTCGATACTGGTTGTCTACGACGAAGTGCTAAGACTTCTTGTTGCTGAGCGGTATGAGTTGCTTGAAGTTTTTTGTGATCGCGATCAAGAACTTCTAATTCTCTTTGTAGGTCCAAAAGTTCACGTTGTGCTGCGATAAGTCTTTCCTCTGCTAGTTGGCGAGCGGAATAAGCATTTTGTTTATCCGCTTCAAGGTTACTTGTTTTTTGAGCGGTCATTTCTGCTGCTCTTTTTGTAACCACGCTTTCAATTTTTTCGTCCATTGTGGACTCAAGGGCTTCTTTTTCGTCTTCAAGTCTAGCGACTTGCGCTTCAAGCGCGCTTATTTTTTCGGCAAGGGCGGCTTTTTTTTCCTTGTATTTTGAGCGCGCAACGGGTTTGCGCAGATCCCACCAATTAAGAAGAGGTTCTTTTGCAGCAAGTCCAATTATGCCCGTCGCCACAAGTCCCAAGAGGGAAAAAAGAGCGTTCCTTGAAGAGGTTTTTGGTTCAACAAAAAGAGAAAGAGCAAACTGCTCAATTTCTCGCGAGCAGTGCTTTTCGGTTCCGTAGATGCGAACGTCAGTGTATGGCGGGAGTTGAACTCCAAATGAGCGAGTTGGGTTTTGGGCATTGAATGTTACTTGCAAAACAACAGATTTACCCGAAATAGGATGTTTAAGTCTAAAAATAAAATTTTTACGCTCTTTTATTGCTTGCTGGATTTCACTTTTAGAGCCTAATTCTTGCAAGGTTGTTTTGTTAACGAGTTTTAGATCAATTTCATGGAAATTGCCTGTCGGCAGTTGTGTTGCGCAGGGGACGTAAAAAAGCTTTACTTCGGTTGACGGAATGAGGTGTTCAATCGTTTTTGTGGTAGAAGTTACTTCATCAGCGCTGTTGGCTGCTTGAATTGCAAAACATAGGTAAAAAATAACAAGAAAAGTCTTTTTTGACATAGTGTTCCGTTTTTTAATATAAAAAGTGTTCATTGTTGTTAAATTCTAACAAAAGAGATGCGCTTGAGACTTATCTTTTTTACGGACTAAAAAAGAGCCATTTTTTGAAAAATAAGTTTTTTAGTGGTTTCGGATTGAAAATAAAGGTGAAGAAAACCATAGGAATTAATAGTTTTTAGGTAAATGATTTTATGGTGGAGAGAGTGAGATTCGAACTCACGATACCCGTTAAGGTATGCCGGTTTTCAAGACCGGTGCTTTCAACCGCTCAGCCATCTCTCCAGCGGGATAAAATATAAAAAAAGTTATTGGTGCATTGTGGCGGAGAGAGAGGGATTCGAACCCTCGATTCAGGTTTCCCCAAATACTTACTTAGCAGGCAAGCGCTTTAGACCTCTCAGCCATCTCTCCAGGCTTTTTTATATTTTAATTATATCAATGATCATTTTTTGTGAGCATTTAAGCAAACATGGTGCGCCCAAGAGGGGTCGAACCTCTAACCGCCAGATTCGTAGTCTGGTACTCTATCCAATTGAGCTATGGGCGCTTTTTCCCCAAAGGGGTAACCAAATCAAATCGTACCTGTAAGTGGGCTGTCTGTCAATCGGGCTTTTGCATCAATTATTTCTTGCTGTGCGTAAAATTCGTTCTTCGAGCCTGCGCATTACCTTGTATTCATTGTCTTTGATGTGATCGTGACCCAAAAGATGTGCAATTCCGTGTGCTATTAAATATTCGATATTTTCCTCAAGTGTTTTTCCAAATACGGGGCCTGCGTTATCGATATACTCTACCGATAAAATGATATCGCCGAGTGCTTTGTCGTCGTCATAGATAACTTTAATTCGCTTTCCAGCCTTGAGGGTTGGGTGATGCGGAAACGAGAGCACGTCGGTTGGCTTGTCTTTATTGCGAAATTGTTTATTTAAGTTATGAATAGCTTTATTCGTTGTAAAAATGATGCTGATATCAAAATCTGGGTAATCAAGCTCATTGAGTATTTTTTGTACAAATGAGCGGTATTTTTCTTTGTCGATCGTGTATTTTTTGAGTCGAGATTGAACGTAAATCATAATTTTGAGGTTTAGAGTAAACAATATCTTTTAGAAGAAATCTAAAATAGTTTTTTTGCAAGTTTTTTCATCGACGAGTTGATTCAGGGGAGATTGTTTCTGATCCGGATGAAGAATCAGATCGGCTTGAATAGCTTGTCTGGCTTTCGTCTTGGTCATCAGAATCCTCATGCCCACTATACACAAGACTCATTAAAGATTCTTCTTCTGGACTATAGCTATCGCCCCAGGAAGACGGTGAAGTGCTTTGAGGGGAAATAAATAATGAATGCGATGGTAGCGGGGCGTGTGCGGCGGCTAAACATCCTGATATGATATCAAGTTCTTCTTTCATAGAGCTTATTTCTCGGCGGATCGCTTCTGCTACTTCAATATCATTTGCCAGTGTTAATCCAGATGAAAAAGCAATTTGTGTTGTTAGGATTTCTTTTAAAAAAATCAGAGCAATTTTTTCGCCATGATCGCTGGATGCTTTTTCGAGAAAAAAATTAAGATGTGTAAATATATGCTCAAGGGCAAGGTCGTCTTTGAGTGGTCTGATGAGCTCGGGGTCTAGTTGTTCGTCTTCATGCAGATAGTAATTCATGTACGAGAGCAAATTGTGGTATGAAAACGAAGCCCTGAGGCGATGTTTTTATGTAAATCAATTGAATTAATCGTTGAAATTGATAAAAAGAGAAAAAAAAACAGTAAAGATTTTTTTGTGTTCATGGCAATCTCGTTTTTTATTTGAATTTTAAGTGCTTGCCGCAGAGCATAGCAAAGATGCTGAAAAAAGCGTGTTATTTTATGCATAAATAGCTGTTTTTTCTGAAAAGATGTTTATAGTAGCGCATTATTCCCTTGACGCGTGATTCTGGTGTGGTACTCTTTGAAATGTGCTGGCCGAAGTGGCGGAACAGGCAGACGCACGGGACTCAAAATCCCGCGATAGTGATATCGTATCGGTTCGACTCCGATCTTCGGCACCAATTCTTTTTTATTCTCCTCTTTCTTTTTTCTGAGGTTGATATGCAAAAAACTCTTTTTTCAAAAATAATTGATCGTGAAATTCCTGCTCAAATTGTGCATGAAGATTCTGATGTTATTGTCATCAAGGATATTAATCCGGTGGCTCCTATTCATTATTTGATTATTCCCAAAACAGTTGTTAAGGACATGAAGGACCCTGGGTTTGATGCTCGCATGGCAGCGATTATGGTAAAGACGGTTCAATATTTGGCGGCTCAACTTCCAGGGGACCAGGCATTTAATATTATTGCGAATAATGGTGTAGCTGCAGGCCAATCAGTGATGCATTTACATTGGCACTTTATCTCAGGAAGAAATATCCATGAAAATGGATTTTTAAGATAATTGCAGTGCTTTTAGCAAAGCGTAAGTAGCGGCGAATGTAGCAAGCTTTCTCGAAAGCTGCTGAATGCGGTCAGAGCTGGTTTTTGATTCTGAGCCAAGCTTATTTCTTGCTCCAAGATCGAATTGCTTTCTTTTAAAAACTGAACCTGACCCTGTCTTTTTTGAAGTTCTTTGAGAGCTGTTTTTGCGGCTGAATTGTAATGTTTGAGCCGAGCCAGGCTTTTTTGGTTGCGATCAGCAAGTCCGAGCTTTGTGTTTATTATTTCTGTTTCGATGTGGTTTGTTTGAGCTGACAGCCGTTTCATAAAATCGCTGATTACTGGGTCTTCTGAGGGAGATTTGGGCTTGTGTTTTGTGTAGTCTTGGTATTCTTCAAGCAGCGAAAGAAACGTTTGTTCGTGAAAATTTTCTGAACAAAGAGAATCTGCGTTTGATTTATGTGATGATTGATTTGATGCTTCTAAATTAGGAGTAATAAAGATACTTAGAATGAATAAATACAGTACTTTCATCCGGTGTTCCTCGCTTTTTTTGGGTAGCTATTTCATAACATGAAAGATCGCCATCCATTTGCTTACGTAACATTCTTGCGATAAATTCGTGTGTATTGGTTTTACCAAGCTGTAAAAGGATCGTTGATGAACAAAGTTTTTATGTTTTTAGTATCAACCTTCTTTGCTGTTCTTGCAAGTATTGTTTTGCTTTATATCTCGATCTCAAGTGGAATCGGTCCATGGATCTCGCCAGTTATAGTCCTTTCAACTGCAGCCCTTATGCGTCTTTTTGGGATATTTTCTGAAAACGTAGGGCAGAATTTGGCAGGGATTCAAGCGCTTGGGGCCTCGACCGGTTTGATTGCATCAGCGGTTGCGTTTACGTTTCCAGCATATTTTTTTATAGATTCAACGCATTTTACGACTATTCTTCAGGCAAGAACTTTTGTTGGCATTGGGCCAGTCGTCATATTTATTTTTACGTGGGGAATGGTTGGGTTACTCATTGGGCATTTTTTTGCGCAATCACTTTTGAAAGATTCAGCCCTTAAGGTTCCCGTTGCAGAGTTGGTAAAAACAACGATTAGCGCATCTCATGAAAAAGAAGAATTTTCTTTCTTGCTGCGGGGGGGGGTGCTTGGAGCAGCGTTGTGTTTGATAAGAAAACTTGCAAACATTCTTGCAAGTGCGCGAGTTGTACCAAGTATTGTGCAGGGGGGCGCAACTCTATTTTCAGGGCTTATTACGCCAACGATTTGGGCGGTTGGGTTTATCGCAGGCAAGACTATGGCGATTGGCTTGCTTGTAGGGATTTGCCTTAAATATTGCTTGTTTAAGCCGGTGCATTATTTTTATTTTGCTCATCAAGTTCACGCGATTTCTCTTGAGCAATATTTTGTTGCTGTGAGTAGCGGACTGGTTTTGACCGATTTGCTTTTTGGTGGTGGGCAATTTGTTGTAACTGCGATCAAAAAAATTAACAGTTTTTTGAGTTCAGAAAGAGAGCCCGCGGAGAGTGAAAATTTTTTATCGTTTATCAAAAAGATCAGCTGCACGGTTCGGGTCGAGTATTTTTTCCTAGCATCTCTTTTTGCAATAGCGGGTTTGTGGCCATATGGAATTAAAGACCCTTTTCTAATACTTTTTCTGTTTGGAGCAGTGCTTGTTGCGGTATATCAAATGACTTTGATGGCTGGACAAATTGGATTGGTACAGTTTGGGCGATTTGCAACATTTGTGATGTTGCCAGCGTTGGTTTTTTTTAGAGTTTCTGCGTTTCATGCCGTTTTGGTTTCTGCGGCTGTTTCTATTTCTGGAGCGGTTGCTGGCAGCATGCTTTTTCAGTATCGATTAGCAGATGAATTAAAAATGAAGCGATCGACAATGTACTGGATTCATGTTGCTGCGATTTGTTTGGCATCAATTTTTGTGGTTGCAGGATTTTTTATATTGTGTTCGCATTTGCAGCTTGGCTCGGCGGAGTTCTTTGGGTTTCGCGGATATGCTCGAGCTCTTCTCATAAAATCATTCGATTTTGATTTATTAAGCTTAGTTTTTGGCCTCATGGTTGGAATTGTTTTACGGTTTTGTAAAATGTCACCATCGATGGTTCTTGGTGGATTGTTGATGCCAAAAGAGCTTGTTTTTGCATTTTTATTTGGAGCGGGAATTAACCAAGTGCTTGGTAAAGATAAAAAATATATGCCGATCGCATCAGGGGTTTTTGCCGCCGAAGCTATTTGGATTTTTTTGAGTATTTTACATAGTTTTTGTTGAGATAATTTGGGTATTAAGTGATGAAGATAAAAAGAATGGTATTCTTTTTTGCGGTGGCTTGTGCTGCAGCTTGCGTGGTTCAGGTGTACAAAAAAAATGTAAATCCTGAAGGTCTGACGCAGGAATGCGCTGAGGTAGGTATGGGGGGCGGCGCTGAAAAGTCTTGTGAGCCTGAATCAGCTCAAGCGGTAAGTCTTGATATGGAAAAACTTATTCATGCGATTGTTGGAGAGTACCATAAAACCTTTTCTCCCCGTTATTATACTGTTGCAACAATCCACTTTAATGGGGTGCATGATGAACAGACGAGAGTTTGTAATCTTGTAGATAAGGCTGCGGTTGTTTGCGCGGTGAGTGATATAGCTGCTCTAGATGATGTTAGTAGTATTGATTCGAAATATGTACCGCGCTTTTTGAGCGCATTCCCAGAAGGCACTGCAGGATACAAAACTTTTTTTCTTATTATTTCAGAAGGCATACTTAAGGATAGGCGTTTTGTGGCAGCTTTTTCTGCTGTAGTTATGAGTTGTCGGGGTTTGCAATCACTGATTATTGTTCCAGAGAATTATCATAATCCTGTTGCTGAAGAAGTGTTGCTTGATTTGGCCAGTGATAATTTTTGCGATATTTATAGGAATTCTTTTTTTGTTGATCAGTATGCATTTCAAAATGGTTTGCCCGTGTTAATTCGGGATGGATTTAAAGGATTAGCACAACACACGAGAAAGATTTTTAACCTTGATTGTACGAGCGCAGTGTCAGCAGAAGAACGCTTTGCTCAGGCGTATTTCAATAAAGCATTGGCTCGCAGGGTAACTGGTGGATCTCAACAATATATCGCAGTTAAATTAGCAAAAACGTGTAACATGACAGTGTCTTGGAATGAAGTTGGGGAATATGAACAACCGGATTCAGGTTCTCAAAGGCAGCCGTCTTATTGTTGTTATGTAAGCAAAAATGGCAATATTTCGCGGTATAATTTGTATGAAGAACGCCATGCTTATTATGCTTCAGCCCCTGAAAATGAGATAGTTTGTTTTTTGGATTCACATTCCATGACCTTCAAGTTTAATCGAGACACACTATTAACGGGTGACTTTTCAAGTGAGCCTTCGACCTTTGAGGGCTTGGTTGCATTATGCAAAGAAGCTATTGAAAAAAAGCAAATGATCGATGGTGTTAAAAAATTCACAGACGAAGAAGAAAATCTTGCAGTTACCTACACCATGCAGCAGTTGTTTAAAGATTTAAAAGTAAAAGTTGGTCGTGAGTTTGCGGTTGTGCGGTGTGACGATAAAGAAAAAATTGCTGGAATTAAACCGCGTGGAGGCAAGCTAACTATTGTGGTGCTTACAAGTGGCGAATGGCAAACATTGGAAGAAGGACAGAAAATACATCGGTCGAGAGATACGTTAAGAGATTTTGATATTCCTTACTACAAAGACAGAACGTATAAAAATGCGAATCAAAAAATTATTGTTCTTGATCGAGAAGATTATTTGGAATACAACTTTTGGTCTCGCCCAGAAAAATATGCTGAATTTCCTACCTATCATGTTCGTGAGCGCATTTTTACGAAAGATATAAAAAGAGTCCCAAAAACCAAAGAAGCGTTTCTTGATGAGGTTATCAAAAGAGCTCGAAATACTGCTAAATATTTTTCTAAATAACTCTTATCGCCAATATTTTTGCACTGCATGTTGTTTGTCTCATGCCGGGTGATGTAATTTTTATTCAACATTTTATTGTTTTTGATCAATTTGATTCAGTCTGAATCAAATTGTAGAGCGTTTTTTCACAATAAAGGGTTTGTTTTTTAGGTTGTGCTTTGAGGCTTTAAATAACGTTTATTTGTTATATTTTTAGTATATTAGATCTGTTTTTAAGTAACTTGTAACCTCTATGAATAAATATATTTTGATCTTTTTTGTTTTCCTTTCACCTGTTTTTGGCAGCGATATTGTTCACGAGAACGATGTAAGCGAAGAAGCTGTGGTTTCTACTCATGCTGCACAGGGTCCATCAACCTATCTCAGAAAGACATTAGCTAATGGGCTTGAGTTTTATGGAGCATATCAGCTGTCTGGCGAAATTTGTCTTGTTGGGGTAGAGCAAGGAGCAGGTATACCAAACAGGGAGTCTTTTGGTGAGGAAAATACGGTTTTGACCGTAGATTTGTCATCCGAGCAGGACTTACAGGCTATTAATACTTATTTTTATTGGTTTTCAAAGCCATCCATAGCAACTGAAATAAGTGTGAATATTGCTACCGCAAAATCAGATGGTTTGGATAGATTAAAGAAATTGATTTTGCAGGCTTGGCAGGAAAAAAAATCTACTACTTTTTTTATTAAAACAGAATTGCAACTCATTAAAGTGTTTTTGGTCATAGAGCAGCACGAAAATAAATTCTTATCAGCTCGCTTGGTGATGGAATCTGAAAATCCGGAGTGTAATGAAGAAATTAAGTTTGTTTTACTTAGTATTCTTTTTAACCTCGGGCAAAAATCATCTTTAGGTATTGTTGGAATAACAAATCTGTTTATTTGCTTTGCGGGAATAATGATGACAATTGCTGGTAGCGAAGAGATATACAAACGATATTCAACTCAAGAAAGAAATGCATGGGGAAATTATGCGCGACTGTTTGCTTTTTTGGGTTTAAGTATTTTTGTTACACAAAGATTTGGCCGTTTGCTTTGGAAAGATTTTTCTACAGTACTTACTAAAAAGAACGCAGAAATAGCTTTGTTTAACAATTACTCGTTAGCTGATTTTAAAAAATAGCCGTAACTTAATAATCTTTTTATAAAGAATGTTTAATTTTTAGATTCATCGGGTTTACCTTAATTTTGTATTAATTAGAAGTTAAGAGACTTTTTATGATGATTAATTTTAAAAAAGCAGCGCAGCTTTTTGTCTGGATTTTTGTTTTATTAGCAATGAGTTTTGTTCTTGGAAAAATAACCAGGGGTGCTATTCCAGATTGGTACGAGCATATCAATCGATCGCCGTTGACTCCTCCCAATTATACGTTTGGTATTGTCTGGCCGATTTTATACATTTTGATTGCGCTTGGGGGTTGGATGATTTGGGATCTTGGGATTATTTTTGATTTAACCTTGGTAAAAAAATTGTATGTTTTTCAGTTAATTTTGAATTGGTCCTGGTCGCCATTGTTTTTTGCGTATAAATCAATTGGAGCGGCCCTCATTTGTTTGATTGCGCTTGTCTTTACGGTTTGTTTTTTGATTTATGAGCTGTATACAGATGAGCGAACAAAAAATATTTCTTTCTTATTCGCTCCATACGCTTTTTGGCTCTTTTTTGCAATGTACCTGAATTGGTTTATCTGGATGAATAACTGATCTTGAAATTTTTTTGGTCGTTAAATAGCGTTAAAAATGTTTTTTTGCATGATTTTTAAATAAAAAATACTTAAATAACAAATATGCTACACTTTAAATGTAATTTTGATGCAAAAAAGGTATTAATAAAGTGAAAAAAACAGTACTAGCTTTTTTATTGGTGATAGTTGGTGTTGTAACTTGGGTGGCTCATGTGTATCCGTCGAGCTCTCCTCAGGCTTCTGTGCAGGTAGCCCTTGATATTCAAAAACTTATGGATGCAGTAATAACTGAGCTTACCAAGTCTCATCCGGCCGCAAAAATTGCATCAATTTATTTTAATGGGGCGAACGATCCTCAGCAAAAATGGAATTACGAAAGTGGAGTTAATAGATTTGCATATTATGTTTGCGCGTTGAGTGATGTAAGTGCGCTAGACAACTTAGATGATGTTACGAGATATCATGGCGGCTATCATCCGCGCTTTTCTCGTGATTTACCATACAGAGAATGTGGAGCGAGGTTTATTTTTATTATTTCAGAGGGCGTGCTGAGAGATAAGCGCTTTGTTGCGGCTTTAAGGGCTCTTGACTTTGCAAGATGGAATTGTGAGCTTGCTCCATTAATCGTTATTGCAGATGATTACCTAAAGCCAATAGTAGAAGAAGATATAGTTGATTTATTGTCATGCCGTTATTTGAGAGGTGACTATTCAGTTGCTCAATATGCCCTGAAAGATAGTAAGCCGTTGTTGATTAGGGATAGGGTCTCATTATTAGCAGAGCACGAGAGAAAAACTTTTTCTCTTGATTCAGCAGACAATTCATCTTCAGAGCAGCTTTTTGCTCAAGCGTATTTTGATAATAAGTACCCAAATCTTTTGGGGTTTTTTGGATCACGCAAGCATTTCGCCTTAAAGTTGGCTGTGGCGTGTAACATGATTGTGGCCTGGGGAGAATTTCCCGTTAATAATTATGTAAACAGGCAAGGGGTTTGTGTGCAGCTTCAAATAGAAGCGGATTTTCCTCAAGATGAAATTATTTGTTTCTTGGATCCTTATGCGAACATAGAATTTTTATTAAATAAAAACCTAATTTCCACGTCTTCTTTATTCATGAAAAAAACATTTGATGAGTTGGTCGTTCATTGTAAAAAGACTGCCGATGACATTCGATGGAAGTATAACTTAGTATCTTGATAAATTCATTATGCGCTTATGGCTTTTGTAATTAATAATAAAATTGACCAGGTATTAATAGCTGGTCAATTTTGCTTGTGTCGCTAACAATTTTTATTCTTGAGAAACAAATGGGCAACCCAATTTGCAGCACTTTAATCCTGTTCTTGGTCCATAGACCAAGAACGGGGTATTGCATTGCGGGCATGGGGTGTTTCTAATTTCTCCAGAGAACGCAACGGTACATTTTGGATGCGAATTACAGCCCCAAAAGACACCATTTTTCCAGGTTTTTTTGCCAATTGAGTTGCCACAGCTTGGGCATGGATGCTCAAATACTTCTTGTTTAATGTAGGAGCATTTTGGATATCCTGGACAGGCGATAAATGGTCCATATCGTCCAATCCGCGTAACCATTCCGGTACCACATTTTGGACAGTTTTCATCAACTGTTGGCAGAGGTTCTTGTTCGATTAATGTAATTTTGCCTTGTTCGTCACGTTCAAATTTTGAAGTCGTACTGCATTCTGGAAAGCCGGTACATCCCAGGAACTGTTGTCCTTTTCCGAATCTAATCGCCATTTTTTTGCCACATTTTGGGCAATCGATATCGGTTATGACTGTTGTTTTTCCTTTTGGGACTTCGCCTAATTTTTCTAAATCTTCTTTAAGTTTTTGGTAAAAAAGCTTAAGCACCGCATCGCGCTTTGCTTCATTGTTTGCAATTTTATCCAGATCTTCTTCCATCGTTGCGGTAAAGGTAATGTTGAAAATATCGGGAAGGTTTTTTGTGAGAAATCCATTAACTGTTTCGCCAAGTTCTGTTGGTTGAAATCGCTTAGCATTTTTATTGACGTATCCACGCTTTTGAATCGTTGAAAGGGTTGCCATAAAGGTACTTGGGCGACCAATTCCACGTTTTTCGAGCTCTTTAATCATGGTTGCTTCTGTGTAGCGAGCTGGAGGTTGTGTAAAATGCTGTTTCTTAGAAACTTCTTTTTGTTCAAGCGATTGTCCAACTGCTATTGCTTTTGGAATTTTTGTTGTTTGTTCTTCGTCGCCTTCTTCTTCGACTGAGTAGACTTTTAAGCAGCCCTCAAAAACGAGCGTAGAGCCAGTTGCTTTGAGAGTGTACTCTTTGCCGTCGATTAATATTTGTCGTTGAAAATATTTAGCTGGCGCCATCTGGGAGGAGACAAATCGTTGCCAAATCAGTTTGTAGAGTTTTGCAAGGTCTGGTTCGACAAATGCACTTACCTTTTCGGGCGAAATATTTACGCTAATTGGACGAATTGCTTCGTGGGCGTCTTGAGCTCCGCTTTTTGAGTAAATATTAGTTTTTGAGGGATAAAATTCTTTGCCATATTGGCCGACGATATATTTTTTTGCTTCATCAAGTGCCGTGTCGGAAATACGCAGCGAGTCGGTTCGCATGTAGGTAATCAGCGCTTCAGGGCTGTTAGGGTCTGAAAGAGCAACCCCTTCGTACAGTTTTTGAGCAAGCGTCATTGTTTTGTCTACAGAAAAACCAAGCTTATTGTAGGCATCTTGCTGGAGTGTGCTGGTCATAAATGGAGGCAGGGCATTTCGTAGGCGATCTTTTTCCGTGATCGTTGTGATAGAAAAAAGCGTCTCTTGAATACTTTTTACAATTTCAAGCGCATCTTTTTCGGTTTTAATTTTTGCTGCTTTTTGTTTGATTTTAAAGAGTTCAGCGAGCAGTGTTTCTTTGCCAACCGAGAACAAGACATGAACAGACCATGATTCTTCTGGTTTAAAGTTTCGGATCTCTTCTTCGCGATTGCAAATCAGTAAAACAGCTGCAGATTGCACGCGTCCAGCAGAAAGGCCTTTGGTGATTTTTTTCCACAAAAGAGGCGAAACCTCATACCCAACCCAGCGGTCAAGTACGCGACGAGCTTGCTGAGCTTCTACTTTTGCCATATCGATATCGCGTTTATTTTGCACAGCTTCAAGGACGGCAGGTTTTGTGATTTCGTTAAATGAAATTCTATGGATTTTAGCTTTGTTTTTTAAAACTTTTGCGATTTCTTCGCCAATGTGCCACGCAATAATTTCTCCTTCGCGATCCGGATCGGCTGCGAGGAAGATTTCACTGCATTTTACAGCTTGTTTGCAAATATCAGTGATAACTGTTTGTTTTCCGCTGAGGGCGACGTATTCAAGTTCTATCAAACCTGTTTTTTCATCGATTGAAACACCAAGCTTTTTTTCAGGAAGGTCTTTGATGTGGCCAACGGTGGAAACAACTTTAAAGTTGCTATCTAAAAACTTAGAAATGGTTTTTATTTTTCCAGGAGATTCTACAATAATAAGTTTTTGAGAGTTTGAGTCAGATGATTGCGAATCTTTTCCGTTGCCTGCCATAGTGTTTTCCGATTTAAATATAGTTTTAGACTGTAAGCAGGATATCGAGTTTTGAGGGTCTTGACTATATGAAGTGGTAGTCGAATTTCTCTTTTTGACCATACATGATAAAATGACAATGTGTCAAAACTTTTCTGATAATGGCTATTGTGACGAGTTTTTTGAAATTGGATAAAAAATTTTTAGGAGTATGGGTGTATGAATTGGGTGAAGGTTTTTTTTGCACCATGTCTCGAATTGCTTGTTTGGCATGAATTAAAAAATATTTTTTTAATATCTTTCTTGAATGCTCAAAGAGTTATTTGGTCGCTATTCAATCACTTTTGGCTTTTTGGAGCGTTTTTAATGGCGCTTGGAATTGTATTACCACTTGTTTTTATGCCCACATTACAATCGTTGGGCTTTAGTGGCATCTATGATTTTTTGCGAGGATTTGCGCCGGTAAATCTTTCAATGAGCGGAATTTTTTTGTTGTTGCTCGTTAATTTTATAAGTTCATATCTTTTTTCAATTGTTATTGTTCTTTTTGCGCGTCCTACACAAGAAGAAAAAGGTATTTTGTATTTCATACAAATTTTTTCGAAATACTTTTTATTTGTTGTGCTTTTCTTCCCTATTTATTCTTTTTTTATGGCAACTCATCTGTTTTCACCATTTATTGGCGCCTGGACATTTGCGATGCTCTTCTTTTTTGATGCAGAACCAACAGCGGTTGATCTTCGTTTGTCTATCAAAAGGGGCTTACTTTCATATTTACGTTTTTTGCCGATTATTATTATCGTTCAGGGGCTTTTTGAGATTTCTTTTTATTCCCTGGCGGGGCTTACGTCCTTTGTTGTTCAGCTTTTTACAGCATTATTTTCGGAAATGGGCATTTTTACAATGCTTGTAAGTGGAATCATGTATTTACTTCTTGTGGCTTGTCGAATGGGAGTAAGTATTTTGACTGGACTTCTGCCGATCGTAGTTGTAAATACGTTATACATAAAGGCGATTACGCGGTTTAAGGCCTATTTTGAGTAGAGTATTACAGGGTGAAAACCCGATGTGCTCAAAAAGTATTTTTTATAGATATTTTTAACTTAAAAAACTCAAGAATGGGTTGTTTTGCATAAAATGCTAATCTGGATTTAGCTTCTTTTTGGTATTTGGAGATTAGCATGTTTTTTATGCTTGTATTTTTCTTTACTTTGTTTGGCTTTGCTTCTCAAGCCCCATGCGAAATATCTCTTGCAGATGAGGGAGTTTGTTTTGAAGGTCAGGCATTTTCTTATACAAATCTTAGATTAATTTTGCTTTCAAAAGAGCGAGAGTATGCTCGAGGGCTTGTTAGGTTTGGAGCTTCTCCAGAAAATCAAGAGATAAAAGATATGCTGGGAGCACATTCAAGTGATTATTTTATGTTGCAATTGATTTCGCAAGCAAAAGCAACTGAAGCAGAAAAAACGCGTTTGTATGCGTTGTTTTTAATGCAGAAGATGCACTATCTTGAACCTCTTTATGCTCGCAAGCGATTCGAGCCGAATGGAGTAATAAACCTGCGCTCGGAATTGTGGAAGTGTAAAACAGTTGCTGAAATGCAAAAGCGATTAAAAACGATTTACTCGATTTCTCCACGAACGATTTTATCGTGGAAACAATCAAAAGAGGCCCTTAAGGGATTGAGACTGTTAATTTTGATAGGAAAAGAGGCTTGTCCTGCGCTGGTGACTATTCTACCTCTCTGTGTAATAATTTCTTTTTTTATACACGACGTAGGATTTCAATTTATTTCTAATCTTAAAATTAGCTTAATAACGGCTCTTGGATGCAGTGTGTTAAATAATTTTCAAGATCTTAGCGCTTTTTGTGTAGGGTCTGCATCTAAAAAATTTTATTATGGAAGCCATGAAATAAGAGTTTTTGAGTTTATCGAACAAGAATTGCAGATCGCTATCGAAAGATACGAAAAACAATTACCAGAAAAAATGGTTGCGCAAGTTAAGGAAACGTTAGGAGAACTTTCTGAAATTTTTTATTTAAAATCTTTTAATCAATATTCTCAAAAAGATCTAGAGCTTTTCCATGATAAATTAATTGATTTGCAAGACTATCTTTCAGATTTGGCGGAATATGTTGAGCCTGAAAATTAAAGCAACAGACCAAAAATGGTATTGAAAATTGTTTAGTATATAGTTGCTTATCTTAAGGCAGCAAATGATCAAAATAAAAAGACTAAGCTTCGGTAGTTTTTGTTTTGATACCAACGGTTTGCTTGCACTTCTTGTAAAGATTTTTTTTGTTTAGTTCACCTTCAGCCTTGTTTTGTGAGATGATTCTGGGGAGCTTGTTATTTTGTTCTGTTGTTTGAACAACGAGAGTGTAAGATTAAGAATCTCTACAGGGGGGAGAAGAAATTATGTCAAAAAAATTGATAATCTTGTTAATGGCGTTGAGCGCATTACATTTTCCACAAAATGTTTTTTCTGACTCGCAAGTGATGGCAGTAGAATCAGAAGAGCTTGATGAAGTTTCTCAAGGACAAGAAGAGGTTTTGCTTCCTGAACCTGATTCTGAACATTTTGTAACACATGAAATTCCAAACCTTAAAATTGAAAATGGCCCGGGAGTAGAGGTTCTTCCTGGTCCTGGTTGCTGCGAAGAAAATATCCAGGCGCTTGCTCATACAACCGTTTTAGCGCTTCATCAGACGTTACAAGAACTTGGAAATCTTACAGATCAACAGGGGAAAGAAGAAGTTGCCCAGGCTCAGGAAAGCATCGCAGTTGCACAAGAAGAAGTTGGTGAGGCTATTCAAGCAAGCAGTGAGGCTCTTGGGGAAATCGGAGAGGCTGTTGTTGCGGTCGGCGATATGCTTGTAGAAACAGGCGAAGCGGTAGTTTCGGCGATTGCTGGAATCCCAACTAACGTTGAAGTTTTCTTGAACTTTTTGATTGAAAAATACGGCCTGTTTGTTGAATATCTTTCAAATGGTTGGAAGCTGATGTTGTATGATTCTGTTGAAGGGGCAACACGGCAGTTTGTGGAGCTTGCGGTAACCAGATCTGGAGCAGTTGATTTATCGGCATTTAATGCTCTTGATGAAACAGCACATAAATGTTTGCACCGCATGGATGTAATTCAAGCGGAATTGTTAGAAGCAGCAGGTGCGCAATCAGAAGCATTAAGAAGTACTGTTGAGTGTTACCTTGGTCAATATCGTGATTGGTTTACTGGAAAATCTGAAGCGTTAATTGATTCTCAATCAACAGCAAACATGCTCAATTCGTTGGGAGTTAGAGGTGTTGATGTTTCAGAGTTTTCATTGAAAAATCTTGAAAAATTCAGTGAGCTTGGCGGAGTTGCGCGTCATCAAAATTTATACTTTAGCATTCGCCCACTAGATCTTGTTGTTGATGAACCTGTAAGATCGCTTGATGAAGAAGCTGTTGCAGAAGTTAGGGCTGTTTTAGATTCAGAAGCGACTGTTTCAGCAATGACAAATGAATTAGTAGAAGAAGCTGTAAGTCGAGATATTGCTGATGTTGCGGTAAGATCATGCGAAGAAGATCAAGAATAATTTTTTAGATATTTACAATAAAAAGAGCGCGGTTGTAAAAACCGCGCTCTTTTTATTAAGAAGTTGATTGTTTGATTGATTTTGTCGCCCACAGGGTCAGGATTTCTTTGTTCGTTAATACAGCTTCTGGCACTTTGAAGTAGCACATGGTGTATGGTTTGTTATTTTTTAGATAGGTAAAGGGCTGTGATCCAGCATTTAGATATTCTTTTGCAAGCTCGTCTTTTGCTTTGAAATATATTTCATCCTTAGCGATGATCCCAAAAATTTTTTTGTGGTAATAAATACCATATCCCCCGAACATTGCCCGAGCAGAAATCCCTTGTATGTCTGAAAGCAGGTCTTCGATCAGATGTTGTACGAATTCTGAGTGCATAACTTTACTCAAGCGCTTTTTTCAGGTTTATATAAAATTCTTGCAGGTTGATGTTTATCACCGTTGTTTCTGCAATAAGTTCTAAGAAACTTATATCTGTTTTCCAGCGAGGGATAATATGTTGATGAAGGTGATCTGGAATACTTGCTCCAGCGCCGATGTTAAGTCCAATATTAAATCCTGTCGGATTCAGCATTTTTCTTAACGCGATTGTTGTTTGGGTTGAGACAGTCATGATTTCGGCGAGAACCTCTGGCTCAAAATCACTTAATCGGGCGCCATGTTTAAATGGTATTACGAGTAAGTGACCAGCTGCGTAAGGAAAACGATTGAGCATTAAGATGCAGTGTTTGTAGCGTTTTACCACAAATTGTTCTTCATCTTTATTTTGTGTTGGGATAGTGCAAAAAATACAATCACTACTTTCTGTTCTATCTTTTCTAGTAACCCAGGCTTCACGCCATGGAGCGTATAAAATGCTCACTTCGTTTTCCTTGCAATTGTTTGTAGAGATATTTCTATTGTTTGACAGGAAGTGTTTTGATGTACAGTTCTTTGAGTTGTTTTTCTTCTAGAGTTGTTGGAGAATCCATCATCAAGCATCGCATGCTTTGTGTTTTTGGGAATGCGATAACGTCTCTGATAGAATCTGTTCCTGCAAACATCATGGTCAATCGATCAACACCAAGGGCAATCCCTCCGTGTGGAGGAAATCCAAGTTCTTGTGCTTTGAGTAAGAAACCAAAATTATTTTTAGCTCTTTCTTCTGAAATTCCAAGAAGACTAAACATTTTTGACTGCATCTCTGGGGTGTGAATACGAATTGAACCGCCACCAAGCTCTTCTCCGTTGCAGACTAAGTCGTATGCTCGCGCAAGAATTGATCCTGGATTATTAAAATCGGCGTTTTTTTGCGGAGAAGTGAATGGGTGGTGTCGTGCGTTCCAGCGTTTTTCGTCTTCATCCCATTCAAGGAGTGGAAAATCAGTAACCCAGAAGATGGCGTCATTTTTTGTATCGATAAGCTTAAAGTGTTTGCCCAATTCTACGCGTAATTTGCCAAGGGTGTTCCAGCTTGGTTCATAATTACCCGCAACGATGAAAAGAACGTCTTTTGTGGTAAGTCCTGGGATAAGTTTTGCTGCTTGATCAAAAAAATCAGGAGCAAGAAATTTTGCAACTGGCGATTGACTGGTCTTGTTTTCGTCAAATTTTACGTAGAGCAATCCCTTTCCGCCAAGTTCTTTAGTTGTTTTTGTGACCCAGTATTCAAGGTCAGAGCGAGAAAGGTCTTGGTTTTTAAGGCAGAGAGCGCCAACGTGACCACCTTGGGCAAGAGCCGTTTTAATAAAGCTGAGTTCAGTTGAGGCAAAAAGAGGGGAAATATTGTATACAAATGTATCAAATCTCATGTCTGGCTTATCTGAGCCATATTTTGCAAAAACCTCATCAAATGAATAGCGAGTAAGTGGAGTTGGAAGGGTTTTCCCAAAAAATTTCTTCCAAAGTTTAGCCATTAATCCTTCAAGAAGTGAAAAGATTTTTTCTTCTGTTGCGTATGCAAGTTCAATATCAAGCTGGGTAAATTCGGGCTGTCTGTTTGCTCTAAGGTCTTCATCTCGGTAGCAGCGGGCAATCTGGAAGTATTTATCCATTCCTGATGCGATAAGCAGTTGTTTATAAATTTGAGGGGACTGTGGAAGGGCAAAGAATTGTCCTGGGTTTGTTCTTGCGGGAACAATGAAATCGCGAGCCCCTTCAGGGGTGCTTTTTGAGAGTGTTGGGGTTTCGATTTCACAAAAGCCGTTTTCGTCCATGTAGGAACGAATTGCAAAAATAAGTTCATGACGTAGGCGAATGTTTTTTTGCATCGAATCTTTACGTAGATCAAGGTATCTGTAGATAAGTCTGAGTTCTTCGGCGGTGTTTTGATCATCGATCTGAAATGGCAATGGTGCGCAGCGATTTAAAATTACTAATGTATCGACCAAAATTTCAATTTCGCCGGTTGGAATGTTCTTGTTGATTGCATTTTCGGCACGTTTATTTACTGTCCCGCAGACCCCAAGTACAAATTCGGCTCTGAGCTGATCGCCAAGCTCTAATAAGTCTTTTCTTGAGGGATCAAGGACGAGTTGAATGATTCCTGTATGGTCACGAAGGTCAATAAAGATAACGCCTCCGTGATTTCTAACGGTTGCGGCCCAACCCAAAAGTGTTTGCTGAGATCCAGCGTCTTTTAAAGAAAGCTTTCCACAAAGGGATGAGCGTTCTAATTTTTCTAGCGATGTCATAAAAATACCTTTTAAAAAGGAAAAAACTGAAAAAAGGAAGATCTTTGTAAGTAAAGAACAAAATAGTCTTTTAGGCAATACGGGGCTTGCATGGTTTCATGCAAGCCCCGTATTGTGTATTAACCCAAGAGAAGTTTTTAGAAGCGATAGTCAAGGCTAAAGTTTGCAGCAAATGCTGTATTTGTCCCGACGCGAACATTGTCGGCTGGAAGGTTCATGGTGTCTGCAGCATCTAACTGAGAGTAGTAATCACCAGCAATAGGCATGCCTTTAATGTCGTAGTAATACGAGCCAGGAAGGAAAACAGCAGTTTTTAAGGAAGCGGTTAAGTTTTTCATGATTTCCATCGATGCCATCAAGTTAAACTCTGTTCCCTTGTAGCGACGTGCAAATTCAGTTGAAGAAATTGTTTGTGTTGCAGAGTCATATTTATACGCAGCAAGTTCTTTCCAGAACATCAAGGCGTTTGAGCTTACAGAGAGTTTTTTGTTTGCATACGATTTTGGCTTCCAAGTTGCTCCGTATCCATTAAAGACAATGTCGGTAAGAGATGTGTCGTTAAGAACGGTATCGCCTTGAGAAACAGAAAGCGGTCGCTTGATAGTTCTTGTGTCAAACATGAAGGCAGAGGTTACATATTTACCGACGTACCATTCGTTTAGAGCAACAAAACCGCGATATGTTTTATCGGATTCAACGGCGTGAGGGTTTGCTCCTCCAGAGAAGTATCCAAATGCGCTTGCCATGGTAAGGTCGATTGGTTCATGTTTGTAGTACCAGTCAACAACGCCCATCCAGCCATCAAAGGTGTTGGTGTATTCTGGACGCATTCTGTTTGCAGCAGATCGGAAGGTTTTTGAGTTGCCATTAACAGTAACAGCAAAGTTGGTTCCATCTTGGTGACGATTTGTTTTTAATTCTGTTGCAAGTTCTTCATACGCTTCTGCGGCAACCCACTCGCCACCAACAGATTCTTGAATGTGAGAATGTTTATAAGTTCCTTTTGAACCAACTGGTTTAACAATATTGCGATCGATTTTATATAGTTTTTCCTTGCCAAAGTTTTTAGCAAACTCACAGTCGATTCCCCATTGACCGGAATGGCTTGAAACTTGAATGTTTAAACCACTGGTTTTAAGATGCGATTCGCTGTCTTGTTGAAGGTCAATAGTTTGTGCAAGCGCTCTGTTGTAGGCAATGTAAGGTTCAAATTCAACTTTTATATTTTCGCTATCAATTGGAATGATATTAAACGAAAGGGCATATACATGATTGTAGTTATCGGCACCCGACCATGGAGCTTGTTCATACCCAACTTGATTTGTTCGAATGGTATTTAAGTTGTCACGAAGTGATGTGCTTTTGTTTTCTAAGCATCCGACGTATGCCTTATATGTTAAGCTACTTGATGGAACTGTTCCGGAGAGCAAAATACCAGGCGCAGAAAAATCATTTCCTTTTGAGTAAACAGCAAGAAAGTCTTTTGATGATCCGTATTCAGAGCCCATTGCGATTCCGCGACCAAGAGAGTGTCCAAACATACCCATTTTTACAAAATGCAGGGCGTCATTTTGCATGCCAAAAAGTGCATTAAGACTTGTTTTAAGCCAATATTCTTTGATCCAATTAATTGGTTTTGTGGAGTTGAGTGTTGTGTCGCTTCCAAGGTATGCGCTTCCAACTTTTAAACCTGGGAAGCTTGAAATATCTGTTCTGCCAGCCGTGCCCCAGATGCTTTTGTGTCGAAGGTTGATAAACGCTTCAAGCGCATTGTGTCCAAATTCTTTTTTTCCAGAAGTCATGTGGTGCTTAAGTTCGATAGTAACTTTGGTATATTTATATTTATCTGGTAGTGATGCATTTAAAAATGCTGGATTTTCTTGTGCAATAAATTCGTGTTTAATTATTCCTGATTGCTTATGGGTAAAATCTTTTTTAGGCTTAAGATTTTCGTTTGCGGCTATGTGAAAACACATCGCAGCAAGTGGGAATAACATTGTTTTTTTTATGTTCATTGTTTTCTTTCCTTTTGTTCTTTGAAAAAATGATACGCATCTTTTTTGACTTCCTCTAATTTTGAATAGAAGTGTAACCGTTTTTTTTTGTTTATGAAGTCTAAAAGTAAGTTCAGAGTTTAAGAAAAAATATCGAGGTTGTTTTTTTGTGATTTGTATTGTCCTTAAGATACTTAAAAAAGGTTCCTTGGCTGTTTTTTTATCACAAGAGCAAGGAAAGATTATTGCTCACTATAAAATATCAAGAACACATGCAGATCTTTTTGCTGGAGCGCTAGTTTTAGTTGAAGTTGTTGATTCTGTTTCGTCAAAATATCCTTTTTTTAATTCAGTTGAAATTGTGAGCTCTCCCACGATTACGGGAATTAGATCCTATTATTTTTTGAGTTTTTTTTTAGATTTGGTTTATTTATTTTTGCCTCAAGGCCAACCAGACGAAGAAGTATTTGAATGCATGTTAACGATGGTTCGTTCTGACGTGGTTTTACTTTGCGAAAAATATTCTTTTATTGGTGCGTTTTATTCTTTAACAATTTTACGCTTGCTGGGATTTTTTCTTCCTGAATCATTGTATACTTTCTCATGCAGTTTTGAGCTGGATTTAAAAAAAGGCTTGTTTCGCAGTGCGTTTGAAGATGCTGCCTTGCGTCATGAATTAGAGGTAAAGTATGATGCATCAAGTACGCAAATATTTCTTTGGATTTTGCAGGAGTTAAAAGTTCATCCGCAGTCAAAGAAAATAGAAAAATTGTTAGTAATGATGCGTAGTGAAAAAATATGGGGATCGGTGAAGTGAGGAATCTTAATAGTTTTAGGGCGGGCAAATTTATTTTGCTTTTGCTTATTATCTTTACGCAAGACCTCTTATTTTCGCAGGGAAGTTTTGATCGAGATGATTTAAGTAAAAACCATTCCGGGTCATGGTTGGAGTCAATGACAGGAAATCTTTTTGGTCTTAAGACTTTAGCAGAAAGTACTCGTGCGGTTGAGCAAGTTTTTAATCGTGATGAAACTGTTTTGCGAGTTCAAAAAATTGAAGCATTAGAGCAAAAATTGAAAAAATTGCGCGAAGAAAAATTAAAAGCATTAAAAATGTTTGATTTACGGCGGCTTTCAATTATTGGTTTTGCTTCAAAATTACGACGAGGTGAAGTGAGCGAAGAAATTGCTCGGTTGGGAGAAGACACTCAAAAAAAAATTTTGGCTTTGAATGATGAGCAAGAACAAGTTATAAATGGGATTTTGCGTGTTTGGGCAACAATTCTAGGTGTTGTGGAAGAAAACATAGAAACGTTTCAAGCGCAATCAGATGTGGTTGTGCGCAAAGGAGAGGATCTGTCGAAAAAAATTCCTTATTCGATAGAAGATTGGACTTTTGTTGAAATGGAAATTGAAGAAGTTGATGATCAAATAAAAAAAGAAATGGACTCAAGAAACATTGTTCTTCCTGAGCGGACGTCGCTTTTTGATCAATTAGATTTTTTAAAAAAAGAGTTTGCGACAAAAAAGCGAGAATTGGAACAGCCTATTCGTCGCGGTGAAATTAGTTCTTATGAAGAGCAGGAAGAGTCAAATAAGCGATCTGTGTTACAAAAAGAGCGGGACCTTTTAGCTGATAAGATTTCTCTGACTGAAGTAAAAATAAAAAAAATAGATTTAGATCTTTCTGCTGTAGATGATGGAATAGCTCTTTTGCGCGCTCGAAATCAAAAGCTTTTGGCGCTTGTTGCAAAGATCAAGAACAATTTAATTATAGAGAGTTTTGACCTCAATCGATTAAAAGCAAAAAAAGAAGAACAGGAAGCTTTTCTTGGTGTTGAGCGTGATAGAATTCGAGCAATTTTAAATGAAAAAACATTTGAAAAAGAGCGCATACGAGAACGCTATGAGCAGGTTAAAACAAACTTAGCAACCTTAAGGGCTGCCGGAAAAGAAAATACTCCAGAAGGATTGCTTTATCAGGCCAAAGAATCGCTTGATAAAAACATTATTAAAGCGCTTACGGGACAGATTTCTTTATTGTCCGCCGATGATGATCTTGCTCATGCACTTGCTATGGAAAAAGGATTTAGTTATACCAAGGTTAATATCAGGTATTTATTGTTAACAGAGGGTGAAATCTCTCGAAGCTTGATTGAAGAAATTAACACCATTCGCAGGAAGCTTGAGTATGATATAAAAACATATGAAGCGCGTAAAAATGATGCACTCGCTTCGCATCACATGCAAGAAGAGCAGGATCGTTTAAAGAAACGCTTAATAGAGGTTTCAAAAACAGATCTTGGCGATAAGGGCAAAGAAATTATCGCGAGTCTGAATGATGCAAGAGAGTCAGTTCGGCATCAAAGTGCTAATGCCTTAAAAATTAGTTCTCGGGCGAGTGAGTTATTAAAAATTTATCAACGAGTTTTGCGTCAATGTATTGGAACTATCAATGACCTAGAGGCTCGTCGTGTAAATGTAAATATTTGGCGTCGATCTTCTCGTGGCATTTCAATGGTGATGATGCTGCGGGCAACTGAAGAGTTGCAGCATTTTTCAAAAATGGTTTTTTGGAAAATTTATGACTTTTTTGATTTCTTTTCATTCTTGAGATTGATCTCATGGGCATTGCTTGTGGGCTTATTTCTTTCCTTTATTGTGTACTGGTCGGGCTTTATTATCGCAGGACATGTTTTACAATTTCTTCGCAGGCGTCTTCAGCTTTTTGTTTCATATCAAAATGGAACGTTTATTTTTTGGTATTTAAACGTATTACTTCTTTTCTTTGATGCAGCTCTGCGGCAAATTCAAGCTGTGTATATGCTTCTTTTTTTATATATCCATTTTAAATTTAAGCTTACGTACTGGGGGCTTTTGAGTTTCTTTGCAGGCCCTGTTGGATTTAGTGGGTTCTTTTTATGCTCTGCGCCGGTGTGGGTTTATTTAGCAAATGATTTTCTTTCCGAATTACGATTGCTTAATGCGCGCTTAAGTTACTTCTTTTTCGGAGAACGCAATCAAAAGAGAACAACATTATTGCTTGATGTTTTATTTTACTCAACGGCAATTACTCTCCCCTTGCGCAGTGCGTTGTTAATGTTTAGTTCAAAGTATGAATTTCTTCCAAATGTTTTATTCGCGATTTATTCATTGCTTGTGATTGTTGCCTTAGCATTATTTTTTGAAAAAGATGATTTTACTGGATTATTTTTTGGGCGAAGTGATTTTTGGTTGCGTGCGCGGGAGTCTGTTGATCGTTATTTTTATCCGCTCTTTTTCTTTTTCGTACTTCTCTGTTTGCTTGCAAATCCGTATGTTGGATACTCTCAGCTTGCTTGGTATTTGGCGTTTTTCGTTCCTGTTTCTGTAGGGGTTGTATTTTGCGCCTTATTTTTGTATGGGGTTTTGCGAGAGCGGGTTGTGTGGGTATTTATTGAGCAGCGAGACGATGAGCTTGTTTCTCGGTTTGAAAATGCAAAAGTCTACTACGGCTTTTTTGTTACGGTTAGTTTTTTTGCGCTCTGCTTTTTTATGGTTGCGGTTTTGTCTCAGATTTGGGGATTGCAGTACAATTTTGCGCGCCTATGGACAGCAGTTTGTGATGAGTGGGTTTTTTCTCACGATGGAATAAAAATTGGAATTATAGAGATTCTGACTGTATATCTTTTTGTTGTATGTGGATATTTGGTCATGACTCTTTTAGATCGTTTTATCCTGAGTAAGGTCTATGAGGTTTTTGGTGCAGAGCCAGGGGCACAAAATACGTTTTCGCGGATATTTAGAATCATTTTTTTATTGCTTTCTTTCATGCTTGGCCTTTCATACGTCAAGTTAGCGGCGATGGTGCTTCCTGTTTTGATTTCGATTTGTGTTGGTGCTGCTTTGGCATCAAGAGATTTTGTTGCAGATTTTGTTGCAGGCTTGTTGATTTTGTTGGAGCGTCAAATTGAAATTGGGCATTACATAAGTATCGAAAATACGCGAGGGCTGGTACATAAAATTTCTGCACGCTCAACGATTATTAGAACAGCACAAAATTATTTTGTTGTTATCCCCAATCGTCATTTAATTTCGCATTCATTATTTAATTGGGGTGGAGGCAAAATTTCTGTTGGCTTTGAATTTACCGTGACTGTTGGGTACGAGAACGATCCTGACCTTGTTATGACTCTGATTCGTAAAGTTTTAAATGCACATGCACTGGTTTTGCGTGTGCCGCCTGCGGTTATTCGCTTGGATAATTTTGCGCCATCGGCAGCAGATTATTTTGTCAGGGGCTTTGTCAGTATTCGTAAGGTTCGTGAGCAATGGGATGTTGCGAGTGATATTCGTGTGGCATTGTATAAATTATTCAGGGAAAAGGGAGTTGTGTTCCCATTCCCTAAAATGATTTTGTATCAAAATCAAAACAAGCCCGACGATGCCGAAGCGTTTTTTAAATTTAATTTTGACCCAACTGCCGATGCTCACGTAGAGGATTAATTTGAAGAGTAATTATTCTTGCGGCCAAATTTGATTGGGGTCATCGGATACATGCTAAAAATATTACAAAGGCTCAGCGTTTCCATTCTAACGTCATAACATCTTTCTTGGAGTTCTGGGCTTAGTTTTTGAATTGTCGAGAAAGGAATAAAATTCTTTTTAAACAAAAAGAATGTTTTTGCGGCAAAACAAATAATCCGCAGAAGGTTGACTGAAATTATCACAGTTTCATTGTCAATAATAAAGGGAATGCACGGAACTTTGATATTAATTAAGGGATTAATTGGTTCTGCAAACCAGCTCATTGCACTTGAAATCAAAAAACCAGTTGAAGGGAGAATGAGGTTGTTAGGGTCTTGAGTAATTGCGCCGGTTGAATGTTCTGATTCAATACTAAGTTCTGTGCATTCATTTTCGATGTCGTTTATGAGGGTTTGTATTTTGTTTGCGAGGTAGAGAAATTTTAAGCCATTTAACGCATTAATCCATTTATTACTTTTGTGGGTGATGTTTAGGCTCAGTAAAAAATCTTTTGGAATGTTTAAAAGTGTATTTTTTGAAAGTCCATCATTTAAAAGGCGAATAAAAATTGAACTTGATAAAAATGAATAGAAAGCGGTAAGGGATTTGCCCTGGTTTGGTGATAGCTTATCACGAAAGGACTTGTCTTCTTGAAATACAAAAAGAGGCAAAAAACCAGTGAGCCCAAATTCTTTTCTTTCTGGTTTACTATGGCTTAAAAACGATAGAATAATAAAGTACGAGTCTGGAGACTCTGTTTTTTGATTTTAAAGTATTCTGCAGCTCCTGGACTTGCTGGAGTGATAAAAGAAAGCGCAATTGCGCTGAAAATAATTTTTTTAAACATATATTACCTTTAATGGTACTAAAATTGATGGTACTAAAATTGATAGGGTTTAACAAAAAATATTTTTACGTAGATAAAAGGCCTTAAAATCTGAAAAAATTAAAAACACTTGTTTCAGAGTGAAACGTTTTTTGGTTTAGCATGTAATTGATGAAGGCAAAAAGGGCTATTTTTCCCAGCCGAATTCGGAGTAAGAAACGTTTTTTTCCCAATTTTCTATAGCTTGCCGATTTCTTGGGATAAGGTTTGCAGGAAGGTTTTCAAGATTAAACCATTCTAATTTGATATGAGAATCTCTTTTTTTGTTGTATGGCTCTGTGTCCCAGGCTTCTACTAAAAAATAAAAACCGATTGTTTTTTGATTGTTTTCAAAAGAATGCATAGTGTGAACAAGAGTCATCATTTCCGGGCTTGCAGTTACGCCAGTTTCTTCCAGGATGATTCGGATAATACCATCTTTGATGGTTTCATTTTGGTTGATAAGTCCGCCAATTAGGCCATATTTATTTGGATTTTGTACATTCGGGCCTCGAAGCACGGTAAGGATTTTACCATCTTTTACAAGAAGAGCTCCGGCACCTATCCGAGGGGCTTTTACGATAGATTTTTTATAGATGAACAGGCTGGTCAAAATAAATAGGCTTAAAATAAGAAAAAGAATTGAAATATTCATATATCACCAATATTAAAAATGATACCTGAACAAATATGGCGTCCCCAAGGGGATTCGAACCCCTGTTACAAGAATGAAAATCTTGTGTCCTGGACCGACTAGACGATGGGGACCTAAAATTTGCTTAAAAACAATCTTTTGAACTTGGTAGAACACTTTTTTTAAAAGTGGTGAGCCGCGTTGGATTCGAACCAACGACCCACAGCTTAAAAGGCTGTTGCTCTACCGACTGAGCTAGCGGCTCATGCATGCTCAAAGATGCATCATAGGGATAATCCTACTCTGACGGGCATTTCGTGTCAAGATGCAAAGAAAAACTATTTGCTTTTTTTGCAAAAAATTATGATTGTGGTGTGGCGAAAAAATATCGCAGGGGTTTTTCTATGAAAAAATTAGTTATTTTCGGTTTTGTTATGGTAAGCGCCCTTCTTCAGGGTGTGTTTGTTACAGAGCAAGATTTTTATGATTTACGCTCAGAACTTTTGCGACAGGCTCCCAAGGAAGGTGAGCGGGTTGGCGTTGCACGAAGAGGTTTTGTGGCAGGAGGTGCGGGCGAGGGAGAGGTTTTATCTGGAGTCGTTTATAAAAAAAAATTAACACCGCGGCTTTTGCTCAAAAATTTAATTTTTCTTAATTATATTGGCGCAAATTGGCATGACCTAGAAACTGACGCAAATCTCGTTTTGGGTAAAAAAACAGCGAGCGGGGCTGTTTTTGCAGCGAATTGTCAGGATCGCAAAAAAGTTTTAAAAATAAGTTATTTTTTGTTTCTTGATCTGAATTACCTTCTTTCAAGTTGCTTGAGCGAATTGCAAAGCGATAGTACAAGAATTGCTTCTCGCGGTATTAATCATGATCTTTTTTTTACTCTTAAACAATTTAAAGATCTGGATTCGCTCGGATTTGAAGACGAGGTAGCTGCAAGCCTATCGTCTACCATTAATGATTTGGTTGAAGCAGAAAGTGTTGAAGCGTTTAGAGCTTTTTGGCAGGTGCAAATTGTTGGGCTATATCAACGGGCCTTGGTTCAGCTTATTCATCGGTATAAAATTCGAGAGTTTGAGCTTCATGAGGCTGCGTTACTTTCTTTGGTGGATGAACCTGTTGCGGTGGCGGAAATTTTTGGAATAACTCGTTATTCCTGGGGAGTGGGTATAGAGGCCAGGGCCTTAGATTTTGATAGACGAATGAGACAATTATGTTTTTTGCATTCTGAGTTGAAAACAACGATAGATAGACACCTTGCTTCTTCTGCGATGAGGGCTGCTGATGTTGCGCACTTGCAACAAGAGATGAAAGAGTTGGAACAATTGATAGTAGGTTTGAGACAGAGCGTTGTTGATTGTGATAAAAAAACAAAAACAATTGTGCGATTCAGGAGTTATCATGAAGGGTTTGAGCCTGAAGGGGCGCATGATTCGTCACGAGCAGCTGTTGGTCGCTATGATTTTGTATTGGATGCATTCTTGAAATCTGCTGGTATCACCCCAGAGTGGAGGGGGCGTCGCTTGCACCATGAGTAACACACTCCTGTTTGAAAATTTATTCTTGTTTGTTTCGATTTATCAAAGACACTTTTTTTGGTAACAAAACGGGATCCAAGTAATGAGTTTTTTTAGCTTGATTGTCTTGGCGGTCGTCGCTAGACTACCCCTCAGTATTTCTGGAGCTGGGGCTACGTGCCTCCACATATCGTATAAAAAAATCAGTATCTTACTGGCTTGTGACAGGTAAGTTCAGGGGAGAGTATTGTCTTTTTTTATAACGAATTGATAAAAAAGGGATTGTTTCATGGAGCAAGTTTTAAAGAATTCTTCAAGCGCAGCAGGACTTTTTTCTGGACCAGAACTAGAGGTTGTGGCGTCTATTTCGGTGGTAAAGCGAGATGGCGTTAGAGCTCTTTGCTCAGTAGAAAAGTTGTATGCTACACTTTCTCGGCTGGCAAGTGATTTGCCTCATGTGTCATTTACGCGTGTTATGAAGGCTGTTGTTGCTCAATTGTATGATGGAATTTCTACGCGAGATTTGGAAGACGTCTTGGTTTTGTCTATCACACCATTTATTGAAGAAGATCCAGAATATTCATTTCTTGCATCTCGTGCACTTTTGCAAAAAATATATAAAGAAGTTTTTGGTAAGTCGTATCAAGAGCAAGAATTTCAGTCTTTGTATAAACAATCTTTTATTGATTCAATCACTCGTGGTGTTGCTGCAGGTGATTTTGATGGACGATTACTTGAGTTTGATTTACAAAAATTAGCAGATCATATTTGTACCGATCGTGATTTGAAATTTAAGTACACTGGCATTCAAACTCTGGCCTATCGTTACTTTAAGAAACTTGATGAAAAAATAATCGAAGCTCCGCAGGCATTTTGGATGCGAGTTGCTATGGGGTTGTGTATTCAAGAGCCTCAAAAAAATGAACAAGCAATTGAATTTTATAATCTACTTTCACATTTACGGTATTCGTCGGGAACTCCTACCTTGTTGCACTCGGGGCTTGTTGTTGCGCAACTAAGTTCATGTTATTTGACAACCGTTGCCGATGATTTGGTTAATATTTTCAAGTGTTATGGTGATAACGCGCAGCTTTCTAAATGGTCTGGTGGTATTGGGAATGACTGGACAAATATTCGTTCAACTGGGGCTACTATCAAAACGATTGGAATGCCAGGTCAGGGATTGATTCCATTTTTGAAAATTGCGAATGATGTGACAAGTACCATTAGTCGTAGCGGCAATCGGCGTGGTGCAACGTGCGCATATCTTGAGCCATGGCACGCAGATTATGAAGATTTTTTGGACTTGAGAAGAAATACTGGCGATGATCGTCGTCGTGCGCATGACATGAATACAGCGTCATGGATTCCTGACTTGTTGGTAAAGCGAGTGATGGAAGATTCTACGTGGGCATTCATTTCGCCCCATGAGGCGCCTGATTTGCATAGTTCATATGGACGAGCTTTCGAAGAGGCATTTGTAAAATATGAACAACTTGGACGAGAAGGAAAGCTTAAAACATTTAGAGTTATCGGAGCTCGAGAGTTATGGAGAAAGATGTTAACTCGCTTGTTCGAGACTGGACATCCATGGTTTGTGTTTAAAGACCCGTGTAATATTCGTTCGCCGCAAGACCATGTTGGTGTGGTGAATTCTTCCAACTTGTGCACAGAAATTACTCTTAATACCTCAAGCACAGAAACAGCCGTGTGCAATATCGGCTCGATTAATTTGGCTGAGCACGTAAAAAATGGAGTATTTCAGTACGACATGCTTGCGCAGAGTATAAAAACAGCAATGCGGATGTTGGATAATGTTATCGAAATTAATTTTTATCCAACAAGCGAAGCTAAGGCGTCAAACTTAAAGCATCGACCGGTTGGCTTAGGCATCATGGGGCTTCAAGATGTGTTTTTTGCGCTAGATTTACCATTTGAGGATGCAAAAACGGCAGAATTTGTTGATGAATTAATGGAATTTTTTTCTTTCCATGCAATTAAAGCTTCTGCAGAGCTGGCAAAAGAGCGAGGGGCCTACACAACATTTAAAGGCTCAAAGTGGGATCGCGGGTTGTTGCCATTGGATACATTGAATTTGCTTGAGCAAGAGCGTGGCATGCTGGTTGAGGTTGATCGAAAATCGCGATTGAATTGGGGTGAAGTTCGAGATCTTATTGTGCAACATGGTATGCGAAACAGCAACACCATGGCGATTGCTCCAACAGCTACGATTTCAAATATCTTGGGAGCATTTCCAAGTTTTGAGCCGATGTACAAAAATATTTATGTAAAAGCTAACTTGTGTGGCGAATTTACGATTATTAATGAATTTTTGGTTGAAGACTTGAAGAAGCTTAACTTGTGGAATGCTTCAATGCGTGAGCAAATTAAATATTACGATGGCAGTGTTCAGCGCATCGCCAACATTCCAGTTCACTTGAAAGAAAAATATAAAGAAGCATTTGAAATTGACCCATTTGTCCAACTTAAGCTTACCGCGTTGCGAGGAAAATGGGTTGATCAAAGCCAGTCGCATAACATTTTTATCGCAACTCCTACGGGAAAGTTATTGAGTGATGTGTATATTGCTGCGTGGAAAATGGGTTTAAAATCGACTTATTATTTACGCACAATGGGCGCGACGCAGATAGAAAAATCAACACTTGACGCTTCAAAGTATGGTTTTACTCAAAATCGATCGTATGATGTGGTGGCTGAAGGTCTTTCAAAGGCTGCCGGAAGCTCTGAGCCGCAAGTTGAGGATGGACAAGCTTGTAGTATTGAAAATCCAGAATGTGAAAGCTGTCAGTAGTTTTTTAAAAGGGCATTAGAAATAAAGCTTTTCATATAAAAAGGGTAGGTGTTGATTGTTGCCTTCAACACCTACCCTTTTTTGTCTTTTTATTAGTAGTAAAGTGCCATTTGTTTCTTGCTGAATAGCTTAATATTCATTTTTTATAAAAAAAGAATCATTTTAGTGTTTATTTTTCAGTAAAGATTGTCATCGGTCTTTTGGGTTAAATTTTTGATGTGGGGGGCACAATTATTCTTGCTTTTTAAAGGACAAAAAGGGATATCTGATGAAATATCTAATGAAAAAATTAATGATTATATCGTTGTTGGCAATCTGTGTAGCTAATGAAGTAAAGCCAATGATTGCTTCTATGGTTGCTGGGGCGGCTTTTGGAGGTGCGGTTTACCGTTATTTTACGGGGGGGCGGCGCGTAGCAGCAGCTGTAGTTGAAGAACCAGTAGCTGGCGCGGGAGATGCTGTGGTTGAAGCACCAAGAGGTGGCGCAGGAGATGTTGTAGTTGAAGAACCTGTAGCTGGTGCGGGAGATGCTGTGGTGCAACCGCAAGAAGTGTTTATTGCTCAAGCAGTTTTGGCTAATGTTACCTTAAATGAGATATTAGAAGACTTGTCTCTTGATGATAGTTCGCGCGAGTTTCAGCTGGGTCGAGCTGTTGTTAAATTGCAGCAAGCAAACCCTCTTAAGCCTTTTTATTTGCGGCTATTAAAAAATTTTCTTACAGGTCATTTAGATGAAGCCGAACAGCTTAGAGTTTCGAGTCATCTCTTGGGTAGAGGATTTTCACAAGAACAAGTTGAAAGAGCATTAGGGTTGCTAAGAGCGTTTGACAGATGCCTACAGACTATTAGAGCTAGAAAATAAGTATCTTTATGACGAAATCTTTGGCAATAGTAATTGATAAAAAATTAAAGGCAGGAGCAATCCTGCCTTTTTCTGTTAATCAGTTTTCTTTTGTGAAAAATTGATGGCCGTCCATACCGTTGCCTGCTTAATGTATTTCTCTGGGATAAACTTAATAAATTTCAGTCCACATACATCATTGTAAATATATGTTCTGCAAACGCTACATTGAAAATAGCTCGCTTTTTCAACTTGCGCTTGATTGACATGTTCGTTTTTGACTGGAGTGTGGTCTATTGTTGGGATAAATACTAATTTATAACAATTTTCTTCTGGATCCATGTAGTAACCCATAAGTCGTTCGGCGCCAAGCATTTCTGCGGTCTCAGCAATAAAAAATTTTCCGCGAGAGGAGAACCAACCGCAAAGCGCTACCCATGTGGCGTGAGCATTTTCTTTAAGATTTCGTTTTCTTATCCGGTTACATCTGCGAGAGCAGTGACGGCCAACAAATGGAGCAGAAACTTCTTGATTTATGCACATAAGTAAAAGAGATAGTACGGCAATTTTTGCTTTCATGAGACCCAGGAACATATTTTTTGTAATTTTGAGTGAGTATATCAGCCGTTTTTTATAAAAAAATAAAAATGAAAAAACTTAAAAAGGACTGCTTGGATCGTCATCGGAGTATGAGCCGTAATCAACCGTAAAGTTTACGTGAGTTCCGCCTTCGGGTTCTGGTGTCAAGTTAGTATCTGTCTTCCAGTCATAGATTGTTTTTACCGTTGCAATAAGGGCGATTAATCTTGCAAAATTTGGTTCTATAGCATGTGCCAAAACGACAGCAATAAGTATGTTTTTTATAAGAAATCCTGCCATTGGCCACGTCATCCCAAGAGCTCGCGGAGTAAAGACGTGTACCTGTGAGCCAGTCTCTTTTTTGATTGTTGAGCTTAGAATTCTTTTGGGAAGCGATAATAGGTTTAAGAATGAAGAAAAATAGCTTTTTGATGGGGTTTCTAGGATTTTTTTGAGGTGCGCGCCTACAAATGGATTTGAAAAACAGGCGCTTTCAAGCATTCGGCTTACCATGGCTTCTTTGTTTTGAAGGTCTGCAAAATTTTCTTCGGTTTGATTTGAAAACCAGATTTTATGAGCATCAATTGCTTTTTGAACAGCGTTTTTATAGGCACTTCTTGTTTCGGGAAATTCTTCAAAAAGAGCATCCCCTTCTTTGATAAATCTTACTAGGGCTGCTGTAGGGATTCTTCCCCACTCGGTTCTGTATGATGTTTTGTATTGCTTTAATTTCCATGGGCTGATTTGCCAAAAAAATCGTGAGGTAAACTCTGGGGTTGTTGGGATAATAAACTTAAAAACGCCATTTCTTTTTACCGCTAGAACATCAGCCACGCTTGCTGTTGGATCAACTTTTAGGTTGATTTTAATGCCTTTTTGGACTGGTTTTGCGATAACCGGAGAAGAGGGCTGTCTTTCCGGGGGTGTTGCCCCAATAAGTCCATGTAAAAAAATAACAAAAAATACTTTTTTCATTTGTTTAATCCGATATACCAATAGCTTATTTGATAGTTTATCAAAAGAAATGTTTGAGTGAGGATTTCTTATTTTTATCTACAAAAATGTAATAAAAAGCCTTTTTTGCGTTCGTATTGATTGGTTTATCATTGTTAACCAATATGGAAAATAATGTTTTTTTGTTTTCTTTGACGATTTTGTCGGCGGCGGCCTTTACCTGATTTCATGGGGCTTTGGTGAAAAGTTGCAGCTCTGGAAGGGCTACTGTTTTGTTCATCAGCTTCAATCGACTCGCTGGAGACAGATACTGTGGATTGAGGGCTTTTTGTTGCTGGCTCCATGAATAACGGGCTCATGCGTGTATGCGAGCGAGCGAGTGGTGGGAAGAAATATCGTTGAATTAGAAAGATTTCGCAGCTGAGTCCGTCTTCGGGAACGGCTTTTAGTTCGTATCCACATTCTCCGTCGATTATGTAGGTGCAGCAGGCGCTACAAAAATAATGAGGTCTGTAAAAAGCAAAAAAATCGCCATCTTCTACTTTTAATCCAGGACCTGCGATTGATTCATCCATCGAGGAGGCGCTTATCGGGTTGAGTTCTTCAATGGCAAATTCTTTGTTTTCCCAGGGTATATGAGGAAGTGTGTGTTTTTTTTCAAGGTTAAATCGTCGGCCGTTTTTTCCACGCGGAGTGTTCCATTCGTTAAGATGCTCACCTGATTCGGGCAAGATTTCTTCTTCTTGTGCTCGTACTTGAATTTTTATGTATCCGTTTTGTTTGTATGAGAGTAATCCATATGGAAGATGGTCTGCGGCAAAAACACTTGAAGTTAAAAATAAAGAAAGATAAAAAAATTTATTCATGAACAAGCTATTTTTAAAAAAAATCAAAATTTGATGTAAGAAAAATAGTTGAAAATCTACTATTGTGTTTTAAATTTGAGATTGTTCGAAAAACTATCAAATTTTCTGAAAAACGATATTTTTTTGTTTCTATGAAAAAACGAGGCATGTTTTTTATGCCTCGTTTGAATTGTGAGTGAGTTTTGTTATGCAGCAAGCGCTGAGTGAGAATCGTTGGCAGAGTTGTTTATAAAGTCTTGAGTTGGGTCAATTCCTGTTGCTGAGTTATTCAAGCTTCTGTCAAGGGTTACAATAACACCATCTTCTGGTTCTGGTGCAAGTTTAAAGTTGGTACAACGAAGTGCAACATGTGCAATTGTTAATGGAATTTGCATTACTTGTCCCATCAAATTGTTGCCCCAGTGTTTTATAAAGAGTTCTTTTGTTTCTGAGCGATCCATAGCAGATGAGAGAGAAATTGTTTCTTTGATAAATTCATTCTTTGTTTTATCAAACCCTGAAACAATTGTTTTTGAGAGTGCGAATGTTGATCCAGATGGATACATCCAATCAAAAAATGTTGTTGCAACAAATGGGGTCACGGCTCCAATCACGGGAAATAGCGATACTCCTACAAACAGTCCAAGCGTTATGCCGCCCCACCAGTATTTAACAACTTCTTTCCATAGTTCTCCGCGGCTAACAACAGCTTTTGTTGGAATTTCTTTTTCAACCAAGTGAGATCGATACGGAAGAATGAATAATGAAACAATTTTTTTTAATGTTGACTGTTCTGGACTAGAAAGAAGAGCGCAAAGATCGGTTGTTGTTTGTTCAGAAAGTTCAACTTTAGAAAGTGACTCAATAATCTCTACTTGAGCTTGTTCAAGGGCTGCGCGCTTCTTTTTTGATGGGCGAGCTTGATAGTCTTTATGGAGCTCGATCATTTTATTGAGGGCTTGTTTGCACTCTTGGTATGCCGCATCGGTTGAAAAAATTTCAAGGCCTTCATCAATAAAGCGGACAAGGCCACCAAGCGAGATTGTGCCTGCGGTTGTTGTGTAAAAAGCATTGTATTCACGAGGTGCTGTAAAATCGTACCAATATCTAAAGTGCGGGGTGTTTGGGATATTAAAAATTGTTTTGTCGTTCTGTGTTGAACCAAAAATGTCGGCCAGAGTTGCCCGAGGACCAGCAGACAATGAAAGTTCTAGGGCGGCAGGAGCGGCAGAGCCTGCGATAAAAAGAAGCACAAAGCAAAAAAGTTTTTTAAGGGTGTTCATTAAGGATTGTTCTTTCGTATTTTTATAGATAATAAAATGAAGCGTTTTTTCTATCGAATTATTTAGAATATAGAAATTCTTTTTTTTCAAAAATTGATCTAAAAATCAGCTGTTTTTTGTCATTTTGCGATATGCGACAAAGGTTTTTTTAAAAAAACCAGGCCGGACATCCTGTGAGGGGCCGGCCTTGGAAAAGTGCCATAGATTGGCAATTTGTATGTGAAATTCTAACGTTTCACGAATTGGAAGCCTCTTCGAGCGCCTTTTCTTCCGTATTTTTTACGCTCTTTTACGCGAGCATCAACGGTAAGAAGTTTGTTTGCTCTAAGGGTTGCTCTGTTCGCTTCGTCTTTCATAAGAAGTGCGCGAGAGATACCAAGGGCTGTAGCGCCAGCTTGGCCAGGAAGTCCGCCACCTTGAACGTTGACTGTAAAGTCGTATGAATCGCCATCAACAACAGCTTTAAGAGGAACTGTTACTGCTGCGCGCGTTACATCGGTAACAAAATATTCTGTGTGAGCTTTGCCGTTAATTGTGATTTTTCCTGAACCTTTGGTGAGAAAAACGCGTGCAACTGCTTTTTTTCTTCTACCTGTTCCGTAAACTTGTGGTGTTACCATATTTATATTAAAACCTTTTCTGCACTTACGTGCTTTTTACCGCTAAAATTACCTGCAACCGAGCTACTGGAGCCGATGATCGGATTTGAACCGACGACCTACTGATTACGAATCAGTTGCTCTGCCCCTGAGCTACATCGGCAAAACTTTTATTTACTGAGTTATCCTTCAAACGCTTCTTGGCATGTAATGCAGCGAGCGGCGTAAGGATAATATTCAAGGCGCTTTTGCGAAATGTGCTCACCGCAATCTACGCAGATGCCATATTCATCGCGTTTAAGGAGGTCAAGGGCACGCTCGATGAGTTTTAATTCATCGGCGTCGTTCATTTGTAGTGAGCTTTCGATTTTTTCCATCACAATTGCTTGTGCTTCGTCGCCGCTGTCTTTAACCAGCTTCTCATCAAAACTACTACGTCCGATCCCTGCGCGGGCTTTGGCGATAAGATCGTCACGTTTTAGCTCAAGACTTTCTTTGATTTTTGCCAGAAAGGCTAAGCGTTGACTCACAGTATTCCTCCCCGCGGGCTTTTTTAAAAAACACCTTCAGCATACCAGCACATTCATCCTCTTTCAAGTCTCTAAAAAGCATAAGGTTCTTTAAAAAATAAGATTTCTGCTCTGGATCGAGCATTTTGAGTCCTCCAAACTCAGGAGAGCGGGCCCCAAATGCAACTCCCTCAAATCTACTGTGACTAATTGCGCCAAGGCACATCAGGCATGGCTCGAGTGTTACGTAAAGCCAGCATTTTTCTAGGCGCCAGTCTTTTTTGTATTGCGCTGCTTGTTTGATGGCGATCATTTCGGCGTGTTCTGTTTGGGAGTGATTTGTTTCTACTAAATTAAACCCTCTGCCGATAATCTCTCCGTTTTCGTCAACAACGACTGCGCCAACTGGAATTTCACCTGCATCTAAGGCTTTTTGTGCGAGCAAGAGAGCTTCCTGCATGAAGTATTCATGAGTATTTTTTTGGGGGGGAATGTTGTTGGGGTTTTGCATCAAGCATTTTTTGTTTTTACTGAATGGTTTTGGTATTATCTACACTATAGCAAAATATAAGTGTAAGCCATTTAAATATTCGACCAGAGACCTGCGTCGTGTGTTTTTTAAAAAAATAATTTTTATACGTAAAAATTGAAAGCCGGTTTGAGGGAGTTAGCAATGTCTGCTGAAAACAAAAAAGACTCTGCGCAGCAGTATACTGCCCAGTCTATTAAAGTTCTTGAGGGTTTAGAGGGGGTTAGAAAACGTCCTGCCATGTATATTGGGTCAACCAATAGCAAGGGGTTACATCACCTGGTGTATGAGGTGGTTGATAACTCGGTTGACGAAGCGCTTGCCGGTTTTTGTTCCAAAATTGACGTTATTTTGCACGAGGATGGTTCCTGTTCTGTGAAAGATAATGGTCGAGGTATTCCTACAGACATTCATCCAACCGAAAAAATTTCAGCAGCCGAAGTGGTGCTTACTAAGTTGCATGCTGGCGGTAAATTTGAAAAAGATTCATATCGATATTCAGGGGGTCTTCACGGGGTCGGTGTTTCCGTGGTGAATGCGCTTTCAGAAAAGCTGGAAGTTGAAATTTGTCGAAATGGCAAAAGATTTACACAAACCTATAAGCGTGGCGCTCCTCAAGCTGCACTCAAAGAGGTTGGAGCATCTGATGAGCGAGGCACCTTGGTACGCTTTTGGCCAGATGGACAAATCTTTGAAACACTTGATTTGCAGTATGATATTCTTGCGACTAGATTTCGTGAACTTGCCTTTTTGAACAAAGGCTTAACAATCAATATTTCAAGTGAAAAAACAAGCCAGTCAGCAACCTTTTTTTATGAAGGTGGGATTGTTTCGTTTGTTCAGCATATCAATGAAAAAAAGAATCCGTTGTTTCCTGAGGTTATCTCATTTATCAAGGACGATAACGTTTATGTTCTTGAGCTTGCGATGCAGTACAACGAAGGCTACGTTGAGCAAACGTTTAGTTTTGTAAACAACATTAGCACTGGCGAGGGTGGTACGCACGAGGCTGGATTTAAGTCTGCGCTTACTAAAATTTGTAATCGATACGGCACAAAACTTAACATGCTCAAAGACATTCAGCTTTCAAGTGATGATGTTCGAGAGGGCTTGACTGCGGTTTTGAGTATTAAGGTTCCTGAGCCTCAGTTTGAAGGGCAAACCAAAACAAAGCTTGGCAACAGCGAAGTTAAAGGATTGGTTGACTCGTGGCTGTATGAGTTTTTCACAACCTACTTTGAAGAAAATCCCAACATTGCTAAAAAGATTTTAAGCAAGGCGATTGTTGCGTTTCAGGCTCGTAATGCTGCAAAAAAGGCTCGTGAACTTACTCGTCGTAAAAATGTTTTGGAATACGCTGTTCTTCCAGGAAAACTTGCAGATTGCTCTGAAGCGGACCCTGCAAAATCTGAATTGTATATCGTTGAGGGGGACTCTGCTGGTGGTTCTGCCAAAAACGGTCGAGATCGATTTACACAAGCAATTTTACCGCTACGTGGAAAAATTATTAACGTTGAAAAAGCTCGCTTAGACAAGATGCTTGCGAATAACGAAATTCGTGATTTGATTACTGCGATTGGTGCAGGCGTTGGTAACGATGATTTTGCTCCAGAAAAAGTTAGGTATCATAAAATTGTTATCATGACTGACGCGGACGTTGACGGCGCGCACATTCGTATTTTGTTGCTTACGTTCTTCTTCCGTTACATGAAGCCTCTTATCGATTACGGTTATTTGTATATTGCAAATCCGCCATTGTATAAAGTCAAAATGGGTAAATTTGAGCAATACATGCAAAATGACCAAGAGTTTTCAGCATTGATTTATAAATGGGCACAAGAAAATGTGACGTTTGTGAAAAATGGCGCTCAAATGAGCTCAGAAGAAGTTGGCATTTTACTTGGTCGACTTGATGAATACAGTAAAGAGCTAGAAAAAGTTTCACGTATTTTGAGCTTGCCAGTTCAACATATTCATTTGCTGGTTAAAAGTGTTGCATGGCAAAGTTCTGATTCAAGCGTGCAGGCACTAGGAGATATTGTTGCAGCTTCATTTTCTGACTATTCAGTTACCATTGACCAAAAAGATCCAGACCAGTTTGTAGCGACATTTAAAAAGCATAAAACCACATGGACTGTTCCTTTGCGCTTTTTCATGAGCGGTGAGTTTAGATTCTTACGCGGTAAGTTTGAAGTATTGTCTGAGTACGAAGATACTTCATTGACTCTTGTGCTTCCTGGCAAAAAAGAAATAGCTGTTGCTAGGGGCGTCATGAATGTACTTAAGGATATTTTGGGTGCCGGAAAAGGATACATGAATGTTCAGCGATACAAAGGTCTTGGTGAAATGAATGCCGATCAACTGTGGGAAACGACTATGAATCCAGCAAATCGTCTATTTAATCGTGTAACGATTGATGATGCAATTGCTGCGGATTTGATTTTCACTTCTTTGATGGGTGAAGATGCAGATGAGCGTAAAGCATACATCGAAGCTGAGGCACAATTCGTTAGAAACTTGGATATTTAAATAACTTAAAAATAAAAAAGGCGAGAATAATTACTCGCCTTTTTTATTTTTAAGTTATTTTTAGCTTTTTATTATGCGTCTTCTTTGCCTTCTTCGATATCGGCTGTTTCACCAGAGCCAGCGATTTTATCTCTGCGTGGGGCGGCTGCTGCAGCTGCTGTAAGTTGAGCTAAATCTCCTGTTGCTTGTGCGAGTGCTGCTGCTTGTGCTTCTAGGCGTCTGCCAAATTCTACAAGGTTTCTATGGGCTTCTTGAAGCCGTCTGTGTTCTTCTGAGCTTGGTCTTGTTGGACAGTTTCCTGCTTGTCCGCTGGTGATTGATACTGAAATCATCGAGATAATTAATAGTTTTGAAAAAATGTTCATAATTTTCTCCATTTTTTATTTTGACTTACGTTGCGATACTTTTTAATTGTTACACGTTGAAAACTTTTGGGCAAAGGGATTGGTTTTTGATCAGAAGAAGCGCTGTTTTTTGAAAAAAAGCTAGCAATCGGATAGTAAATTGAAGACAAATAATTTTTGATTTAAGTTTAAATTAATGAATTGGTATGCGTTATTGAGGATTAAAAATGCTAAAAAAGCTTGTTTTTTTAAGTTTATTGTGTTGTTTCGGGATTATCTTAGCTCAGCCAATGGGTGATGCGTATGATGTTTGGGAGGCAAAGCCTTCCAATGCAGAAACCCTTCTTGAATTAAGTCAGGAGTTGTTGAACCGTGTAGCGTTTGTTGGTAAAAATAGAGCAGATCGCAGGGGTGTTTTGATAGCTCGGGGTCTTGCGGGAGAGAATCTTGAAGAAGCATTTCTGGCGGAGCGTTTAGAAAAAAATGAATTACTAGAAGACTTTCAGTATATTCAAGCAAAGGGCCTTATGATTATTGCGCTGTTAAAGGAAAGTGCATTAATTCCAGATGAATTTGATGAACAGATTGAGCTTTTTCATCGAGTGCAGCAGGCAGTTGATTTGGTTAACCTTGTTGCCGATTAATTGTATTCAGGGCAGGCTTTTATTTTTTGTAAAATAAATTAAAGTAAATGGAGGGGATTTCCCCTCCATTTTGCTTTTTTAAGTCTTTTTTAGGGTTTTTATTGTGTCGTGTATATCATGTCATCTTTCTGCGCGTGCAAGCCACCAGCTTATCAAGTCGGTGGAGAGCCATCCGTCTGAGTGTAGATGTCATTGCAGCGATTCTAAAAAAATAACCATTTTTTTTTCTCAGTCCGTTCTGGAAAGAGTATCTCCGCCTCAAGCTCCATAAAAAATCTTAGTTTCATTGTTTTAAAAAAATTATTTGTTACTGAGAGGTTTTTATGTCTTTTTTGTTAAAAAAAATAGTGCTGGTATTGGCTTTTTTCCCAACAATTATTTGGGGGAAATTGGATTCATTTACGGCGAATGATTTGTGTGTTGGGGATTTGCCGGGTTATTCCCTGCAAAAGAGCTTTGTAGCTCAGCAAACAGCTGCTGGCGAGCAAAAGTTTAAAGACTTTATGAATAATCCACTTGATGATATCAGCATCTTGCAGACTCGTCAGGGTATGGTAAAAACGTTGTTTAATCTTGATGGAAAAGCATTTAATAGTCTTAAAGAGGCACTTGTACGTCTTGCTGGCGTGCAAAATGAACTCGCAACAGCCTTTGAGCAGGCGTCGCTTGATAATCTTAAGCAAGTTGTCAGGATGTTTGAATTTAAATCTTCTTTTTTAAGTAGGTTAAATGATTCCAAGGCGGCCTTAAATCTTAAGTATTATACAGAGACATTTAGTCCTCTTGCAGTTGTGATTGTTGAGTTGGTTATTCTTAAAATTGCGCATTTATACCTTGCCAAGAATGAACATACCCATCGGCACGGACATGGACACGGACACGGACACGGACACGGACATGGACATGGACATGGACACGGACATGGGCATGCTTCTTGTGGGTGTTCATTGTCTCATCGAATGTTTAAGGGGTTTGTTCGATGGGTTGTATTGTATGGAAAGGGAATTCATACACTACTGCACATTATTGGACTTAAAGATGCGTATGCATCCGCGACATTTAAATTGTCGTTAGCCAAGAAGGTTAATGATGCGATGGGCTTGTTTAATAATTTTATTTCTCGAGCGGATACTTTGTTGCATGAATTACGTGTTGTTCATGCGAATGGTGCATCCGATTTCTCCGTTTTGGTTCACTCATATGAAGATTTATTGACACAAGTTCAATCAAAAACAAAAATTGGGTCTTACAAAAACAAGAATATTTTTTCACCGTTGGCGAGTGTTGCGGTTGATTTTAAATCAATGCTAGTTCTTCAAGAGCAATTACAACAATTGTTTGATCTAGTAGGCCAGATTGACGTTTATTTATCGGTAGCAGAAACCATGCGTCAGCGAGCAAATGACCGATTGTGCTATTGTTTTGTTGATTTTGTGGATGCTGAAAAACCTCTTTTGCTTACACAAGAATCTTGGTTGCCCGTTTTATTACAAACCGTAGCTCCAGAAAGAGTTCGAACCTTTTCGTATGATAATCAAAAAGAAGACAAAGGTATGTTGTTGTTTGGTGATAATGGCGCTGGAAAGTCTACGATTTTACGAACTATAGGCGTAAATGTTTTGTTAGCCCAGGTCTTTGGGATAGCCGCCGCGCAGATTTTTAGCCTGGCTCTTTTTAGTCAAATTTATTCATTTATGAATGTTGCTGAAGATTTGAGTAAGGGTTTTTCTAGCTACATTGCAAAACGTGCTCGAGCAGAATTCTTGGTACAAAATGTTTCAAATCTTGAACAACATCAAAGTGGACTCTTTTTGTTTGATGATTCTTTGGGGCAGGCAACAAATGCAAAAAAAGGCACTCGTTTTGCGCTTGATACGGTACATGCCGTAGCTTGCAACCCTAGAACGCTTACATTTACTGCAACTCATATGCCAGAACTTTCAAAGCTTTCTGAATGGTATGCGATGCCTTCGCGTACGATTATTGCTCCAGCAGAAGAGATTTAGATTATTATTTAATTTATAAAAAAGGGTACAATGTGCACGTTGCGTTGTGCCCTTTTTTAATACTTTTGATTTCTTGAGTTCTTTTTTATTCAAGATTATGTTTTCCGTAGAATGATTCTTGTGGGAGTTTTTTGATATGAATATCAGTGTTTTGGCGTTATGCGTTGTGATGCTTTTTGGTTTGGGGTTTTATGTTCAGGCGCAACCTGCAGGGTTTGTTGAAATTGGAAAAAGAGTCCCCGATTTTGTTTTAAAAAATGATGCAAATGAAGATTGGCAGTTGAGTAAAAATCTTGGCAGGCCGTTGCTTATTTATTTTTATCCTTCTGATGGAACGCCAGGCTGTACCGCTCAGGCTTGTAGTTTAAATGGATATGAGCAATTTAGACGAAGTGGTCTTAAAATTGTTGGGGTGAGTTACAATTCTATTAAGTCGCACCAAAAATTTAAAAAACAATATGGCTTGAGGTTTGATTTGCTCAGTGATCCAGATGCTCGTGTTGCAAAAATGTTTAAAGCGAGTCGCTGGTGGCCAAATTTAATGCCGTTACGAAAAACATTTATTATTGACTCTAGAGGTTTTTTGCGTCATATCATCGATGATATTGATGTGGCAAAGCATGCTGAGCAAATTTTGCCGTTGATCGCTGATTTATAAAAAAAATTTTAGGAAAAAATTTTTGTGAAAAAACATTTTGCCTTTTTTGGCTTAAAAATAAGAGTATTTTTTTTATTAACTGTTTTATCGGGAAGATCGCTTTTAATTTCCCAAAATCAACTATTGGTTAATTCTGCTGTAGCCAACTCAGCGCGAGACGGAGAAGATCCCCTTACAGAAGGTCTTCTTGCAACATCAATTGCTGGGATGGGTGTTGTTACTGCATTTGGAGCTGCAGAAGTTGTTTCTGATATGCGATCATCAAAAAAAACAGAGGAGAAGAAGCAATCTGGGGCTTCTGGCGATGTTGTCGCAAAAACAGAAGGGCCAGCTTTAACGGCTGTTCAAAAAAAAGTTGAGCAGAAAAAGGTAGTCGCTGGCAAGAAAGCTCCTGCCGTGGTAAAGCCGCAAGGAACGGTAAAAAAGAAAACAATCTCTACCGGAAAGGCTTCTGGTAAAAAGTAAAAAGCGCCTGAAAAAATCAGGCGCTTTTTTATTAAAAATTGAGTGTTAATTAAATTTAATCGTCATCGCTAGTATCACCATCGCTAGTATCACCATCGCTAGTATCACCATCGCTAGCAGGAGCTGTTAAAATATTCCTTTTAATCTCATCCAGATCAGTGGTTCTATCTTGATTCCATGCTAAAATGCACCTCGAAATAATAGTTATTCTTTCTTTTAACATAGTTTCTATTTCATCATCTGTGCTAAGTGTTTGATTCGGTTTTAATTCTTCAATAAAACCATTCATGCCTGAGGCTATCTTGAAGAATTCAGCTTTTAAGCTTTTTATTTGTTGTAAATTATTTTTTCGTCGTTGAATTGTATCAGCTCCTTGGCCCCCTGCTTCTTGAGAATCTTGTTCTGCAAGCTCTATGGCTGTTGGTTCAAAAAATTCTTGTAAGTTTGTATGGACAAGCATCAAAATTAGGTTTTTGGCGTTATCGGTTCCAGCTGTTTGATGCATGAAATCAGCAATTTTGAATTGTTTTTTTAGCTCTTCTGTTCCGCCAAAAGTTTTAAAATCTTGGGGAAATCTCTTAATGTAACATCCGCGGTTGTTGATAGTTTTAGCCCTAGCGTTAGAAATGCTTATTGGTAAGATATCAAACCCAATATTTAATGCGGCGATATGGTGTGAAAGGTCATAGCAGCGTTCTTGAAGCTCAGGAGAAAGCCTTAAGATTGTTTTATGTGGAATGATATGGTGGTTGAGCGCGGTGTACCATTTTGCACAAAAAGTTGCTTTGTCGACGAGTGGAATACTTGCGGTAGGTGAAGATTCCATAGTCTGCAGGTTTCTTGCAGCGTGCGCAATTAAATATGTTTGAGTTGGGAGAACGAAAAAATTGTTATTTTGTGGAATATATCCTTGGGTAATGTTGCTTTTGATTTCAAGGTCTGCGCATTCATTTTCGATGTCAAACAAGAGTTGTTTTATTTGAGACGCGAGTGCCAAGTATTTAACTACATTGAAGTAGTTAAGCCATGCAGAGTTGCCATCAAATTTGAATTGAAGAGAGTAAAAAGCATCATGAAGGCTTTTGAACGCAACTTGTGAAGAAATGCCATCTTCGGCTGCTCGCCTTGAAATGCTTGCAAGAACAGCCAAAACGGCTTGTGCAGGAAATGAATAGATCGCTTTTGCTGTTTTTCGGTTTGCAAACATTGCGACTGTTTTTGCTGCCTCAGATGGGAGTTGTTGCCACAAAAGACGTCGCCATAGTCTATTTTGGGGCATTTGGGTCCAATAAATAGCCCCTATTTTTATAAGCCCTGGCTGTGTTGGATTTTCTTCGATTGAGAAAAAGTCAGCCGGAGCAGAGCTCACGGGCGCGAGCGAGAAAACTGCTGCTACGTTGAAAACAAGTTTTTTAAACATACTATCACTTTTGATGGTACTGGAATTTATGGTACTGGAATTTATGGTACTGGAATTTATGGTGACACGCAAAAAAGACTTATTAATCTAGGAAAATCATTAAAAATTAATATTTTTTGGCATCGAGATGTTTCACATTGAAAGATTTTTTGAATTGGCCTTGGTTCTGATGGATTTACGTCAATCTTGACGAAGACGCGTTTGCATACAGTACTCTTTTTGGGGATTTAACCATATTGTGAAAGGCATTACCAATGGCAAGGCAGTTATTAGTGCTGATTTTGTTTGGATTGTGTCTTGGGCTTCAGGCTCCGCGTGGGCGTCGCGCTGGAAGTTCATTAGAAACTATCGTGGAAGAGTTTTCTGAGCAAGGAACGCAAGCAGATCCTCTTTTGTGTGAAGATTTGTTATCGCTGATGGATTATTTAAAAACTCATGGAAAGTTCTCTGGGTATGCTCGATCAGAAGAACTTTCGTTTATTGTTGAGATTTTTAATGGACATCAGACTGTAAGAATAAAAACTTGTGATGATTTTTAAAAAACTGGCGGAGAGGGTGAGATTCGAACTCACGATCCCGGTAAAGAGATACCCGCTTTCGAGACGGGCGCTTTCGGCCACTCAGCCACCTCTCCGTATTTAAGATGTATTTTTAAAGTCTTGTTTGTAGTCGCGTAGACTTTAGAGGGCGCAGGACACCTTTTTTACATCTTCATGAAGCTACCATGATTTTTGATGAAGCGCAATTTGATGCAAGATATTTGAGAAAATTTTTTAAAACAAATTTTGAAATCATTCTTTTTTTGTGAATAATAAAAGAGTATTTTTGGTGCGCGTATTTTTGGGTAAAGTAAGACCCGGTGTTGCTAGAAACGAAATACATTATTATATTTCGCTCATAAAAAAAATTTATATTCCAAGGGTTTCTTTTGTATGGCCATCAATCGCTTATTTATGGCAGTTGTTATCGCAGCTGGCCGATCATCTCGGTTTAAGGGCGCCACGAACAAATTACTGGCGACATTGTGTGGCCGGCCCCTTATTTATTATCCGCTGCGAGCGCTTTCGCAGTCAAACATGCCTGTGAATGTTGTGACTGCGGTTAATGCCGATTTTATTCGTCAGACAATTCGTGAGTTGCATTTGCCCAGTGAAATTTCTTTTTCGATTCAGGAGCATCCACGAGGAACTGGTGATGCTGTTGCTAGTTCATTTGCCAGCTGGGGAGAAGCCGAGCATATTTTGGTGGTCAATGGCGATATGCCTTTGGTGCAAAATCATTTAATTAAACAGTTGATGGATCAGCATCTTGAAAAAGGAGCCACGGTTTCATTTGTTACTTCAAATGTCTTAAATCCATTTGGGTATGGTCGCGTTGTTGAAGGTTTGTCTGGCGTTAAAATAGTTGAAGAAAAAGAGTGCGATGCAACGCAAAAACAAATTTCTAAAGTTAATGCAGGGATTTATATTTTTAAAAGAACTTTTCTTGAGCAGCATGTTGGCCTGCTTTCGGCGCAAAATGCGACAAGCGAATTATATTTAACAGATCTTGTTGGAAAAGCTTCCTCTCTTGGAGAAACGGTATCGATGGTCTATGCACCGTTTGATGAAGTTCAGGGAGTTAACACGGTTGAAGAGTTTTGGATTGTTGAGCAAACCATGCGCTCGCAGTTGGTTAGATATTGGGTAGAGCAGGGCGTTTATTTTGAAAATCCTAATAATCTCCATTTAGACGTTGATGTTCAAATTGGTGCGCATACAAAAATTGGTACAGGAGCATTGCTGTTGCGAGGTAGTATCATTGGAGCAGATTGCATAATTTCCCCATTTTCTATTTTGGGTCATGCAATTGTTGGTAATGGCACGCTTATAAAATCTCATACCGTTGTTCAGGATAGTGTGATTGGCAATCGATGTGTTGTCGGGCCATTTGTGCGAATTAAAAACAATACGGTTGTGAAAGATGGTGCGCGGATCGAGAGCTTTGTCGAGCTTTCTGCGTGTACATTGGGAGACTGTGTGGTTGTTCATCGATTAGCGTGCTTAGAAAATTCTGTGATTGATTCTCATGCAGTAATTGCAAATCAAGTTTCATCAGGCTCGTTAGATGGTATTACGGATTATTTTGGCGACGAAATTTCACAGCAGCGCGTATGATTTCATTTGTTCACACAGCAGACATTCATTTTGGCGTTGAAAATTATGGACGCATAGACCCTTCCACAGGAATTCATTCACGGTTGCTTGATTTCAAAAAAAGCTTACAAGCATGTGTTGATTATGCCATAGAGCAAGATGTCGATTTTTTTATGTTTTCTGGTGACGCGTACAAGACGGCACATCCTTCGCCGACGCAACAAAAATTATTTTTACAGCAGTTTTTGCGATTGTATCAGCACAATATTCCTGTGGTAATTGTTGTGGGAAATCATGATCATCCTATGAGTTTTGGCAAAGCGCATGCGTTGGATGTTTTTGGCGATTTGCCTGTTTCTGGATTTTATACTTTTTCGCGGCCTGATATTTTGCGTTTGCAGACAAAGCGAGGGCTTGTTCAAATAGTTGGCATTCCGTGGCCGTCTCGGCATTCTTTGATCGCAAAAACTGATCTTCGATTTAAAAATTCACAAGAGATTGTTGAATATCTTTCTTCTTCTGTTGCATCGATTATTCAAGATTTAGCAGCACAGTTAGATCCTTTTGTTCCGGCTGTTTTGGCAGGACACCTGACAGTGAGTGAAGGTATTTTTTCAGGATCTGAACGTACTGCAATTTTGGGTTCTGATCCTATTTTATTTCCGTCACAATTGGCGATTGAGCCGTTTGACTATGTTGCACTTGGACACTTACATCGCTTTCAGGATTTAAATCGTGGGGGCCGTTGTCCAATTGTGTATTCAGGTTCGCTTGAGCGGATTGATTTTGGTGAACGAAATGATACGAAAGGATTTTGTCACGTCAAAATTGATGAGCATAAAAAAACAACGTATTCATTTATTCATACACCGACGCGACCGATGATTCAATGTGATGTTCAGCTACATAAAGACGAAAATCAAACACAGCAGATTATTGCGGCCTTGCGCTTGCATGATCTAAAAGATGCGATTGTAAAAATTGTGTATCATATCCCAGAGGATATGAATGACGTTGTTGAATTACCAGCGATACAAGCTGCGTGCAAAGATGCGTGGTATGTATCTTCTATCACGCCGGTTCATAAGCCCAAGCAGCGCGAAAAACGAGCGCAGGTATCGGTACAGATGGATGATGATGAGCTCTTGCGACAATATTTAAAAATGAAAAACTGCTCTCCAGAGATTCTTGATTCTCTGCTCAAGAAAGCAGAAAATCTTAAGGCGCGTTACGAGGAAATACAAACATTGTCAGAGGGACAGTAATTTATTCTTCAGCAGCGATATTTCCAAAATTATGAGCAACGTCGATTAGCCGGTTATTAAAGTTGCGACACAGTGTGCGCTCTTCTGCAATAAGATCTCTAAAAAATCTTTTTCTTTCATTAATCGTATTTTGGCCAAAAAGATTGTTGTGTAAAATTGTTGCAAGAGCGAAAAGTAGAGATGTCATTTCAGCGTTATTTAATTCACGAAGATTCTCATAGAGTGTAAAAGCTTCGTCTTGGGTAAGCAAATTGCCATTCCCAAAGCTTTCAAACCTGGAGGCGGCAATTATTCTTGCTCGTATCTCTGGAGATTGTCGAGTGTAAGCACATGAAAAGCAAAAGCTGAAATATAAAAAAGTAATTTTAAATAAAAGATTCATATTAATTAAGTTTAAGTATTTTTGTATTTTAACGCAGTTTTAAGCTCTCGATCTGCTTCACGCTGTTTAACTTTTTCTCGTTTATCAACAAGTGTTTTATGTCGTGCAGTGCCGATTTCCATTTTTACTAAGTTTTTGTCACTTAAATAAAGTTTAAGGGCAACAACGGTAAGTCCCTTGCGTGAAATTGCACCAAAGATTTGATTTATTTCTTTTCGAGAAAGAAGAAGAACGCGTGAACGGCGGCCGTCTGATTTGAGCGCAGATTGTTTTTCGTATGCATGTGAATAGGGTGTGATGTACCAGTTGATTACCTGAGCTTGGCCTTCATGAATGGTAACAAAAGCATCTTTAAGTCCGCCAAATCCACGACGAATGGACTTAACCTCATCGCCGGTAAGGGCGATTCCAGCGTGAAAGGTTTCCAGGATGTTGTATGAAAAATAGGCTTCTTTGTTTGTGCTTAGAATTTTCATGAAATGTTGTTAGGCGGTTACATTGCTTTTGTTATCTTCGTTAGAATATCAAATTATGCTATAAACATCTATAATCAGGGGAGAACTTCTTTTTTGAGGGTGATTGAATGAAAAAAACGTTAATCCTTTTTTTAATATTGTTGTGTGGGATCGCATTCGGATATCCCGAACACAGATCTGTTTCGTCTGAGGAGCGGATTGTGCGAGGTGGGATTTCTTCGTCAGACTCTTCGGATGTTGATCCAGTGGTCGTTTTCTTTCGTGGAGAGCGTACGGTGAGCGATTCAAGTGGCTTTTTTTCATTTATAAAAAAAAGTGATGCGGAAGCTTTTGATGTTGTTCCGTTTCGTCAAAAAATGATGAAATCAATTAATGGAGGCGCTGCGCTTGAAAGCGTGAGTCCATTGTTGAAAACAAAAATGAAGGATGATACGTATCATTTGTTAATTACTAAAAATATCGAACCGGTTCTTGAGGGAGCCAATAATATTGTTGGGTTTAAGCAAATTCCAGGAGAACCATATCTTTGTTTTTCATGCAAGGCTCAAAATGCCGCAAATCTTTCGAATGATGATATTTTAATAAAGCCAAAATCTATTGAAAAAAGAAATTTTTTATACGAGCCTTCGCGTACTATTATTTTGCTTTTGAATCCAAAAAGAGTCGAAAGTATTGAGTATTGGCCGTTTAAACTTGATCATCAATTTATTCAAATTCCAAAAGTTAGGCTGTTGCCAGAAGAAAAAATTGCTCAAGCAAAAGCTAATAAGCGAAAATTTATGAATCAGGACTTGTCTGCAGAGGATGGTGAAAAAGTTTCAGTTGTTGTTGGTGGGAATCAGCATCGACAATCAGTTAAATCACACTTTAAAGCGCTAGAATTTGAGCCTTTTTTTGAATCTGCCGACCAGGTTGTCATGACAAAGCGCATTGGAAGAAATCAATTAGTAGAAGTTCGTTTGTAGTTACGAATTGATATCTATAAACATCATTGACTCACGCCATTCTGCAGAAAAATATTTTTTTGAAAGCTCTGGGTCACTCAATAAAAATGATCCAGCGGCAGCGATCATAGCAGCGTTATCTGTTGAATATTCTCTCGGTACATTTTTGTAAAAAACACCCAAGTATTCGGCAGTTTTTTGCAAGCGTTGTGAAAGGTATTTGTTGCATGCAACCCCGCCAACAAATGTGATGTATCGAGCTTGAGGATAGAGAGAAAGGGCAAGTTCTATTTTTGCGCAAATAATATCTCCTATACATACCAGCAGGGAGCTTGCGATCGTAGCCATTTCTTTTTCTGTGACAGTGGGCGAAAGTTGCTTGGTTGTAAGATCAAAATATCCACGTTCAATCATGTCATAAAAAACAGCGGTTTTGAGTCCAGAGAACGTAAAATCAAGCTTTTTTTTGTAGTCTTTTGTTCGCGTATATGAAAAAAAGTCTTCAAAGTTAACACTTTGCGCTAATTTTTCTATGATCGGACCGCCGGGATATCCAAGCTCAAGAATCTTTGAAATTTTATCAAACGCTTCTCCTGCGGCATCATCAATTGTGCTCCCAATTGTTATGTATTTTGTAGGGCTTTCTACAAAATAAATTGATGAGTGTCCGCCCGAAAGAGAAAGGCAAATAAGCGGAAAGGTAATGCTTGAATCAAAAGAGCCATCTTGGTTGAGGTATGCAGAGGTGATGTGTCCATGGGTGTGGTCAATTGGGATTAGTAGAGTGTTTTTTGCCCATGCTAATCCTTTGGCAAAACAAAGTCCGGTTAATAAAGATCCTGCAAGCCCTGGTTTGTTGGTGACTGCAATTGCATCAACTTCATCAAGGGTTATGCCAGCCGTTTTAAGTGCAATATCAACGATGGAATCAATTTTTTCAAGATGTGAGCGAGAGGCGATTTCCGGTACAACGCCACCATATTTTTTGTGTTCTGCAGTCTGAGAATGAAGCTTGTTAGATAAAACTTTTTTATTTTCGTGATCAATAATCGCTGCAGCTGTTTCATCGCATGATGACTCGATCCCAAGAATGTACTGTGTTTTTTTCATACCAGTGCCTTTTATCCAATAATTTCTTTGTTTTTCATCAGCTTTTCATATTTGGAGCCTGTTTTTATGGCGATGCCAACCCACATGGTGAGTAATCCAAGTGAAGCAAAGGTGGTTGAGGTTAAGAGCTGAGAATCAAGAGATGAAAGAGCCCTGAGGATAGATGCTCCGAGTGACTTGCCACCACGTTTCCCAAGGCTATCAACAATGCTTTTGACTTGCGTTTTAACCATTTTTGTAGTTGGAATAAACATGATTTCTTGGATTGGACGATTGAGCGTATATCCCAGTGTTTTAATGATAATCATTCCTGCAAAAAAGAATTGTGTTGCTGGAAAATACCAAACAAAGGTAACAACTGCAGCCAAGAGCGCTGGGTATAAGATTAAACAATTTTTAATTTCTAATTTTCTGAGTAAAAAGCTTGTTCCAAAGAATCCAAATAAAATACCAAGAATTGCATTCATCTGAGCATATGAACCCATGTATGCAGCAAAATCTGGACCATGATAGTGATAGCTGATTTGGATTTTGAATTGCAAATCAAGCATTTGGCTAATGATTTCTTGCATTGTTGTTATGGTTGCAAGTCCAAGAAGGTATGGGCTTTTATAGAGTAATCGAATTCCTTCAAGAAAAGACGTTTTTGAAGTTGCTACTTCAGTAGCTGCTTCAAGGTGAGTGTCTGCTTTGTTTTCATCGCTCTGGCGAAGATTTTTTGGGATTCGAGTGATGAACTGGTAAATAAAAAATGGGACGCTTAAGGCTAAAAGAGCGAAGAAACATATTAAAGCGTTAAATCCGTATTGTTGTATGGTTAAAATAACACAGGTTGGTCCGGCAAGATTTCCTAATTGCGTGGCAACGATAATCAACCCGTATCCGCGCTTTGCAGATTCTGTGGTATTAATACTTGCAAGGTAGGTGAAGTAGTGAGAGACGAGTAAGCTTGCAAAGCTTTCAATGCCGATATAGTAAATCCACCCAATTATAGATGATGGAATTGGTAATATGTATCCAGCATTTATGTAGTAGTGAAGCGTTGTGGTTCCAATAAAAAGAGATGCATACGTGATGCAAATAATAGAAAATAATTTTTCGAGTGCAATTTTGGTAATTGCATAGTTATAAAGAAGCACCAGCGGGATAAGGATCGCGATAGAGGTATTTTTGGCGAGCGTTAAAGATTCTCTGCCTACAAAATCAATAAAAAGAGAGTCTTTAAGTGTTTTTAATCCCCAGGTGCACGTCATTATGATGATAGCAATCCGCGAAAGATATAAAAATTTTGAAAGCTCTGCGGGATGAATATTGCCCCACAAAAAATGCTCGATATTAAAAAGAATAGGTTTGAGTGTTGTTTTTGAGCTTAATAAGAAAAATATTAAGCCGGCAAGAACGATAAAAAAGATAGTTATGAGCATTAAAAAATACCAAAAATAAAAATGTAAAAGCGGCCGACGAAAATGGCCGGCCGCTTTGTACGTCTTTGTTAATTAGATTAATCGAGGATTTTTTTCTCTTCAATTAATTGGTCGTATGACTGACCAACAAACATCGCGATAATAATCCAAACCCCGATGATTCCGAGGGATGCGATTGATCCGTAAGCTACCAACATGGCAGGGTTTGCAGAACATGCAGCATTGATTACAGAACCAATACCTTTTGCCGCTTTACCACCAAATCCGTCAATAACAGCTTTAACTTTGAATTTAACGTCTTTAGATGTTGGAATGTACATGAACTCTTTAACTGGGTTATTGAGTGCATAGCTTAACATTTTTACAAATACCATTGCCCAGAAAAGAATTCCAAGAACTGGCGAGAATCTAACCATTAGAACAACTAAGCCAAGAAGTGTTGGGTAGAGCAAGAGGGAGAATCGAACGCCAAGTTTTCTGATAACGATTGAGGTTCCAAGAATCGAGAAAACAAGTCCAACAATCGCAGTCCACTGAGCTGCCATCGCAAGGTATGATGCAAGAGCTTCTTTTGCAAAAACACTCGATGCTGCCATTTTGAATTGAAAGTCAATCAATGTTCCAACAACTTCGTAAACGGTAGCAACAAATGCAAGACCCATAAGGTATTTGTGTTTTGCCATCAAGCGAAGGCCTTCACCCGCTCCGGTTGTTTTTTTCTTGGCTACTGAGCCATCACCGTCTGTTTGACGCAAGTCATGAGGAACAACGCTTTTGTAGATGTAGATAGCGATAGGAACAATCATTAAAATTGTTGCTGAGATGCTCAAAAGACCAAAGAATCCAAAGTATTCTGCATAGCGAGCCATGGTAGGTCCAGCAAGGTTACCTGATTGCATAGCGATACCGATAAGAGGATATCCTCTTTTACCCATTTCTGTGGTTGTTGTTGAGTGAGCGTATGACCAGAAGAGAGGAACAATAACGCCACCCATGGTTTCAACCATTACAAATGCGAGCCAGCCAAGAAGTTTTGAAAGATCATAGAGTTGAACACCGTCAACTGTGACTGAACGACCCATTGCCAAGAAGCTATCGCCAGATGAAAGAAGTTGAGCAAATCCATATTTTGAGTAAGCAAACCATGCAGCGCCAAGTGTTACAGCAACTGAAACAACTTGAATCCAGGTTGTTTCGATAGAAAGAATAATTTCTACAATTTTTTTGAGTGCAAGAGCTAACAAAGTACATGCAATTACGGTGATTACTTTACCAATGTATCCGTGTCCAAGTGCAAAAAATGGAGAAGCTAAATTGGTGTAACCAAATCCGAAGATGACAAAAAGAGATGCGTAAAAGCCGCAAACGATCCAAAACAATTTTTCACGTGTCATGCAGTCAACGAGTTTTGTGTAGCCCCAGATGAGAGGGATCATAGCAAGAACGGTGATTAATTTTGCATACGGTACACAGCAGTAACCAATTAAGGTATCAAAGAATGCATCTTTGATTGAGCGAAGTGTCCAGTAGCTTCCGATGATTGAAAATGAAGCCACAGAAAGTAAGCCAAATTTTACTAATTCAGGTCCTGTAAAGTTTCCGTAAAAATAAGCAAGAAGCTTTTGCAGTGTTCCGGTAAGGTATAAAACCCCCAACACCAGCAAGCTTGCGATAGCAATCTGCGGCGCTGAGACTTGTATTGATAAAAACCACTCGATTATAGGTAACATATGATTCTCCTCTCTCCAGATGAGAGATTTTCTACATTCATTGATTTTTCCTGCGACAAGACCACCTTGTCTAGCACAAAAATCAATCGTGACAAGAACATCGGAAAATTATATCGATCTTTATGGCTCCTGGCAATGGAGCGGAGAGTATTCTTTGGGTGTATTGAAATTTATGATAAATTTAACTCTGCTTATGGTGTTTTAAAGATTTGTTGATTTACGGTCATTTTTAATGGAATTTGAATGGTTGAGCGCGCAAAAAAAAGTTTTAAAAAAATGGTTGCAGGATACTCCCAGTTTCGTGATAAGTATGTTTATGGCGATTTTTCTTTTATGAATCAGCTGTCCGTTGCCGGACAGAAGCCTGAAATTATGGTTATTTCGTGTTGCGATTCGCGGGTTGACCCGGCAGTAATTTTACAGTGTGATCCGGGCGATCTTTTTATCGTGAGAAACGTTGCAAACATCGTTCCTGCTTACACGAAAGATGACAAGTGCCATGGCACGAGTGCGGCCCTTGAGTTCGCGGTTAAATTTTTAAATGTTGAGCATTTGATTTTATTTGGTCACAGCCAGTGTGGCGGAATTGCAGCGTTATTAAAAGATGAATTTAGCGATGATGATGATTTTTTAAAGGCCTGGGTGTCGCAGGCTCGATCTGAAAAAATGCAGAAATATTCTGTTGATGAATATGCCGAGCATGCCCTTAAAAAATCGTATAAAAACTGCTTAACGTTTCCATGGATTGCGGATCGAGTAGCAAATGACAGATTGGCCATACATCTGTGGTTTTTTGATATTAAGTCTGGGCAAATTTTTACCTACTGCCACGATGAACAAGGGTATAAGCTTTTGAATGAACGTATCAAAAATGTCGAATAAGGGCTTTTTTTGAGAAACGCGACAGGTCGTTTGTTGCTCAAAGTGCCCTTTGACCAGTTGTTTTTTGTGGGTGCAAGACTTCAGTGTTGAACTTGCGGATACTATTGGTTTGTTTCAGGGAGAAATGAGCGGTGATGAAAAAATATTAAAAATAACTATTTTGTTTGCGATTTATTCACGAAGTTGTTGATTAGTGATTTGTAAATTATGATTTAAATTCCTATTTTTAGACGGTTTCTTGTGGTTTTTTTATATGTTTAAGCGTTTTTTGTTCTTTATTTTGCTCTTTCCATTATCTATTTTTAGCAAGGACCTTGTTTTGTCTGGAAATTGTCGATTTCCATCTAGCGAAACGGTTTCCATGGTGAATGTTTTTTATGAAAAAGTCGAGTCCCAAGAACAGTTGCATGATACAAATACTGTTGTTTCGTTTATTGCTGAAGCAGATATTAAAGAATTAGCAGCGTTTATAGAATGTAAAGATCATCAGAAGGTGGTATCGTCTAGCAGTCGTGGTATGATGCTCTTGAAAAATATCATAAAAACACGGTGTCTAGAAGCTAAATATCAAAAAACAGATTCTTTTATGGCGATTAAAATTGAATTTTTAGAGCCCCAGAAAACGGTAAGTGCGCAACTTGAATTTTCAATAAAAGATGGAAAAAAATTATGCAATGTTACGATTCGAGGATTTTCTGATGGAGCGCCTAAGGAATTAGTGAACTTTTTTTATGCTGCATTGCTTGATGGGTCTGTAAATTTTAAATTTTTAAAAAATGTGGGGGCTTTATTTGCTCTTGGTGGGGGCTTTATTTGCTCTTGGTGGGGGCTTTATTTGCTCTTGGTGGGGGCTTGTTTTTTTGTAACAAAATACATAAAAAATGGAAATATAAAAAAGTCCACGATTCTGTTGCAAGGTCATTTCAATCTATGGTCAATGCCTATCAGCCCTTGATGAATGAGTTTCAAAAAATTAAAGAAGGTTTTTCGTCTCTTCATTTGACGCTAGACGAAACATTAGAGCAACATTACGACTCACACGTTTTTCGTAATATTATTTTTCGTGATATTCATGATGATCCAAGAAATAAATATCCGACAGCATTTAAATTGTATGATGACTTTAACTTTTTGTTTGTTATGCGCTATTCAGATTTTCAAGCTTTTCTTGAGGCGGAAGAAACAGCTGGTGGTTATATTGTTGAGCCGAAAGCGTATGAGTTGCCAAGATATGTAGACCCTTCTATTAGAGGCAATAAGGATGGGTTTTTAAAATATGTAGGCGCGTGTTTAGATGCGTCTGCAAAAAGATCAGAATATGAGAGAATTAAAAAGGTTCAAACCGCTCTTGCTTTTGCGCGAAATTATGCAGATTCCCTGTCGCGGGTTGGATTTATTTTTTACAACGGAAAAAAACCGAATGCGGTAGGCGATCAAGAAAATAAAAAATCTATTTCTAAAATTCTGGATATTCACAAAGGTAATGTTCGATGTGTGTATTTGTGTGAAGAGAAAATTGGTTATTCAGAAGTTTCTTCTTATAAATACTATGAGTTTAGCAGTTATAATCATCAAGAACCTTTTGATGTATCCCATTCAATTTTTGAAAGATTGAGCAAGTGGTTTAAGGTTAGATTAAAAGACGATGTTATTGCTTGGATTAATAAGTTATCAAAGCTACATAGAAATAATAATAGCTCTTCTTGTTGCGTTGTTGATGCTTTTGATTTTGCTAAAACCAAAAAAGAATTTGTCTCTACCAGAACCAGGAAGCGTTTATATAACTTTTTTTTACAGGTTAAGATTGACTCCGGGATAAACTATGACATTGATATTTATTCAAAAAGCTTTTCATTGTTTGATTTTTCTGGTTATTCAAAACCTGTAGCGCTTGGTGAGTGAATAATTATTTTGGATGGTTTTGTGGCAGAATCGCTGGTGATTCTGAAGTTTCACGTCGATTTTCTGCTGAGGCATTACATTTCCATCAACTATTTCCGTGTTCTGGTTCTAGTGGTGCTCATGAAGGTCTTGCTTCGCGTAGAGCTCGCGGGGATTTTGCTTATTTGAGACGATCGAGCGTTGATTTGCATGGTGTTCCCGCCAAACATTTCGCTATCGATTATGCTAACGTCTTTGATTTTAGAGCCCTAATGGGCATGCTTCCTGAAGTAAGGAATTTTTTTATGGCGCAGGCGGAACAACATGGTGACAACAACCCTATTTTTCTGGTAGATGCGGCCGTTTTTTTAGTCCTGCTGTATGGCGATGACACTGTTCAAAGAAAGTTTTTTGATGATACGTTGAATAAGTTTAATTGGATAGTTTTTTGCGATGGTTATGCTTCAGCTTTTGATCAGATGAGAATGTTGGCACCGGAAATAAAAGTTACTTTTGTAAATGAGCAAGATCGTATGATTTATGAAAAAAATTCAATGAACGAGGCTATTTCAGCGCGCGATGATTTTATTCGCACAGTTGTGGAACGAGTCCGTACAGTTGTGGAAAGAGTCGAATAACATCCTTTCTGCTTAAAAATAACAAAGCCTTTGTGGTTTTGAAGGGGTTTAGATACTCTGCTTTTTATGTGAGCTATTCTAATTTTTTGAAGTAGTATAAATAGCTCTTTTTATAAGCGTTATAGGCTTGTTTTTGAGGAGTTTTGGTATGAAATATGTTTTTGGGGTTTTGCTTGTTGCTTTAAGCTTGTCAGCGCCACGCAAGTTTGATTTTTATTCAGAAGAAAAAGGCTTTATTTCCGAAGACGATCAAAGAAATTGGTTAAATATGTACAGTCTTTGTGTTGGGCGGTTTGTTGGTCTGAGGGCAGAAAAAGACATAGCAAGCAAAGAGCCTGATTTTGCGGCTTTTTTGACATCGATTTTTAGCGATCCTGTAATTATTGGTTTAATGAATGAGCGCGTAGAAATCGATTATTCAGCTCCTCTTGATGAGATTAAAGCTCGAAGAGCAGATAAAATCGAATGGCTTAAGGCTTTGAATGCAGCGTTGGCTGGTCGTGGATTTTTAGCAGATGCAGCTGACTTTGATAGAGAAGGGTACATGCCTTCACCTCAGCAAACAATAATTTTCCCAAGTTCTGAGGAATTTAGAAAAGGCGGATATGTTGCCACGTTTTTGTGCACCAATACATATCGTTTGGGGTATTATGATGCCGAAGGGCGCGATGCTCAGGCATGGGGTAGTCGTCCAAGCAGATATCCTTTTCCTCTGCAAATGATTAGTAAAATACTTTATGAAGACCAAATGAACAAATTGCTCTCTGAAATCGATTTTGGGGGGAGTCATCCAGTCAGAATCGCGAGAAACTATTTATTTGCGTTGCCCGGCACAGAAGGCTTGCCGCTAGATGATTGGAATGTGCTTTTGGTTCAAGAGGGTTTTGCTGTTCCTGATAATCAATCTGCTCATGCAGCTAGATTTATAACAAAACCATTTTTGGGATCGATTCTTAATTTTTTACGTTGTGCGCGGGCTTTTAGTATAGAAAATCCTACGCATTTTTTCTTTAGATCTCATGGCGATCAAGTCGTTGTTAGAAATTTTGAAAGACCAGCTTTTGGCGGATCGCATGCATATGATTTTATGAAGCCAGGTTGGGAGCATTCTTTGCAGGCACAATCAAATACCGGAGTTGGTCTGGTAACATTGATGGAATCTATTTTTAAGTTGCTTGCGCTTCCTGAAGATAGAATCGAAGGTGTCTATGGTCTGCCTGGATATGCAGACTGCTCAGATGATGAAGGTGCAAGCGCGCCAAGAAGTCGTCGCGGTTAATTTTCCCTGGAGGTTTTTTTGTGAAAATTTTGTTGATTCTATTTTGTTCGATGGCTTTGGTTGCAGAAAATTTTGTTTGTGATGAAGACAAGCAAGCGTATGAACATATTGTTTCTTGGCAGCAGTCTGGGGATGCAAAAGAATTAATTAAAACAAAAAATATTAAAGAGCGAGATCCTCTTTTTAATTCATTTTTGACGTTGTTTGTTTCACATCCAACAGTTCGGGAATTATTGAAGAATCGTCCGCATGATAATTATGCGAATGTCTCTATTCCTACAGCTGATGAAGTGACGGCAGAAGCAGATGACAAAGCAAATGAGCCTGAAGTTGCCTATCTTGCATGGAAAGATTCGTTTGAGCAAGCGCTTGGCTTATTTTCTGGGCATATTATTGAACATTCTATACACAAAACACCATCAACGCTGGTCTTTTGGTTTGATGCATTTCCTCAGTTTGTTGTAAAAATGAGAGTGAAAAATGGATACCGACTCGGTTTTTACGATGCTGAGGGTAAAATGTGCTGTGCGGTCCCAGGCTGTAGCGTCAGCGAATTTGATTTTCCAGTACAAGAAGTCAGCAGGGTTTTGTGTGCTTCAGAAGTCCAATCATATGCTGT